>UINC01001654.1_pt1 | contig 18870 bp, 15 predicted proteins | sample 5385821 | NCBI WGS metagenome assembly UINC01 (sample SAMEA4666929, study PRJEB26691) | marine metagenome | isolation source: Pacific Ocean | place: Pacific Ocean | collected 2011-10-13 | reverse complement strand
AATTTTAGATGCTGTTAAAATTATATTAGACTCACCATTTTGTTTGATACATGACCCAAGTAATTCAAGCTCCACATCGTACACTATTTCTGGAGGAGCAGCAAATCCAGAATAAAACCCGCCAGTTGTTGCAGCTCCACTATAATTAAAGTACGCGACATATAGCTCATCACTTCCAGTAACTGAAATATCACCAGTTAATTGTTTAACCATATAGGTTACGTAGTTCTCATTTCCAGTAACATTAGAAGGACCAGTAACTTCACTAAAATTCTCAATTGCAGTATTATTTATCGAAATAGTAGCATTTTTTTTGGTGATGAAAGATACAGCTCCTTCAAAAGTTTTATTTCCTACTTTATCAATACTTGCTATATTGTTTACATCTCCCTTTGTAGAGCAATTTAAAGGAGGAACAAAAAACATTCCTTGATTTGCAGCTGGTGCATTAGCAGAAGCGTAAACACTCCCAGTTCCTTGAAATGCAAATAATTTATGATCTAAATCTTTAGCACTGACATACATATTAGCTCCAGCAGCATTTGAACTATATTTATCGCCTTCAATTAAAAAGTAGTCTCCAGCTTTAGCAATTGTTCCGTAGGATTCTCCATTAACTAAAATTTCTGTATTATCTTGATCAGCAATGATTAATACATTTTCCCATCCATCATATCCATTTCCTCTAATAAATATATATTCTGAGCCTACTAAATCAGACCCAACTATTTGATCTATTCCGTAATCTTGACCTCCATATTGAGTTGAAAAACTTCCGCTAGCAGAACCAGTATTTACTGCAATTGGTTTGTTTGAGGTTAATAATGTTCCTATTAGTTCATTTCCTGATCCTCCTTGACTTGCTAAAATGTAGCTCTCTCCTTTATTTAAAGAAACAACTAAGGGCGATCCTATAATCTTAGGACCTCCAATTGTTTCCATGCTTTTTGTAAAACTAAAAGTTAATTCAGTTAAATCTTCGCTTGCCATTACTGAAATAAAACCGATATGAGAAGAATTTTGATTTTGGAACATTCCAGCACGAAATCTAGTCCCTAATCCAGATATTCCTTTACTTACTAGAGCACCAGCTTGATATTGTTGACCATCGGAATTTGCACGAACGGAAACATAAACTTCAGATTCAGCTTCAATTATAAAACCTTTATTTAAAACTTGTTCAGTTTCTGATGATTCTACAAAAAGGTTACTCCACCAACCATTTTCATTACCAGGATCTTGAGCTAATTCAATTACTGCAGGATTAGAATTGGAAACTTCACCTTCAGCAAATAGAGTTCCTGAATCAGTTGTTGCGCCTAAAATTCCACCAATTTTAACTTTGTATTTTACTCCACTTTCACTAGGTGTAGAGATATACATCCACTGATCACCAGGATCATCAGTAGCAGCCATAGGAGGGATATAATGAACCTTGCTAATTTGAGCTTGAACTCCAGAAACAATCAATAGCACAAACAGTAATAGAAATGATTTTTTCAAACGTCTAATGTAATTTTGTGTAAACTTAAGAGTTATATTTAAAAATAAAGAATACCATTTCTGTTTTTGTTAAAGAAAAAATCGAAATCTGGGTTTTTAAATAATCTGATAATAGTTTCGTTTTTCTATGTAATTGAATATCCTTTTTATAAATTTATAAATTAGACTAGGAATAGGCACAATCTTTTTTATAAATGAAAAACGAAAGAAATAGAAGAGCAGCATTAGTATACCATGCTAAACCAAAGCCTGGTAAAATTGAGGTGACCCCTACAACTAAATACAATACCCAAAGAGATTTATCTCTAGCATATTCTCCTGGAGTTGCACATCCATGTATAGAAATAGAGAAGGACATTAAAAATGTATACAAATATACTTCTAAAGGAAATTTGGTTGCTGTAATATCAAATGGAACAGCAGTTTTAGGGCTTGGCGACATAGGCCCAGAAGCCTCTAAGCCTGTAATGGAGGGAAAGGCATTATTGTTTAAGATTTTTGCAGGAATTGATGTTTTTGATATTGAGATTGACGCTAAAGATACAGAGAAGTTTATTGAAACAGTCAAAAATATCTCTCCAACTTTTGGCGGAATAAATTTGGAAGATATCAAGGCTCCTGAGGCCTTTGAAATAGAAAAAAGACTTTCTGAAGAATTAGACATACCAGTAATGCATGATGATCAACATGGTACAGCAATAATTTCTTGTGCAGCATTATTAAATGCATTAGAAATTGTTGGAAAAAAAATCGAAGATATTAAAATGGTAGTTTGTGGAGCAGGTGCAGCAGCAATATCTTGTACAAGAATGTATAAAGATTTTGGTTTAAATTCTAAGAATATTATCATGACTGATAGTAAAGGAGTTATCAGAAATAATAGGAAAGATTTATCTCCTGAAAAGAAAGAATTTGCTACTAGCAAAAAAATTAATAAGCTTGAACAAGCTATTAAAAAGGCAGATGTTTTTATAGGGCTTTCAAAAGCAAATATGCTTACTTCCAAAATGCTTTTGTCTATGGCAAAAAATCCTATAGTTTTTGCAATGGCTAACCCAGATCCGGAAATAGGATATGATTTAGCAATGAAAACGAGAGATGATATTATTATGGCTACAGGAAGATCTGACCATCCAAATCAAGTCAATAACGTATTAGGGTTCCCGTTTATTTTCAGAGGCGCTTTAGATGTTAAGGCAACAAAAATTAATGATAAAATGAAGATGGCTGCAGTAAAAGCATTAGCTTCTCTAGCTAGAGAAACAGTGCCAGAATTTGTTAATATAGCATATGATAAGACAAAGCTTGCGTTTGGAAAAAACTATATAATTCCCAAGCCATTTGACCCTAGATTAATTACTAAAATTCCACCTCAAGTTGCAAAAGCGGCTATGGAATCGGGAGTTGCACAAGATCCTATTGAATGTTGGGAAAAATATGAAGAACAATTACATTTAAGATTAGGAAATGACAAGAAAATTGTAAGACTTCTTACTAATAGAGCAAAAGCAAACCCTAAATCAATAATTTTTGCAGAAGCAGATCATTTAGATGTTTTAAAAGCAGCACAAATTGTTCATGAGGAAGGAGTAGGCTATCCAATTTTATTGGGGAATAAGGAAGTTATACTTGAACTAAAGTCTCAGATTGAATTTGAGGATGATATACCAATCATTGATCCAAAGTCTGATGAAGAGCTTTCAAATAGAGAAATATATGGACAGAAATATTGGGAAATTAGAAGAAGAAAAGGGGTTACTTTGTTTGAAGCGGTCAATAAAATGAAACAAAGAAATTTATATTCTGCAATGATGCTTTTAAATGGAGATGCAGATGCGTTAATTTCAGGATATTCTAGAAGTTATCCAGTAACAGTAAAACCAATGTTAGAAGTTATAGGGAAAGCCCCTGGAGTTAATAAAGTAGCGACTACCAACTTAATGATTACTAATAAAGGACCTTTATTTCTTTCAGATACTTCCATAAATATTGATCCAAGTGCTAAAGATTTGGCTATTATAGCTAAAATGACTGCAGAAACAGTGAGAATGTTTGGAATGGAACCAAATATAGCTATGTTATCATATTCTAATTTTGGCTCATCTAATCATGCTATGGCTTTAAAAGTTAACCAAGCTGTGAAGTTTTTACATAGAAATTTTCCAGAGCTAAATGTAGATGGTGAAGTTCAATCAGATTTTGCTTTAAATAAGGAAATGTTTAAAGATAAATTTTCATATTCTAAACTTGCTGGAAAAAATGTTAATACATTAATCTTTCCAAACTTAGATTCTGCTAACACTAATTATAAAGTAATTAAAGAATTAGATGAAGCACTTTCTATAGGTCCAATTATGATGGGGATGTCTAAGGCAGTTCATATATTACAATTAGGTGCCAGTGTAGAGGAAATGGTAAATATGTCAGCAGTAGCCGTAGTAGATGCTCAAAAGAAAGCTAAATTAAAAGAATGATTACACAATTAAAAGGTAGAATGGTTGAAAAGTCACCCACTGAAGTTGTGATTGACTGTAATGGAGTTGGATATTTAGTAAATATATCTTTAAATACATTTTCCAAATTACCTAATTCGGAAAGTATTAGCTTATTTACACATCTTCAGGTTAAAGAAGACTCACATACTTTATTTGGATTTTTTGAAAAAACAGAAAGAAACTTATTTCGACAATTAATATCTGTTTCGGGAATAGGCGCAAGTACTGCTAGAACTATGCTGTCATCTCTAAGTCCAAACGAAATTCAAAGTGCAATAATTTCAGGAAATGTTTCTACTATTCAATCTGTCAAAGGAATAGGATTGAAGACAGCACAGAGAGTTATTATAGATTTAAAAGATAAAGTAAGTTTAATTTCAGAAAATGATCAATTTATAGGAAATATTAACAATACAAATCAAGATGAAGCGTTATCAGCATTAGAAGTACTAGGATACAGCAGAAAACAAACTAGTAGGGTAATTGAAATGCTTCTTAATAATTCTCCCGAATTGTCTGTGGAAGAATTGATTAAAGGTGCATTAAAAAAAATGTAAAGTATTGATTAAGGTTTCTTTTAAAAGAAAAATGTTTCTATTTTCATTTTTCTTAGTCACATTATATAATTATAATCTATTAGGTCAAAAGATAATTCATTTAGACACAATAGGTAATACTGTTTATTTAGGAAAATTTAAACTTAAACCTCCTTCTTTTTTTATTTCTAAATATACATATGACCCTTTAATTGATAAATATATTTATACAACTAAGGCAGGAGAAATTGATGTAGGAATACCCTTGTTATTAAGCCCAAGTGAGTATAGGAAATTAGTGAGAGATAACAATATTAAAAATTATTTTCAGGATAAGTTAAAATTGTTAGAGGATGAAGATTCAGATGAATCTACAAAGCTTAAAAATTTACTTCCGGATTTATATCTAAATTCTAATTTTTTTGAAACAATTTTTGGAGGAGACGAAATAGAACTTAACCCACAAGGATCTATTTCTATGGATATTGGAGCTAGATATCAAAAAAGGGATAACCCTTCCCTTTCTACTAGAAACCAAAGTAATATTAGTCTTGATTTTAACCAGGCCATTAGCTTAAGTATGAATGGTAAAATAGGAGAGAGATTAACTATAGCATCTAATTATGACACTCAATCTACTTTTGATTTTCAGAATCTTTTAAAATTGGATTATACTCCAACGGAGGATGATATTATACAAAAAATTGAACTTGGTAATGTAAATATGCCTTTAAGTGGATCTTTAATTTCTGGTGCACAAAGTTTATTTGGATTTAAAACTGAATTAAAATTTGGGAATACTAAAGTGACCACTGTTTTATCTGAACAAAGGTCTCAATCTCAAACTGTTATAGCAAAAGGGGATGGAAGTTTTGAGGAATTTTCGATTTTTCCATTGGATTATGATGAAAATAGACATTTCTTTTTAGGTCAATATTTTAGAGATAAGTATGATAAAACTCTTAAAACAAACCCGTATTTAAATACTCAAGTTAATATAACAAGAGTTGAAGTATGGGTAACAAATAGAGTTAATCAAACTCAGAATGTTAGAAATATATTGGCCTTACAGGATCTAGCGGAATCTGATCCTAATAAAACAAAAATAGATGATTTTCTTCCTAATTTTATAACAAATCCAGGTAACAATGTTTATCCTGATAACTCAGTAAATAAATTTGATCCGTCTACCATTGGAAGTGGATTATTAAATTCTGCAATTAGAGAAATATCCTCTGTAAAAAAAGGGTTTGGAATCATTTCAAATTTAGTAAGTGAAGGAAATGATTATTCAGTTTTAGAAAATGCAAGAAAATTAGAATCAAATGAATATAAACTACATCAAAAATTAGGTTACATTTCTTTAAATCAGCCTTTAAATAATGATGAAATTTTAGCAGTGGCATACCAATATACAGTTGGAGGTCTAGTTTTTCAAGTTGGAGAATTTGCAAATGATGGAATTGATGCAACTAATCTATACCAAAACAACAATCAACTTCAAATTTCAAATAATAGTTTAATTGTAAAAATGCTAAAGAGTAGTTTAACAAATATAAATCAGCCAGTATGGGATTTGATGATGAAAAATATTTATTCTATTGGCTCATATCAAATCAACAAAGATGATTTTAAATTAAATATTTTTTATTCTAATCCATCTCCATTAAACTATATTGAGGCTGTAGATCCATCTATTTGGCCATCATCAATTGAAGGGAAAACTTTATTATCTGTATTTAATTTTGATAATTTAAACATGAACAATGATATCCAAAATGGAGGTGATGGTTTTTTTGATTTTGTTCCTGACTTAACCATTGATTCTATAAATGGTTTAATAATTTTTACTTCTGTTGAGCCTTTTGGAGAATTTCTTTTTAATAAACTAAAAAATACAAGTTCAACAATTGAAAATTATGAAAATTATGATTCTTATAATGTAAATCAAAAAAAATATGTTTATCAAGAGATTTATAGTTTATCTAAAATTGGAGCTGAGGAAAAAATAGAAAAAAACAAGTTTCAATTAAAAGGGTCCTATAAAACTTCAGGTGATTCGGGCGGGATATCTATAGGGCAATTCAATGTTCCTAGAGGATCGGTAAAGGTTACAGCAGGAGGAAGGTTACTTCAAGAAGGAATAGATTATACAGTTAATTACCAAGCAGGAAGGGTTATGATTTTAGATGAGACACTGAAAAGCTCTAATATACCTATTGAGATTTCTACTGAAAGCAATTCATTTTTTGCTCAACAGAAGAAAAGGTTTTCAGGAATTAATTTTGAACATAAATTTAACGATAATTTCATTTTAGGAGGTTCTTTAATGAATTTAAGTGAGAGGTCAATAAGCCAAAAAGCAAATTATGGAGTTGAGCCTGTTAATAATACAATGATTGGAGTAAATGGAGTTTTCTCAACAGAAGTTCCTTTTTTAACAAGAATAGCTAATAAATTGCCGAATGTAAGAACAAGAACTCCATCAGTAATTTCCTTTAAGGGTGAAGTGGCATATTTGCATGCAGGAAAACCAAAGAATTCGGGATATGAAAATAGTGCTACTGTTTATGTTGATGATTTTGAAGGGGCAGAAACAAACATAGATTTGAAGGACACTTTTTCTTGGAACCTTTCAAGTGTTCCTCAAAATGTTAAGGGCTCAGAATTTGAAATGGATGACTTAAGGCTAGGCTATTATAGAGCTAAATTGGCATGGTACAATATTGACCCAATTTTTTATACAAGGCAAAGGCCTTCAGAAATTGATGATAATGAATTATCTAAAAATGAAACAAGAAGAATTTTTATTGATGAAATTTTTCCACAACAAGATTTAATTGAAGGACAATCGAGAATTCAAAACACTTTTGATTTGAATTATATTCCAAATGAAAAAGGACCTTATAATAATAATAAAAACAATTTGTTTGTTCAAAATTTAGAAAAGAATTGGGCAGGAATTACTAGAAAAATTAATTCTACAAATTTTGAGCAATCTAATGTTGAGTTTATTCAATTCTGGTTATTAGATACATTTGAAGACAATCCTTCTACTAATAATGATCTAGGAACTCTAGTTTTTAATTTAGGGAGTATATCGGAAGATATTTTAAAAGATGGGAAAAAATTATATGAAAATGGTCTTCCAACACAAAATTCTCAACAAATAATTAATAACTCAAATTGGGGGGTTTCTCCAGCTACACAATCATTAGTATATTCTTTTGATTCGGATGCTAATAATAGATTAGTTCAGGATTTGGGTTATGATGGATTAAACGATCAAGATGAATTAGATAGATATTTTAATGGTTATAATAATGATCCTGCTGGAGATAATTATGAATATTATTTAAGCGCTCAAGGTGGAATATTAAATAGGTATAAGAATTATAATGGAACACAGGGGAACTCACCTATTGCATCTTCTAATAATAATAGGGGGTCGACAAATGTTCCTGATACTGAAGATGTAAATCAAGACAATACAATGAATACTATAGATAGTTATTTTGAATATAAAATACCTATTAAAAAAAACATGGATGTTGGAAACCATCCTTTTATTAGTGATATAAGAAATAATGTTAAAGTAGAACTCCTAAATGGACAAACAAAAATTACTAGGTGGATTCAGTTTAAGGTGCCAGTTTTTAAACAATTTTATAAGAGCAGTAAGTATAGTCCTTATTTTAATGCAGTAAATGGAATAGACAATTTACGATCTATTCGTTTTATGAGAATTGTTTTAAAAGATTTCTCTAATCCTATTACATTCAGATTTGGAACTTTAGATTTAGTTAGAACAGATTGGAAAAGATATTCTAAAAATTTAAATAAAGAAAATATAACTTATCCTGATACATCGTTTGATATTGGGTCAGTAAATATTTTAGAAAATGAAAATAGAGTGCCGATTAATTATATCCTTCCTCCTGGTGTTCAAAGAGAAGAAATGAGCTCTAATAGTTCAATCATAAGACAGAATGAGCAGTCTATGTCAATTAAAGTTACAGATCTACACCCTAAAGACTCAAGGGCAGTTTATAAAAACTTAGATTTTGACATGAGGCAATATAAGAGTTTAAAAATGTTCATACATGCAGAATCTATTGAGGGGAGCCCATTATTACCTGGCGAAGGTGCTTCGGAAGATTTTGACAGAAGACTAGTAGGATTTATTCGCCTTGGCTCAGATTTCACAGATAATTACTATCAGATTGAAGTACCGTTAAAACCAACTGCATTTAGTCAGGGATCTTCTAACAGGTTTAGTGCTGAACAAGTTTGGGAGCCAGAATCAAACTCTATTGATTTTTCTTTAGAAACATTAACTAAATTAAAAGCTTTAACAATATCTAATAGTTCTAACTTGTCTGAAGTTTTATACTTTAATGAAGATCTTGAAATTATTGATGAATTTTCTTCTATTTCTAGTTTGCCAGGAGAAAAAAAATACAAGTTTGCTATTAAAGGAAATCCTACAATTGGAGGAATAAAAACTTTAATGATTGGAGTAAAAAATCCCTCTACACAAAATGGAGATAATCTTTCAGGAGAAGTTTGGTTTAATGAATTAAGATTATCAGAAATTGATGGAAAAGGAGGATGGGCTGCTTTAGGATCTTTAGATGCTAACATCGCAGATGTAGCAAAATTTTCTATTTCTGGGAAGATGTCAACTATTGGATTTGGATCAATTGATAAAACACCAAATCAAAGAAGTAGAGAAGAATTTAAGCAGTATGGCTTTGTAGGTAGTGCCAATTTTGGAAAATTTTTGCCTGAAAAATGGGGAATACAAATTCCTTTAGCCTATACGATAAATCAACAAGTCACAACCCCTGAGTATGACCCGTTTTATCAAGATATTAAGCTAAATGATCGACTTGATGCTGCTAAAAGAAAAAGTCAAAGAGACTCTATTAGAGAACAAGCAATTTCATTTAAACAAACTAAAAATATCAGTTTAATGGGGTTGAAAAAAAACAGATCAGAGGGGCAAAAAGAAAAAATTTATGATATTGAAAATTTTGATTTTTCATACAGCTATAATCAAGAAGTAGAGCATGATTATGAAATAGAAAATCTTACTAGAAAAACGGTAAGAGCTGGAGTTCAATATAACTTTAATTTTAATCCTTTTGTGATATCTCCGTTTAAATCAATTGCTTTTATAAGTGAAAATAAATACTTGAAATGGCTTAGTGAATTTAATATTAATCCTTTGTTATCCAGTATTTCATTCAGTTCAAATATAAATAGAACTTTTAATAATCAACGTTTTAGAGATGTTTATATTGAAGGTGCAGATTCTTCAAAACAAATTGCTTTACCTGACATACAACAAAGAAATTTTCTTTTTGATTGGTCCTTAAGCCTAAGTCAAAATTTAACTAATTCATTAAGATTAGATTTTTCAGCATCTAATAATAGTATAGTAAAAAATTATTATAAAAATGATTCTGAAGGTAATATTGTTGTAAATAAGGAATTGGAAATATGGGATGGATTTTGGAATACGGGAGAAACGAACTCTCATAATCAATCATTTGGACTAAGTTATGATTTGCCTTTTAAGCTGTTCCCTTTTATAGATTTTATTTCAAGTAATTATAATTATTCAGGAGATTTTAATTGGGAAAGAGGCTCTGATGCTATGGCTCAAGTTGAAGATGAATTGGGGAATGTTTTAGGAAGAGTTAATACTATTCAAAATGCAAATACACATTCAATGAATGCTTCTTTTAATATGTCAAAGCTTTATAGAAATATTGGCTTAGAAAAAAAGAAAAAACCTAAAAAAACAAAAGATAAAATTATAAATTCATTTATTGGTTTAGCAACGGGATTATCAAGACTTAAGTTAAATTATGCACAAAATAATGGTCAAGTTTTACCCGGCTATACTCAATCTTTAGGTTTCCTTGGAACTTCAAGGCCTTCACTGGCCTTTGTTTTTGGAAGTCAATCTGATATTAGGTATGAGGCTGCTAAAAATGGATGGCTAACAAATTTCCCAAGTTTTAATGAACAATATACACAGGTACATAATACAAAGTTTGATTTAGTTGCTGAAATAAGTTGGATTGAAGATTTTAAAATTGACATAAATGCTAATAGAGTTTATTCTGAGAATTTTTCAGAAAATTATCAAGTAATAAATAATCAATATAATGCGCTCAATCCAAATACTTCTGGGAACTTTGCTATTTCAACTATTTTAATTAATACTGCCTTTAGTAGTAGTGATCAGTATAATTCAAAAACTTTTGATACATTTCAGAAAAATAGGCTAATAATTGCAAATAGACTAGCTGCTATTAACGGAAATTCAAATGGAGTGGATGAATTTGGTTTTCCGCAAGGATATGGAAAAAACAATCAATCTGTTTTAATTCCATCATTTATTTCAGCATATTCAGGTAAAGACCCTAATAGTATTTCTTTAAGTGCAATTAGAAGCGCACCACTTCCCAATTGGTCTATACAATATACAGGATTAATTAACCTTGATTTCTTTAAAGAAAGGTTTAAAAGATTTAGTATTGGACATTCTTATAGGTCAAGCTATACTTTAAATAATTTCAAATCAAATTTGGAATTTGATTCATCTAATAATCAATTAACTGACGCTTCAGGCAATTTTTTAAATGAAATTCTATATACTAATGTAAATCTTGTGGAACAATTCAATCCTTTATTGAAAGTTGACATGGAACTAAAAAATTCAATAAGAGTTATTATGGAATTAAAAAAAGATAGAGCTCTTTCATTAAGTTTAGATAATAATTTATTAACTGAAACAGCTGGAATGGATTATTCAATTGGATTTGGATACAGAATAAAGGATTTACAATTTAGAAACAGCTATGGAGGAAGGCAAACTATTTCAAAAGGAGATTTAAATATAAAAGCAGATGTAAGTTTACGTGATAATATTACCATTATTAGGAACTTAGATATTGTTGACAATAAAGTTACTGCAGGCCAAACAGTATGGTCTATTAAATTTTCTGCAGATTACGCTTTAAGCAAAAGCTTTAACGCAGTATTTTTTTATGACCATCTGTTTTCAGAGTTTGCAATTTCTACAGCATTTCCTCAAACAACAATCAGATCAGGAATGACATTAAGATATAATTTCGGGAACTAATTTATTATGAAAGAATTTTTTTAAATTGCAAAACAAAAAATTAAAAATATGGAAATTAGATCTGAATTAAAATACACCAAAGATCATGAGTGGGTTAAAGTTGAAGGAAATCAAGCCAAGGTTGGAATCACAGATTATGCTCAAGGTGAATTGGGAGACATTGTTTATGTAGAAATTGAAACACTTGATGAAAGCTTAGCGAAAGAAGAAGTCTTTGGGTCAGTCGAGGCTGTAAAAACTGTTTCAGATTTATTTTTACCTGTTTCAGGAAAGGTAATAGAAATAAATGAAAGCCTAGAAGATAGTCCTGAACTGATTAATGAAGACCCTTATGAAAAAGGATGGATTATTCGTATGGAAATAGAAAACCCTGAAGAAATAAAAGATCTTTTAGATTCAGATTCGTATAAAAAATTAATTGGAGGATAGTTATGTTTAAAAAAATCACAATATTCTATACAGGATTAATTATTTGTGTTTCTTTAATACCAATCCCAAAGTTTCCTTTTCCTGAATTTAGCTTATCTGATAAATCTCTTCATTTGATTGCTTATTTTATTATGTCTGTTATGTGGTTAAGGTTAGGGTTTTTAGAGTCTAATAAAATTAAATGGAATTACTTCTCCCTTGTTTTGTTTACTGCATTAATTACTGAAATATTACAAGGAATTTTGCCCATTGGCAGATATTTTGAGATAGCCGATATGGTTGCAAATTGTATTGGAATTTTATTAGGATTTATTATTAGCTTCATTTATATTATTAAAAATAAAGTGACTTAGCTTTCATTTTAAAAAAAAAAAATTATTTTAGCTTAAGAATAAAGTTAATATATGCAACGTAAAAAGAATCCTCAGGCAGATTTAAGAAAATACAGTAGTTTGATGTTTGCTTTAGGATTATGCCTTGTTCTATTTATTTCATGGCAAGCAATTGAGTTTAAAAGTTATGAAAGACAATATGATCTAGAATCATTAAATGTTGATAATGATGATGATGAAGAGGTCCCAATTACTGAACAAATTAAAACACCACCACCACCACCACCACCACCAGCTCCAGAAATTATCGAAATAGTAGAAGATGAGGAAGAGATAGAAGAGACTATAATTGAATCAACTGAAACTGATCAAGAAGAAGTGGTTGAGGAAGTAGAAGTTTTAGAGGAAGAGATGGACATGGACATACCTTTTGCAATTATTGAAGATGTTCCATTATTTCCTGGATGTGAAAGAGTCCCAAAATCTCAAAGAAGACAATGTTTTCAAGAAAAGATACAAAAGCATATTAATAAAAACTTTAGATATCCTGAAATAGCTCAAGAAATGGGTATTCAAGGTAGAGTTTTTGTTCAATTTATGATTGGAAAAGATGGAAGTATAAGTGGGATTAGAACCAGAGGTCCAGATAAAAATTTAGAAAAAGAAGCAAATAGAATCATTTCTAAATTGCCTAAAATGACTCCTGGAAAACAAAGAGGAAGGCCTGTTAGAGTTCCATTTAGTATTCCAATTACCTTTAGACTACAGTAGAAGTTTTTTAAAGAGTTAAATATCAATTAAATAATTGTTTTCTCTAATATTCTGTTTTAAATTTGTGCCCTAATAAATTTATGGATACTGGTTTATACAAATCACAGTCAAAATCAACGGATAATATTATTAAGCAAGGCTTAAAAGTCTTTTTGGAATTAACTAAAGCTAGGTTAGCTATTAGTGTAGTTTTTTCCTCTTTAGCAGGATACTTAATAGCTTTAGATAATTACGATATTTATGTAATTATTCTTCTGGTATTAGGAGGATATTGTATGGTTGGAGCTTCTAATTCTTTTAATCAAATCATTGAAAGAGATTTAGATGCATTGATGGATAGAACAAAAAACAGGCCTATCCCTTCAGGAAGGGTTTCCGTTTCATCAGCATTTATTTTATCAGTTGTGTTAACATTAATTGGAATAGTTGTTTTATATAGAATAAATGCTAAAACTGCTCTTTTTGGAGCCATTTCCATTTTTATATATACCTGCATGTATACGCCTTTAAAGGCTAAAACACCTCTTTCCGTTTTTGTTGGAGCTTTCCCAGGGGCAATTCCCTTTATGCTTGGTTGGGTTGCCGCTACAAATAACTTTGGTATTGAAGCAGGAACATTATTTGCAATTCAGTTTTTTTGGCAATTTCCCCATTTTTGGGCACTAGGATGGATGCTTCATGATGATTATAAGAAAGCAGGAATTAATATGTTACCAACCAAAAAGAAAGATAAAGCGACTGCGTTTCAAACTATACTTTATACTATATGGATGATAATGATTTCCTTATTGCCTTTAAGTGGTTTAACTGGAGATCTTCATCTTTCCATATTTTCTGCTTTTCTAATTGGATTAATTGGATTATTAATGCTTTATTATTCAATTAATCTTTATAATAAGATGTCAACTGATGCTGCAAAAAAATTGTTTAGAGCTAGTGTAGTTTGTTTGACTTTGGTTCAGTTAGTTTATGTAATTGATAAAATATATATATGGAGTTAAGTCAAGATGAAATTCGCTTAAAGACTATAAAAGCAAAAAAAATGATGCTTTTATTTTCAATGTTAAGTATAGCCATGACTTTTGCTGGTCTCACAAGTGCATATATTGTTAGTAAATCAAGACCAGATTGGTTAAAAGAATTTGAATTACCTATAGCTTTTACTATAAGTACAATTGTAATATTATTAAGTAGTATTTCTATTTGGATTGCAAAAAAAAATGTAAAAAAAAATAATGTTTCTAATACTTCTTTATGGCTTTTTATAACTTTTAGTTTAGGGATAGCTTTTATAGTTTCTCAGTTCTCTGGTTTTGGAGAATTAATTTCTCAAGGATATTTTTTTACAGGAGCTCAAAGCACTATAACAACTTCTTTTTTGTATGTGCTTACGGTACTTCATCTAATACACTTGTTTGCGGGGATAATTGTATTGATTGTTGTTATGATTAATAATTATAAAAATAAATATAAAATTGAAAAACTAGGTTTTGAATTGGCTGTAACTTTTTGGCATTTTCTAGGAGTTTTATGGATCTATTTATTTGTTTTTTTATATTTCTTTAGATAGTAAAAATATGTAACTTTGCAAATTATAATTTGATAGATCAATGAGCTCAGCAATTTCAACAACAATGGAAGAAGAGCATTTATGGGGAGGCGGTAATAGACCTTTCAAGGCTAGCTATGGAAAATTAATGATGTGGTTTTTTATAGTTTCGGATGCTTTAACTTTTTCTGGATTTCTTGTTGCTTATGGATTCTCCAGGTTTAAGAATATTGATTCATGGCCAATAGCTGATGAGGTTTTTACTCACTTTCCTTTCTTACATGGTGTTGATGCCCCAATGTATTATGTGGCATTCATGACATTTATTTTAATTTTTTCTTCTGTAACAATGGTTTTAGCTGTTGATGCAGGACATCATATGCAAAAAGGAAAAGTAACTTTTTATTTGTTGTTGACTATAATTGGAGGAGCCGTATTTGTTGGTTCGCAGGCTTGGGAATGGAGCAATTTTATTAGAGGCGAATATGGAGCTGTTGAAACAACAGGAGGTCAAATATTTCAGTTTGTAAATGAAAAAACTGATAAAAGAGTCGCATTAAAGGATTTTGCTATTAGCGGTCCTAGTGATAGATTGCAACATGAAATTAATGATGGAGTCTGGTATTACGACGAAGCAACTTTGCCATCCTATACAATTCAAGAAGTAATAAGTGGATTTAATTCTAATCCTAATTTAATAATCAAGACAGAAAAAATTGACAAGAAAGGACATAAAATAAAATTAAGTAGAGAAGAGTCATTACAAAAAATAACTCAAGCAAAAAATGTTGTTGAGGGAGCAAATTTGGTTCGTAATGAATATGGAAATCGATTATTTGCAGATTTTTTCTTTTTTATTACGGGATTTCACGGTTTTCATGTTTTTTCTGGTGTGATTATTAATATTATAATTTTCTTTAATGTTCTTATAGGAACTTATGAAAGAAGAGGGCATTATGAAATGATTGAAAAAGTAGGGCTATATTGGCATTTTGTTGATTTAGTTTGGGTTTTTGTTTTTACATTCTTTTATCTAGTATAATTTTTTATAAATGGGAAATAGCACACATAAATTAGAAATTTTTAGAGGTCTTTTAAAGTTCAAGTCTAACGACCAAAAAATATGGGCAGTACTTCTTTTCTTGTCTATTGTTACAACTATTGAAGTGGCTTTAGGTATTTCTAAACCTGAGATTTTAATGAATACTTTTTTGTCTGCTAAAATCATTAATTGGATTTTTATTATTCTTACGTTAGTAAAAGCTTATTATATAGCATGGGATTTCATGCATCTTAGAGATGAGAAAAGCGCTTTACAAGCCTCTATAGTCATCACCCTTCTTTTTTTAATTGCATATCTGGTCTTTATTTTACTTGTTGAAGGAAATTATATTTACGATGTGATATATGAAGGATTCGTTAGCTGGAATTTCTGAACATACTAAATAGTTTTCTTTTATGAGAAAGTATTTTGTGCTTACTGTCTTATTTGTTTTGCCACTGGTTGCTTATCTTTTTTTTGCTTCAGGCATAAACAATTTTGCTAAGCTTCCTGTCCTTACACAAGACATTAAAGATATTTCTAGTATTTCTGAAGTTAGTTTAAAAGATAAAATTTCAATTCTAGGTTTTTTTGGAAAAAATGTTCAGGATAGATATGGGGATGCGGGAAACCTAAATCAAGAGATTTATAAACGATTTAGTGAATTTAAAGATTTTCAATTTGTAATGGTTCAGCCGTACGGAACAGAAGGTTTAACAGACGACCTTTTAAATGAATTAAATAGAATGACTAAAACAGATTTTAAAAATTGGAAATTTGTATCACTAGATGACAAAGAGATTATAGATCTTTTTAATAGTTTAAAGACCGATCTTACATTAGATTCCCATTTAGGAACTTCTTATGTGTTTATCATTGATAGAGATGGAAATTTAAGAGGAAGAGATGATAAAGAAGGAGTTAAGTTTGGATATGACTCTAGATTTGTTGCTGATATAAATAACAATATGGTAGATGATGTAAAAGTTATACTTGCTGAATATAGAATGGCTCTTAAGAAGAATAATATTTATAAAGACAGGCTTTAAGTGAAAAAATACTCATACATAGGGGTTTCTTTTATAGTATTGATTTTTGGCATATTATTTTTTCCCAAAATCATGGACAGAATTGATGGTAATAGTATTAATAATGATACAAGGTTAAACAATTCGAAAGAGTTAAGTTTTATAAAAATGAACGATGAAAAAAAGAAAGTTCCAGATTTTGTTTTTTTAAACCAAGACAGTCTTTTTATTGGTAATGAAGATTTTTTAGGAAAGGTTTTTGTTGTAGAATTTTTCTTCACTTCTTGCCCTTCTATTTGTATAGAAATGAATAAGAATATGAAGATATTAGATAAGGAGTTTGGAGAAAGAGAAGATTTTGGAATAGCTTCATTTACTATTGATCCAAAACATGATACGCCTAAAGTATTAAAAGAATATGCTGAATTACTAGAAATTAAATCGAAAAACTGGCATTTTTTAACTGGAAATATTTCAGACATTTATGATCTTTCAAATTCTGGATTTAATATTTTTTCATCTATAAATCCAGATATTGCAGGTGGTTTTGAACATCAGGGCTTTTTTGCTTTAATTGACCAGAACGGTTATATTCGTTCCAGAGATAATGGGATGGGTTCACCAATAGTTTATTATTTGGGAATTGAGGATGAAAATTCAGATAAACAAGGTTTCGATATGATCAAAGAAGACATTTTAAAATTGTTAAATGATGACTATTAATAAGTCCAAAATATATAATCGTTTAATTATTGTAGTTTCTGTTGCTATTCCAATTGTTGTGGCTATTTTGTTTACTGTTAAAATCCCTAATGCAACTCCTCTTAACTTTCTTCCTCCAATTTATGCAACTACTAATGCTATTACTGCTGTGTTATTGATTTTTGCATTGAGAGCTATAAAATCTGGGAAAAGGTTATTACATGAAAGACTGATGAAAGTATGTATGGGGCTATTATTGTTTTTTTTAGTAATGTATATTGCTTACCACATGACTTCAGATCCCACACCATATGGAGGCGAGGGATTAATAGCTTATGTTTATTATTTTATACTTATTTCTCATATAATTTTGGCCATTGTTTTAATCCCTATGGTTTTAACTAGTTACGTTAGAGCTATTCAGCGACAATTTGATCCACATAAAAAAATAGCAAAAATCACTTTTCCAGTTTGGCTTTATGTAACTATTACAGGGGTGATTGTTTATTTAATGATATCCCCTTATTACTAATGAGTATTTTATACATATATAGTCTACAGTGTGCCATGTGTAGGGCTGTTTTAGAGTCTGGAGCAGATCAAAAAGCTGCAGAAGGGCTTAATGATGGGATAGTATATTTGATGGTAATTCCATATATACTAGGATTTTTAACTCTGGTTTTTCTGTATTACAAATTTTTTAAGAAATAGTTTTTTTATTAAAATTTTTTATTATATTTGCTGCCTTGTATAACAAAGTACTATGTATAATTAAAAAATTAATAAAAATGAAAAAAAAATTATTAATCTTATTCGCCTTTAGTCTGACGTTAACATCTTGTGATGCTTTTAAGGTGGAGCCAAATGTTACTATTAAGAATGACATTAACTTAACTATAGATGGAGAAAATGTAGATGGAATTCAGGGAAAATGGATTATTACAAGTGAGGAAAAGAAGGAAAATGGAAAAGATATAATCATAATTACTATTGAAAAAAATGAACTAGATTAAATCTATTTTAAAATTGAGTACAGAAAATTTTAAAATACAAATGAGAAAGGGTCTTTTGGAATTTTGCATTTTGCAAATGATTTCAAGAGAAGAGGTTTATACATCAGATATTATAGAGGAACTAACAAACTCTAAAATAATTGTAGTGGAAGGAACAGTATACCCCCTCTTAAATAGACTTAAAAAATTTGGTTACATTCAACATGTCTGGAGAGAATCAAATCAAGGCCCACCAAGGAAATATTACTCAATTACATATGACGGGACTTTACATATTAAAGAGTTGTTAGTTTTATGGAATGAGATTGATA
>UINC01001653.1_pt1 | contig 18874 bp, 19 predicted proteins | sample 5385821 | NCBI WGS metagenome assembly UINC01 (sample SAMEA4666929, study PRJEB26691) | marine metagenome | isolation source: Pacific Ocean | place: Pacific Ocean | collected 2011-10-13 | reverse complement strand
CTTCTAGTTTTTCTAAGAAAACCTCAATTTCTTCTTCGTCTAATTTTCCTCCAATGTCTGTGTACCAGAGAAAAAATCCTGCATAAATAACTAAAAGGCTTATCCAGATCTTCATAGTTTTCCTATTCAAACATCCATGTTACTAAAATCCTATTAAGTTAGAAGCTTTACAAAACTAATGTTTAAATATACTGTATATATATACAGTATTATTTTAATTAATCCTTATGGTTGTAAAGTATCTGGGTGACACCTCAGAGGGGGATTTTCCCCTTATAGAAATCCCTTATTTTCTAAATAGAGTTCGTGTTGGATGGCCAAGCCCAGCTGACGATTATGTTGAGCGTCCTATTGATTTAAATGAATATTTAATTAAAAACCCAGCGGCAACCTATTTCGTGCGCGTCAGTGGAGATTCCATGATAGATGCATATATTGGTGATGGCGCCATACTGGTTGTTGACAGAAGCGTAGAACCTAAACATAAAAGCATTGTGGTTGCTGCTATTAACGGATCTTATGCATGTAAAAGGCTCTTAACTAAGCCAAAAGTCTGTCTTGCCTCAGAGAACTCCAAGTACGCTCCCATATTCATAAAAGAAAACGAAGAACTGGAAATTGCTGGTGTCGTAATTGCTGCAATAAATACCTATTAGACAATGACTTACGCTTTAGTTGACTGCAATAGTTTTTACGCATCTTGTGAAAGAGTGTTCAGACCTGATTTGAAAGACAGGCCAATTGTCGTTCTATCAAATAATGATGGCTGCGTTGTAGCACTTTCTAAAGAGGCAAAAAACGTTGGCATAAAGATGTGCGAACCTTGGTTTAAGATAAAAGATTCTTTCACCCGTCAGGGGGGAGTAGCATTTTCTTCAAACTATGAACTGTATGCAGACATCTCAGCTAGAGTCATGCAAACCCTGGAGCACTCTGCCCCTAGAATTGAGATATATAGTATAGATGAAGCTTTTTTAGATCTTAGTGGTATTAGTTTTTGTACTGGACTAGAGCAATTTGGTCGTGAATGCCAAGAAAAAATTAAACGTTGGACAGGTATGCCAGTTCGCGTTGGGATAGGTCCAACAAAAACTTTAGCTAAGGCTGCGAGTTATGGTGCAAAAAAATATGTAGCCACAGGCGGTGTTGTTGACCTATCAAAAAAAGAAAGGCAAAGAAAACTTATGTCTATCATGCCCATAGAAGAAATCTGGGGCGTGGGCAGTAGATTAAAACAACATCTCAATAAAATGGGTATTAAAACAGCTCTTGAACTAGCTGACACCGACACGAAACTAATCCGAAGAAGATTCAGTATTGTCTTGGAGAGGACGGTGATGGAACTGAGAGGATATCCTTGCATTGGTCTTGAAGAACACCCGTCTACAAAAAAAGAAATAGTGGTTAGCAGAACCTTTGGTAAAAAAGTAACCACCCTAGAATTAATCAATGAAGCTGTGAGTGATTACGCAGCAAGAGCGGCAGAAAAGCTAAGACGTGAAAATCAGTATTGCAGGGTTGTCTCCGTTTTTGCTAGAACGAACCCCTTTAGATTACAAGATCAGCAATACAGTAATATCTTGAGTTGTAAGCTTAATTCACCCACAAACGATACCCGCGATATCCTGCATGCCACTAAGATGCTCTCAAGAAGGGTCTACAAAAAAGGGTATAACTTTATAAAGGCCGGCGTGATGCTAAGTGACTTTTATGACAAGGGCGTGTATCAAGCAGATTTTTTTATACCTAATTACAGGCGACCAAAAAGTGAAAAGCTAATGAAAACCATAGATAAGATTAATGCTTCTGGTGCAAGTAAAATCACGTTCGCTGCTCAAGGTATAAGGAAGCCATGGTCAATGCAGAGATATTTCCAATCACCAAAATACACGACTAATTGGGATGACCTGTTAGTTGTAAGGTAACCTAAATACCACTATGAAACCTAAAAAGTGAATCTGGGGTGTTGATCAAATCAGATTCCAGCTCACTGAGTGGCTTTAATCTTGCACTCCAATCTTCTCCAAATAAATCTTGATAGAGATTGAGATAAAGATCACAGTGTCTTGATTCTGCTTCACACAGCTTGGAGTAGAAAGATCCAAGAGACTTTTCCAAGTAACCAGCTAAGCAGTTAAAGCGTTCACAAGATCTTGCTTCAATTAAGGCACAGACCAGCAGAGAATCTTTAAGTCTATTTGGCTCAGTGATGGCTACCATCTGATGCAAACTGCTTGCATAACGGCCTGATTTTAAATTTCTGTAAGGAATTTTTCTCTTTTTGAGCAAGCTTGAAACCCTTTCAAAGTGAAGAAGCTCTTCTCTAGCTAATGGTGAAAGGTATGGGGATAAGTTTCTTTCAGGATATCTGTGAATTAAAGATATAGCAGTGGTGGCTGCCTTCTTCTCGCAATGGGCATGATCAAGGAGCAATACATCCAAAGAGCCTAAAGCTCGATCAATCCAAGATCCTGGTGTTTTACTAAGGAGAATCTCTTCCCAAGGGTTAGACACGATAGTTGTCTTCTAAGGCAAAATATCTTTGGTAATGAGCATCGGAAAGAGTAAATAACTCTTCTTCAATTAATCTTTTGAGTTCGACTAGTTCCACATCTGGTTCGAAGAGAGGCTTTAAGCCAAATTCACTAAGGTCATTTATTGATTGACTGGCTTGCTTAATCAGATCAAAGACCCAGCAATAAGGGTCAACCTTATCGTAATAAGATATTTTGAGAGAATCCAGTTTAGATTGAAGTAAGACCTGATTTTCAATAAAAATTTTTGATTTCATAATCAGTACTTTTAAAGATTCTAAACGATTCCAAACAGTTTCTTTTTGGATATCGGTATAGCCATTCCACTCAATTACTTCGTGATGAAACCTTTTGCATCCTCTGCAGACCTGATCGCCAAATACTGTAGAACAGACACCTACACAAGGTGTTTTAACCTTTCTTTCCATATATTTGTATGATATCTAGAACTCTTTTGAACGCAACTTCTTATATCTTTTCTATGTTAGAATGCGCTCCCACCAAAAGCCTACTAAAAATAAGTTTCTATGCTCAAAGAATATAGGAAACATGAACAAGAAAGACGCGCACAAGGTATCCCTGCGCTTGCTTTGAATGCTGAACAGGTAGCAGATTTAGTTGAATTAATAAAAGATCCCCCTGTCGGTGAAGAGGATTTCATTTTAGACATATTCTCTAATAAAGTTCCTGCAGGTGTTGATCAAGCTGCCTATGTTAAAGCTGCCTTCCTGACTGATGTTGCCAACGGCAAAGTCTCCACTTCATTGATAACTTGCGAATCGGCAACAAGGCTTCTAGGAACCATGTTAGGAGGCTACAACGTCCAGCCTTTGATAAGCCTTTTGAATAATGAAGAAGTTGGAGATACGGCGGTAGAAGCTTTATCGAATACTTTATTAATTTTTGATTCTTTCCATGACGTGTTCGAATTGTCAAAAACTAATGAGCGAGCTAAGAAAGTTATTTCTTCATGGGCAGAAGCGGAATGGTTTTTAAATAAGCCAGCTGTACCTGAACACATTACTGCCATGGTTCTAAAAGTGGATGGAGAGATTAATACTGATGACCTATCCCCTGGACCTGAAGCATGGTCAAGGCCAGATATCCCCCTACACGCCTTAACAATGTTAAAAAATACAGATTTTGAAGACCCTATTGGAACCATTAATAAACTTGAAGAATCAGACAACCCTGTCGCTTTTGTAGGTGATGTTGTCGGAACAGGATCTTCAAGAAAATCAGCAACTAACTCACTCTTATGGCATATAGGTGATGATATACCTTACATTCCCAATAAAAGAACCGGGGGAATCTGTCTCGGAGGAAAAATAGCACCAATCTTTTTTAACACTTTAGAAGATTCAGGGACTTTAGTTCTGGAATGTGATGTTACTAAGATGGAATTAGGAGACAGTATAAATATCTACCCTCATGAAGGACGAATATGCTCCAGTAATTCAGGCAAGGAATTAAGTTCTTTTAATCTTAAAAACCCAACTCTTCTAGACGAAGTAAGGGCCGGTGGAAGAATTCCTTTAATCATAGGTCGATCACTAACTGATAGAACCAGAGAAGCCCTCTCTGAAAAAAGTTCGACTGTATTTGTAAGACCAGAGAGTCAGAAAAAAAGTGATAAAGGTTATACCCTAGCTCAAAAGATGGTGGGAAGAGCTTGTGGAGTTGAAGGTATTAGGCCTGGAACCTATTGCGAACCTAGACTTTCTACTGTGGGGAGCCAAGATACTACTGGGCCTATGACTAGAGATGAACTCAAAGAACTTGCATGTTTAGGATTTTCAGCAGATTTAGTTATGCAATCTTTTTGTCATACCGTGGCCTATCCAAAACCCTCAGATATTGAGACTCACCATACTTTACCTGATTTCATACAAACCAGAGGCGGTGTAGCACTTAAACCAGGTGACGGAATAATTCATTCCTGGATGAACAGAATGTTACTTCCTGACATGGTTGGAACAGGGGGCGACTCTCATACAAGATTCCCCTTAGGAATAAGCTTCCCAGCTGGATCAGGTTTAGTAGCTTTTGGTGCAACTTTAGGTTCGATGCCATTAGATATGCCTGAATCTGTTCTCGTCAAATTTACTGGCACAATGCAACCTGGTATTACGCTCAGAGACCTTGTAAATGCTATCCCTTACGCAGCTTTAAAAACTGGAAAGCTAACTCTAGAGAAAGAGGGGAAAATAAATGTATTTTCTGGAAGATGTATGGAAATTGAAGGATTACCTGACTTAAAAGTTGAACAAGCTTTCGAGCTTTCAGATGCATCTGCAGAAAGATCTTCATCAGGATGTACCATCAAACTTAATAAAGAACCAATAATTGAATACCTCAATTCAAATATAGTTTTAATGAGATGGCTTATTTCAGAGGGCTATGGAGATGAAAGAACTATTGAAAGAAGAGCTCAGGCAATGGAAGCTTGGCTCGAAAATCCTGAACTTCTTGAAGCTGACGAAGATGCTGAATACGCTGAAGTAATTGAAATTAATCTTGATGAAATAAAAGAACCGCTTCTTGCCTGTCCTAATGATCCTGATGATATTAAGCCCTTATCAGAGGTTGCAAATACAAAAATTGATGAAGTTTTCATTGGTTCTTGCATGACAAATATAGGGCATTTTAGAGCAGCAGGTAATTTGTTAAAGGAAGCTAAAGATGTGCCAACAAGACTTTGGATAGTTCCTCCCACAAAGATGGATGAGCATCAGTTAATAGAAGAGAATTACTATGAAATATTTGAAAAGTCAGGAGCTCGAACAGAAGTTCCTGGATGTTCCCTATGCATGGGCAATCAAGCTAGAGTTGAAGATAATTCTACTGTGGTCTCAACTTCGACAAGAAATTTTCCTAACAGATTAGGTAAGGGTGCTGATGTCTTTCTAGCTTCCGCTGAATTGGCTGCGATATCCTCAATTTTAGGCTATCTGCCTTCTATTGAAGAATATCAAAAATATATGGAAGAGATAAATACTATGGGCCCTGAAGTCTATAGATATCTAAATTTTAATGAAATTGCTTCGTATAAAGAAGCAGCTGAAAATGCAGTACTTCCTACTGTCACCATAGAAACAGCTAAATAAAAATCTTATTAGTTTAATTTTCTAGACTTTTTCTCGTCGCTTCTTGTTTCTTCCAATCTTTGTAAGTAGCTTTTGTCTATGTCCGCCGTGATGTATTTTCCATCAAATACAGAGCATTCAAATTGTTGGATTGCTGGGTTTCCTTTTCGTGCTGATTCTATAAGATCTTCTAGATCCTGATAGATAAGCCAATCAGCACCAATATGGTCACTAATTTCTTCTTCCGTTCGATTGTGCGCTATTAACTCAGTGGTAGCAGCCATATCTATACCATAGACATTCTGATATCTAATTGGAGGTGCGGCTGATGCAAAGTAAACTTTTTTAGCCCCTGCATTTCTGGCCATTTCAATTATTTGCCTACTTGTAGTGCCTCTAACTATTGAATCATCAACCAACAAAACTACTTTACCCTTGAACTCAAATTCTATCGGGTTTAGCTTTTGTCTTACCGATTTTTCACGTTTTTCTTGAAAAGGCATAATGAAAGTTCTTCCAATATAGCGGTTTTTAACAAATCCTTCTGTGTACTTTATCCCCAGTGTGTTAGCCAGCTGGAGAGCAGAAGTGGTACTACTTTCTGGAATAGGTATTACTACATCAATGTCATGTACTGGTTTAAGTTTATTAATCTTTTTTGCTAAAGCTTCACCCATTCTCATTCGAGATTTATGTACAGAGATATTGTCAATTACGGCATCGGGTCTAGCCAAATAAACATACTCAAATATACAAGGTGTATGTATAGGGTTTTCTATACAGGCTTCTCTGTACATTTCACCTTCTTTACTAATGAAAATAGCTTCTCCAGGATCCACATCACCAGTTACATCAAATCCTAATGTATCTAAAACTGTACTTTCAGATGCAATCATGTAGTCAGGTCCCAACAGATCATTTTGTCTTGAACCAAAAATTAGCGGTCTGATACCAAAAGGATCTCTAAATCCTACAATTCCAACCCCATTAATCATAAAAATTACTGAGTAAGCTCCCCTAACCCTTTTATGTGTAGCTTTCACTGCTTGAAAGATTTCTTTTTGGGTTGGAGATGAAGTTCCTTGTTTTTGCAACTCATGTGCAAATACATTTAATAAGACTTCGCTGTCAGAGTCTGTGCTTAAAAATCTGAGGTTTCTATTTGTTAAAACTTTGCTTATCTCGTCCTTATTAGTCAAGTTGCCATTATGAGAAATACTTATTCCATAAGGCGAGTTGACATACATAGGTTGCGCTAATTCTCTATCTTGACTACCAGCAGTTGGATATCTCAGATGCCCTATTCCCATAGATCCTCTCAATGTAATCATATGAGTATCTCTAAAGACATCTCTAACGAGACCCAGTTGTTTTCTTAAATGGAATTTATCTTGATCGCAAGTTGCTATTCCAGCGGCGTCTTGACCTCTGTGCTGTAAAATCGTTAAAGCATCATAAATCATCGGAGATACTTCCGATTTACCAACTACTCCTACTACTCCACACATGAAGGCAGCCTAGTTTATAACGTCGGCGGAAAAGTTACATTCCCTTTGTTTAATAAAATTTCAGCTTGAGCTTTCCAGTCCTTAATTAATGGCTCCATCACCTCAGCAATTCTTGTGGTCCACTCTTTAGATAAGGATTCATTCCACCAACTTTTATTTTCTAAAAACCCTGAAGACAATATAAATACAGTAACTAAAATTGCAGTTGCTTTTGTTGCACCAAAAAAGAAGCCTAAGCCTTTATCTAAAAAACCTAATCCGATGGCACTTAGAAATTTAGAAAGTATCGAACCAGCCAACCTTACTAGAGCAAACAAAATAATAAAAACAACGATAAATGAAGCGATAGACTTAACTTGAACATTGCTTAAATAGGCTTCTAAGTATGGAAAAAGCAAGGGGCCAAAATACCATGCTCCAACTATCGATACTACCCAAGCGATAGCAGAAGAAATTTCTTTGGCAAAGCCATTAAAAAAACCAGAGATTCCTAGAGCTCCAATTAAAGCCAAAGAAATCCAATCTATTACAATCATTTAAGCAACTGATCTTAATAATTTTAAAGCAGGGAAAGCTTCTGAAACTGTATAAAAAGAACCAAAGATTAGCACCAGGCCTCCTTCTTCAGTTTCTTCTTGGGCTTTAATACAGGCTTCCGTAACACTCCCTACAAGCTCCATATCTTTAGGATATTTAGAATTAATGATATCTCCCAGTTTTTCGGTAGCCATAGAACGTTCTATATCTGCAGAAGTTACATACCATTTATTAATTCTGGTTGCTAATGGTTCAAGGATCGAATTAACATCCTTGTCTTCCATAACTCCAAAAACGGCATTTATTACCGTTCGATCTTCAAAATTCCTTTCTATAAAAGATGAAAGATACCTTGCCGATGATTCATTATGGCTAACATCTAGAAGATATCTGTTATCTATAAGTTCGCAACGGCCTTTTAAATCTACTGAGTTAAAAACGGCATCCATATCTAAACTTATCTCTTCTTCTAAAAGACAAAAAGCAGCGAGAGCACATGAAATGCTGCTCACCGAAAAACTATTCAACTTGATATCTGCATAAGAAACTTGCCTTTCCCCTTTAAAGGTAAAAGTCCATTTTTTGTTTAAATCATCTACCTGATAATCAAACTCTTTACCAACGCAAAAAGTCTGATTTTTAGTTTCTAAAGTCTTCTCATGAACACTATTAGGAACTTCATGTTGTCCAATGATTACTGGCTTATGAAGTTTAAAAATATCTGCTTTCTCCTTTCCGATTGACTCTCTATCTTCTCCTAACCAATCCTGATGATCCAACTCAACATTAGTCAAAATAGCAATGTCTGAATCTACAATATTTACAGGATCTAACCTTCCACCAAGCCCGATTTCTAACACCATATAGTCAACTTTTGATTTATTGAAAATAAGTAAAGCCGCCAAAGTAGAAAAGTCAAAATATGTAAGATTAGTAGAACCCCTACTTTCTTCAATTAATTTAAAGCTTTCAATTATGCTTTCATCAGAAACCGACTTACCATTTATTTTTATCCTTTCATTGAAATTGAATAAATGTGGTGAAGTGAAGGTACCAACGGTCTTATGTTTTGAAACTAAAAGTTGGCCTAAAAACTCGGTAGTTGTACCTTTTCCATTAGTACCTCCTACAACTATAACCTTAGAAGCAATTTTAGATTTTATTAATTGTTCATAAATGGGCTTTATCCTTTGGAGTCCCAAATCTATTTCTTTTGATCCTACGGTTTGAATGTAATCTAACCAGTATTCTAACGAGTTCTCTTTGGACATTAGCTAGAAGGTTTATCAAGAAGATTTAAAAGCAGCCTATGAACTGTTGATTGAAGATCCTTTCGGTGCACAATCATATCTATAGCACCATGATCCAATAAAAATTCACTTCTTTGAAACCCTTCCGGTAACTGAACTTTTAAAGTTTGTTCTATTACCCTGGGTCCGGTGAAGCCCACTAGTGCTTTAGGTTCAGCTATATTGATATCCCCTAGCATAGCTAAACTTGCTGCAACTCCTCCATAAATTGGATCAATCATAATAGATATATATGGCTGGCCTGCCTCTTTCAACTTTTGAAGAACAGCACTAGTCTTTGCCATTTGATAAAGAGAAACCAAAGATTCTTGCATTCTGGCTCCTCCGCTGGTTGAAAAACAAACGAAGGGAAGTTGATTTTTTAGTGCTTGATTGACTCCTTCCACAAATTTTTGGCCAACTACTGATCCCATTGAACCTCCCATGAACCTGAACTCAAAGGCTGCTGCGATCAATGGAAGTTTTAATAAAGTACCTTGTTTTACAACAATAGCTTCATTTTCATCACTGTTACTCTCTGCTTCAGTAATCCTATCTCTATAACGTTTAGTATCTTTGAACTTTAGCCAGTCTGTAGGGCTTACATTTGATGCGATCTCTATTTGATTTTCTGAATCCAAGAATAAATCTAACCTTTTTCTTGCGCCAATACGAACGTGGTGATCACATTTAGGACAAACATAAAGACTAGCCTCAAGTTCAGGAACATAAAGCACGTTATTACAGCCTGAACATGTCTGCCACAAGCCTTCTGGTACAGAAGACTTTTTTGTACTACCTTTCTTTATAAAAGAGGGAAGAATCTTGTCAAACCAATTGGCCATAGTTAAGTTTTATGCAGCGCTTTAGAAAGATCCTTAATTTTAATAGATAAATGCTTTTCTATCTCCTCTTTATTCCCTCCCATGATATCAACTAAAGCACTTCCTACTACTACACCGTCAGCTAGGTCTTTTACTTTACTGGCTGATTTCCCATCTTTAATTCCAAAGCCAATAACTACTGGTAAATCTGTTAACTTCTTTAGCTTTAAAACTTTCTTTTCTACTTCTTTTGGGTTTATAGAGTCTGCGCCTGTAATACCTTTAAGTGATATATAGTAAATATATCCCGATGCTTGTTTGCATATTTTCTTGATTCTTGATTCGGTGGTGGTAGGAGCTATTAGTCTAATAACATCAAGTCCTTGTTTTCTGCTCTCTTCGGTGAATTCATCACTTGCTTCTAAAGGCATGTCTACTATAAGAACCCCATCCACACCATTGTCTTTTGCTGCTGAAGAAAAAAATTCACTTCCTAGTGCTTCAAAAGTATTCATATAGCCCATTAAGACAACTGGGGTTTTTTTATCTTTCTCTCTGAAACTTTTTACTAGCTTAAGAGTTGCTTTCAGTGAAATTTTCTCTGATAGAGCTCTCTCATGTCCCTTTTGAATAGAGGGTCCCTCAGCCATAGGATCTGAAAAAGCTATGCCAAGTTCAATAACATGTACTCCCTCTTCTACCATTAAATGCATTGCCATTAGGGTTGAAGAGACATTAGGATCTCCAGAAACGATGTAGCCAATTAAAGCCTTTTGTTTAAGCTCAGCTAAATCTAAGAAAGTCTTTTCAATTCGCCCCATTAAAGTTTTATGCCCTCAATATCTGCAACCGTGTTTATATCTTTATCTCCCCTACCAGAGATATTAACCACTATTACTTTTTCGGAATCCATTGTGGGTGCTATTTTTTTTACATAAGCTAAAGCATGGGCTGTTTCCAAAGCAGGCATTATTCCCTCAACGAGAGTTAATTCTTTAAAGGCATCAAGAGCTTCTTGATCATTTGCAGTGGTGTAGTCAGCTCTGCCTATATCTTTTAACCAGGCATGTTCTGGTCCAACTCCTGGGTAATCTAACCCTGCTGAGATGGAATGGGTATTTTGAATTTGACCTTCTTTAGTTTGCATTAAATAAGTTCTCATCCCATGAAGCACACCCTCACTGCCTGCGTTCAAAGGTGCTGCGTGTTTACCTGTATCAAGTCCCAAGCCCCCTGCCTCTACTCCTACCAAATCAGTTGAAGAGATATCTATAAAGTGATAAAAAAGACCCATTGCATTTGATCCCCCTCCAACACATGCAACCAAAAGATCTGGCATCTTACCTATTTGATTTTTGCTTTGAACAAGCACTTCCTTTCCAACTATTGAATTGAAATCCCTGACTATCTGTGGATAAGGATGAGGCCCTGCAACACTTCCAATAATGTAATAAGTGTTGTCCACATTGGTTACCCAATCTCTCATGGCCTCATTCATAGCATCTTTTAAAGTTTTTGTACCTGAATTAACAGAAACGACTTCGGCACCTAGTATTTTTATTCTGTAGACATTTAGCGATTGTCTTTTTATATCTTCTTCGCCCATATAGATTACACATTCCAAACCATGTCTAGCAGCTACAGTTGCTGTAGCGACTCCATGTTGACCGGCACCGGTCTCGGCTATTATTCTTGTTTTGCCCATATGCTTAGCAAGAAGTATTTGACCAACTGTGTTATTTATTTTATGAGCGCCTGTATGATTTAAATCCTCTCTTTTTAGATATACCTTTGCACCCCCTAATTTCTTAGACCAGTGCTTAGCAAAATATAGTGGTGAAGGTCTTCCTACAAATTTCTCAAGATCATCCTGGACTTCTGCCTTGAACTCTTTGTCTTCTTTTATTAGTTCGTATTTTTGTGCAAGCTCTTCTAAAGCAGGAACTAACGTTTCTGCTACATATACTCCGCCATAAATACCAAAACGTCCTTTGGAATCAGGCATTTGCTCCTTTTTAGACATGGAAATTCCTTGCTACATCAATAAATTCTTTTATTTTCATTGAATCCTTCTTTCCTGGAGAAGATTCTACACCCGAACTAACATCTAATCCCGTACAAGAAGTTAGTGATAATACTTCTGCAACATTATTAGGATTTAGTCCTCCAGCCACTAAATATGCCTTATCGTAGTCCTTACCTCTCAAGTAAGTCCAATCAAATTGTTTTCCTGTACCACCAAACTCTTCTTGAGTATAACTGTCTAACAATATCATCCAAGCATCCGCATATCTTTCAAACCCATTATTTATGTCTTCCTCTTTAGATACTGGTATAGCTTTAATAAAATTTCTATTGAAAGAGGAGCAGAATTCTGGAGTTTCACTTCCATGAAACTGAGGAATGATCTTTGTTGAAAGTTTTAAGCAATCTTCAACATATTCATAACTTGGATCCACAAAAACCATAACAGGTATGATTTCATCTGATAATTCTTTTAGAATTTCCTTGACCTCTTGCTGAGATACATACCTGAGGCTCTTTTCGTACATATTAAAACCTAAAGCATTAGCTCCAAAAGACACAGCTAAACTTGCGTCTTTTGCGCTTGTAATTCCACAAATCTTTATAAATAAGCTCATGATTTATCTCAGGGTCGCGCAGTCTATCAGATTTGACCTTACTGATTTTGATTAGATAACGGAATTTGAAATGTCAGGAACTTTATATTTCTTTAAATATTCAGTGCCAACGAAATACAGGCCATTAGGAGAGGAGGTTTTTCCAGCAAGTGTTCTGTCTTTAGCATCTAGAATTTCTTTGACTCTTTTAGGTGTTATCTTTTTCAATCCTGTTTCTAAAAGTGTTCCTGTAATTATTCTAACCATATTTAATAAAAAGGCATTTGCGTTTATATCGATAAATAACAAATCTCCTTTTTTCTTAATATTTATTGAATGAATATTTCTATTTGGGCTTTTTGATTGACAAGAAGAAGATCGAAAAGAAGAAAAATCTTTTTCCCCTATTAGGTAACAGGAGGCCCTTCTCATATTTCTCAAGTCTAACTTTTCTCTAATCCATAATTTCGTATTCCTATCTAAAGCTGATGGAAGTTCAGAGTTTCGTATAATGTAACGATAAGTTCTTGATAAAGCTGAGAACCTAGAATGAAAATCACTGGATACTTGTTTTGCCCATAGAATTCTTATATCTTTTGGAAGTAAGGCATTACCACCATTGATCCAAGACTTAACTTCCCTTACAGAAGTAGTATCAAAATGTATCGTTTGACAGTAGGCATGCACACCAGCATCAGTTCTTCCGCTGCATGCAGTCAATATCTGCTGATTAGCTACCTTGCTTAAAGCTGAGTCTAGCTGTCCCTGTACAGTTTTTTTCGTACTCTTTTGTTTTTGAAACCCTTTATAAGCTGTTCCTTCATATTCAATTCCAAGAGCTATTCGAAAGATTTTTTTAGCCATTCTTATTTTCTTTTATTTTATCTTTAAGAATTTTAATTTTTTCTCGTTGTTCTAGACTCAAATTCTCAATGAATTCAACTTTTTTTACGCACTCATCTGCTTTATCAATTTCTTTCATTTCTATCAAACTTCTAGCTAAATTTATATTTGCCTCTATAGGGTCACCAACTTCACTTAGATTGCTATCTTTAAAATTAAAGGTCTCGTTAGCTTTCTTTTCATACCTGATCAAAAACAATAAAAGTGAAAAAACTATTAGACCTACAATGATTCCAACTAACCCATGAAAGGAGAATCCGGTCAAAGTTTCAAAATTCATTTCTATATTTTCGATCAATAGATCAATTTTCATAGAAACTAAACGAACAGTATTTCAGCAATTTGGATACTATTTAAGGCAGCCCCTTTTCTCAAGTTGTCTGCAACTATCCACAAATTAAGCCTTTTAGTATTCCAAAGATCCATTCTAAGCCTACCTACATGAACTAAGTCTGTTCCGTCTATCTCTAAAGCGGTTTCATAACTTTCAGAACCTTCGCCGTCGGCTAGCTTGATGCCTTTGGCTTCATTCAAACAGTCTTTGACCGTTTCGATATTTATTTGTTCGGTCGTTTCAATATGTACAGATTCTGAATGGCCATTCATTACTGGCACTCTTACACAAGTGGCTGCTATTTCTATATTAGGATCGAGAATCCTATGAGTCTCCCAAACCATTTTCATTTCTTCAAAGGCATAGGAGTTTTCCTGGAAATCGCCGCAATGAGGTAAGGCATTAAAAGCTATTTGTTTAGCATAAATATTAGAAGAGGTTTTTTCTTCTTGTAACTCTTGTTTAATTTGGAGTTGTAATTCTTCTTGAGCTAATTTTCCAGTTCCCGAAACAGCCTGAAAGGTAGTCACATCAATTCTGTTAATGTTAAATAAATCATGCAAAGGCTTGAGTGCTACCAGCATTTGTATTGTAGAACAATTAGGGTTAGCTACTATGCCAGGCATTGAATAATCGAGTAAAGCTTCCGCATTAACCTCAGGAACAATTAAAGGAATGTTTTTATCTTTTCTAAAACATGAAGAGTTATCGACTACAAAACATCCTTGTTCAACAGCTTTAGGTGCATAGTCTTTAGCAGTTTCAGATCCAGCAGAGAAGAATGCTAAATCAACTTTAGAAAAATCAAAATTTTCTAAACAACCAACAATATGATTAGAATTTCTAAAGGTAACTTCTTTACCTTCTGATTTTTTACTTGCTAGTAAATGGATATCCGAATCTAAAAAATGATCCGATTCAAGTAATTGAAGGAAAGTCTTGCCAACAAGTCCTGTTGCTCCAACCACAGCGATATTTTTTGCTTCCTTCATCAGTTAGACTCTATTTCTTTTAAAACTAGTTGCCCCATTTCACTTGTGCCTATAACTTCATCTTTCTTTCCAGCTATATCTTGGGTTCTTTGACCTAAAGCCAAAACGGATTCTACGGCTTGTTCAATTGCCAAAGCCACTTTTTCTTCTTCGAAGGTATACCTCATCATCATGGCAACAGACAAGATAGAAGCTATAGGATTAGCTAAATCCTTACCCGCTATATCTGGTGCAGATCCATGCACTGGTTCATAGAGACCTTTGTTTGTATCGTTTAGAGAGGCTGAAGGAAGCATGCCTATAGAGCCTGTTAACATTGCCGCTATATCGGAAAGAATATCTCCAAATAAATTTCCTGTGACTATGACATCAAATTGCTTTGGTTCTCTTACTAATTGCATTGCAGCGTTATCTACCAACATATGGCTTAATTCTACGTCGGGGTATTCGTGAGAAAGCTCGGATATTATATTCCGCCAAAAGGAACTAACTTCTAGTACATTAGCTTTGTCCACTGAACAAAGCTTCCCGCTCCTTTTTCTAGCTGCTTCAAACGCCACCCTGCCTATTCTGGTTATTTCATCTTTGCTATATCTCATGGTATTAAGGACTTCTTCTGAGCCCTTAACCTTTCCTCTTGGCTCTCCAAAATAAATACCGCCTGTTAATTCACGAACGATAAGTAAATCTAAATCAGCTACTTTTTCCTCTTTCAATGTTGAAGCTGAGACAAGCTCTTTCGATAAGATAGCGGGTCTAAGATTTGCAAAGAAATCAAATTCAGATCTCATACCTAAAAGACCTTTCTCAGGTCTTTTTTCCGACGAAATCTGGTCCCATTTAGGTCCTCCTACTGCTCCCAAGAGTATCGCTTCATTTTCTTTTGCCTTTTCTAAAGTCTCATTGGGTAGAGGATCCCCAGTTTGGTCATAAGCTATTCCTCCTAACAATCCTTCTGAAACCTCTAGATCTAAAGAATATTTCTGATCTAACAAAACCAAAAGTTTTTTGGCAACAACACTGACTTCAGGGCCTATACCATCACCTGGTAGAATAAGTATTCTTTTCTTGTTTTTACTCATTTAAAAATCCAAGGAGTTACTTCCTTTTTATTTTTTTCAAAGCTCTTAATAAGTTCAGAGTGTTTTAAACTTATGCCTATTTCGTCGAGCCCCTCTAGTACACAATTTTTTCTGAAACTGTCTATGTCGAATTTAACAATCATTGATTCAGCTGAATCTAAGATGACCTGATTTATTAGATCGATGTGTATATTTTTACCTTCCTCACTTATTTTGAATAATTCTTCTATTGAATCTTTAGGTAAAGCTATTGCAAGAAGTCCGTTCTTAAAGCAGTTGTTATAAAAAATATCAGCAAAACTTTCAGCAATAACACACTTAATGCCATAATCTTGAATAGCCCATACTGCGTGCTCCCTGCTTGACCCACAGCCAAAATTCGCTTTAGAAATAAGAATTTCAGACTCTTCATATCTTTTATCATTTAGAACGAATTCTGGATTTATTTGTCTTTTTGAATTGTCCTGTCCAGGATATCCTGAATCTAAATATCTCCAAGAATCAAATAAATTAGGTCCAAAACCAGTTTTTTTAATTGATTTGAGAAACTGCTTAGGGATTATTTGATCCGTATCAATATTAGATCTGTCTAAAGGAACCATTTTTGCTGAATGTATAGTGTACTCATTCATCCTACGATACTCCTTACATCTACAAAATTTCCTGCTATAGCTGATGCAGCTGCTGTGGCTGGGCTAACTAAATGAGTTCTTCCTTTATAGCCTTGTCTGCCTTCAAAGTTTCTATTTGATGTTGAAGCACAGTGATCACCTTCATCGAGTTGATCAGGATTCATTCCTAGGCACATAGAACAACCAGGGGCTCTCCACTCAAATCCGGCTTCCATGAAAACCTGATCTAAACCTTCCTCTATAGCTGCCTTTGATACCAATCCGGATCCAGGTACCACAATAGCTCTCTTTAAACTTTTACTAACCTTATTACCTTTGACAATTTCTGCAGCAATTCTTAAATCTTCCAACCTTGAATTGGTACAAGAACCTATGAATACTTGATCCAGTTTAATGTCCTCAGGTTTCATACCTGTTTTAAGCCCCATATAATCAAGTGCATTAGATTCGGAATTAGATTTAGGCTCTGGAACAACAGAATCTATATCTATTACCATTTCAGGAGAAGTACCCCAAGAAACTTGAGGTTTTATTTCACTCGCATCAAATTTGATTGTTTCATCAAAATGAGCTCCTAAATCAGTTTTTAGATCTTTCCATAGGCCTATGGCATTGTCCCATTGGGTTCCTGATGGAGCGTATGGCTTACCTTTAACATAATCTAAAGTGATTTCATCGAAAGCAACCATACCCGCCCTAGCACCTGCTTCTATGGCCATATTACATACGGTCATTCTTGCTTCTATGGACATTGATTCTATTGCCTTCCCAGAATACTCTATTGCATATCCTGTAGCTCCAGCAGTACCTATTTTTCCTATAATGCTCATAGTTAAATCTTTTGAATAGACCCCTTTTGGAAGTACATTATCTATCTGGACATTCATATTTTTCTGCTTAGTAGCCACCAAGCATTGAGTAGCTAGAACATGTTCAACTTCAGAAGTACCAATTCCCATTGCTAATGATCCTAGTGCACCATGCGTAGAAGTATGAGAGTCACCACATACAACGGTCATACCGGGCAGAGTTATCCCCTGTTCTGGACCTACAACGTGAACAATACCCTGTCTTTCATCCTCTATATCAAACTGTTCGATCCCATGTTCTTTACAGTTATCATCTAAAGTGGTCACTTGTAATTTAGACACTTCATCTTTAATTCCTTTTAAGCCTAATTGTCTATCTGTAGTAGGTATATTGTGATCAGGAGTTGCTTTATTTGAAGAAGTTCTCCAAGGTTTTCTTCCAGCTAATCTTAATCCTTCAAAAGCCTGAGGCGAAGTTACTTCATGAATTAAATGTCTATCAATATACAGAAGATAAGTTCCATCTTCCCTTTGAGTGACTTCATGGAGATCCCATAATTTATCGTAAAGAGTTCTTGGCATAACTTTTACCCTTTAGATGGTATTTCAGGTACTTCTGATTTTACGTCAGCATTTTGGCCTCTATTACGGAGTAAATGATCTATTAAAACCAGAGCGACCATTGATTCAGCTATAGGAGTAGCTCTAATCCCTACACAAGGATCATGACGACCCGTTACCTTGATCTTAGCTGCCTTACCCTCCTTGTCTACAGTGTCTCCTTCTTTAGCTATGCTAGAAGTTGGCTTTAAGGCTATGCTAGCTATTAAATCTTGTCCGGTTGATATTCCTCCCGAAGTTCCTCCAGAGGAATTAGATTTAAAGCCTTCTGGAGACATTTCATCTCTACTTTCAGACCCTTTGGCTTCTACGACTGAGAAACCTGCTCCAATTTCAACTCCTTTAACAGCATTTATACCCATTAAAGCCTTAGCTATCTCACTATCAAGTTTGTCGAAAACCGGTTCTCCTAACCCAGGAGGTAAGTTTGTAACATTCACAGTTATTTTCGCACCTATTGAGTCTCCTTCCTCACGCAATTTATTAATCAACTTTTCTATCTCAGGAATTATTTTCTTATCCGGGCTGAAAAAAGGGTTTTTGTCGATTTCATTTAAATCTATTTCGTTAATTTTAATATTCCCAATTTGACTTAGATAGCCAGTGATCTCGATGCCTTTACTTTCTTTTAGGTATTTTCTAGCGATAGAGCCTGCAGCTACTCGCATGGTTGTTTCTCTTGCAGATGCTCTTCCCCCACCCCTGTGATCTCTTATCCCATATTTTTGGGTATACGAATAATCTGCATGAGATGGTCTAAAGACATCTTTTAATTTTTCATAATCTTTTGACTTTTGGTCCTTATTTCTTATTAAAAGTCCTATAGGAGTTCCAGTTGTCTTACCCTCAAAAACTCCAGATAAAATTTCTACTTTGTCATCTTCTTTTCTTTGTGTGGTGAATTTAGATGAACCTGGCTTCCTTTTATCTAAATAAACCTGAATATCTGCCTCAGTTAAGTCCATTCCTGGAGGGCATCCATCAACAATACAACCCATAGCAACACCATGACTCTCACCAAAAGTGGTCACATTAAAGAGTTTTCCAGTTGTATTTCCAGACATTTTCTTATCTTAAGCTAATTTCGGGGGTGCGATTATAG
>UINC01001650.1_pt1 | contig 18911 bp, 11 predicted proteins | sample 5385821 | NCBI WGS metagenome assembly UINC01 (sample SAMEA4666929, study PRJEB26691) | marine metagenome | isolation source: Pacific Ocean | place: Pacific Ocean | collected 2011-10-13 | reverse complement strand
TAAAAAAAGAACAAATATTTTCATGAATCTCTCCAATAAAGGGCAAAATCTAATATGATAATCACTAAAGACATATAATATTGGTCGGCCATATAGATAATCCATCACTTTTTTGAGATAAACACCCAATATTTTGAGCCCAAATAATTAAATACCGTTCCGCCTAGAATACCCAATGCCTGGGCAATTACTTTCCATTGCGGATTGAAAAATAATATAACCAGCCAGAGAATAATCAGGTTAATACCAAACCCGCCCAATGCTATAAACATAAAACGAATATAACCCTGTAAAGAAATTGGGGAATCCGACATTTGACTTGTGAATGTCCACCAGTGGTTTAACAAATAATTTTGTCCAGCTGCAAAGATAAATGCGCCAGCGGCACCTGTATTTATATCCCCTTCCATAATATCAACAAAAAAGAAGAAAAATATTAAATTGGTAATGGTGCCAAGTGACCCCACAGCTAAGAATTTCAATAAATCAAAACTGCTTGATTCTTTTTTCATTTATAAAAAATTAATTAATTCGAAACAACTGAATAATAAATAATCCTAAGAGAAAATTTCTGGAAAGAAGAATAATTTGCCCAAAATAATCGGGTCCAGTCGCAACAAAAGGCGTTCTTTGAACAATCCCAACAATATGTGTCCAATAAAGGTAGGGGAATATTAAGGTGGTCAATGCAAGTATACAGACCCATGGTATTAATTGCTTGGGCATATAAAAGGGGAATAAAACAGCAACAAAAGGGATTGGCCAAATAAAATACTGGGTTGACAGCACTTTACTGGTGATAAGAATAATAAGCAACGAGAATAAATAGCCCTTGGCCATGATAATTGAACGTGTGATTGTAGGCGATATATGATTACTTTTTCCAGACATGGTAGATTGTGAATTTTTTATCATCCAGTATATCACATACCCTATTCCAATAAAGATAAAAAAAGGCGATAAAGTACTGAAAAGATGTGTCATAGGAGAGTTTACATTTTGACTTCCATAAGAGGAAACAATCTCATATGGCAATCCGAACCAGCCAAGAACAATTATTACTGTGCTGTAAAATGATTCGATCTGAACTCCTCGATCCAGATGATATTTAAGGAATGAAAATGCTTTTGGTCCATATACAAATAAGGAGAGAACTAATAATATAGTGCAGCTTGCAATCACCGAAATAGACGCTTTTACCGGCAGTGTCCACTGGTTTTTGTCCCAAGATAATTTTGTTTTGTTAAAAACAGTTTCCGGAATCCAGCCGATGAACCAAACAGGTATAAGAAATAGAGGCACCAGTTTAAAAAATATGCCCATGGAAATAAAGAAGGATGATAAAAAAACATGACCTCGTATTTGATAGTAAAAACACAGAAGGATCATTGCAACTAAAACCAGATCTAATCTGTCATATAAAAGATTAAATAGTATCTGGCTAGAAACAATATAAATAACACCTGAAAAAAGAATATGGATGTCTCTTACTTGCAAAAATTTGTTACCAATATTGAAGACCAGTATAAAGATCAGAAAATCAATAAATAACATTAGAATTCTGAAATAATACGTGTATTGATTTATATAATCATTTGGACTGGTTAAAACACTAAAATCAATAAAATGATTCGGTAAATTAAACCACGCTACTACAAGCGGAGGATATTCAAAGTATTTTTTATACTCTGGAATATTGGAGTTCTTTTCTGTTTTATGTTTCATTTTCTGGAATAAATATTCATGAAATGACGTGTTCTGTTTTTGGGCCAGCACGGATTGAATACCAATTTGCTGATAATATATAATATCGGAATACATAATTGGCGCATTTATGATTATATAACGCGATGCAATAAACAATACAAACAAGGATATCTTTAAATAAATCTGACGGTTATCAGCCAGTAGTTTTTTTTCTAGTAACCTAAAAATATTGTTCATCGTTAATATATTATTCTTGCATAACATCGTTATTCTTTTTCAGCCATTCAATAGCATAAAAATTGCCCAACTCAGCTGCCTTTTTTCTGTATTGATTCGATTTTTCTTTTTTTCCCAGTTGCCAATACAATGTACTGCAGTCATTATAGCAAAAAGCATAATCAGGTTTTAGTTTAAGGGCTTTCTCATAATGCTCAATCGCCTTGGGAAAATCTTCTGCTTCAGCATACGCGAATCCCAGGTTATAATGGGCCTCAGGATTCTCAGGTTTGATTTTTATTGCCTTGGTCAGGAAGTGTATCGCTTCGTTGTAGTCTTTTTTTGCCTTACTATATATAATTCCTAGTTTTGTATAAGATTCTGCGGCTCTTCCAGCATGTGGAGCAATTTGGGTGGCAGTTTTTATTGCTTCACGAACGTGGATCTTTGCTTCATTGGGTTGATCAAGATGTAGATATAGTTTTACCAGACCATCGTGTGATTTCCAACTGGTGGGATTTATTACAAGTCCCTGAAAATAAATTGTAAAGGGATTTTTCCATGTTTTTACCTGGAATGTGCTTAAGATTCCAAATAATATAATAATCATTAAATAAACTATCTTTTGAACTTTTTTCCCCTGTTTCAGAAATATATAACTAACCAAGAGCGCCGGGCCCAGCATGGGTAAATAGAGATATCTGTCAGCCACAGTAGAAATTTCCTGGTGAACAAATGGTAAAAAGCCCAGCACTGGAAATAATCCAGCTATAAATACCGCAAGCGATGACAGTACCCAGGGATGACGAAATTTCCAAAAAAACATAGCAACAAAAAAATAGGGCAACACCCCGGTCAAATATATCCACCAATTATCTAGTACAAACTGCGGTGTGCGGCTGTAATCGAATCCCAGGTTTACAGGATAAAAAAGTTTAGCTGCATAAAAAGAAACACTGTCCCCGGCGATCAGAAACCGCTGCCAGAATTCAGGAATAAAACTTAACTCACTATCCCCTTGGGACAGTTTGGCAACTACAACAAAGGGTATGATGATCGCTCCCCAGGGAACCAACTCCCATATAGTTTGATTTATTGGTCTCTGCAGCAGATAAACCCCGACTGCTCCGCAGATAAACGGGACCACAACTGCTGCTGGCTTCGAGAAAAGAGCAAACAGAAAAAAAACTGTGGCCAAAATATAATGGATCTGTTTTTTTTGGTTCCCGGCGCTAAAAATTTTAGAAAGACAAATATACTGCCATATGGCCAGCAAAGAAAATAAACTGCTCAAACATCCCTTTAATTCTGAGATCCAGGCAACTGCTTCCACCTGGACTGGATGAATGGCAAAAAACAGGGCCCCCACACCGGCAGGCAAGTCGTGTTGAATCAATTTTCTGATGATTAAGAAAACAATAATCGTAGAAAGAGCGTGCAATAACAGATTTGTTGTGTGGAATATTGCCGGATTGAGAATATCTTCACCCGAAACCGAATTAATCTGTTTTGCAGGAAAATATTGTGAAAATTTGGCCTGTAGAGCCCATAAATTGTACGAGATTGGTATATAAAGGCCCTTATGGGCATTCTTCCAAAAATAGATCAGGTTGTCCGTGGAAAAATTGACTACACGCTCATTTTCATAAACATGTAACCCATCATCGTAGCTCAAAAATTCATAGCCCGCTACCGGGCCAAAAACCAATAAATTTGCCAATAACAAAGCAATGATTATATAGTTCTGTTTTTGCAATCTACTGGGGTTTCATTATTCCATTGAAAAAAGTAACCTGTGTAATTTTATTTATGGTTATAGGATAAAGTCCATCAAATACAGAAATAAATTAATCAACTATTTATAGAAAATAAAACCGGGGGCATATTTATACTGTAGTATCTTAGTTGATATAAGATAAACCCTCTTTTCTCGGCGAAAATTATTTCTGCCCCCGGTTAGTTCAACAAACCCTCCTTATAAAAGAAATCCTCAATAGACTTAGCAACAACATCGATGCGGTCTTCATCCATATTCACGTAGGCAACCATACTCAACACCACATATTTTCCTGTAATGCCGTGTTTCCAGCGCTGGATGGTACTATATCGTACTTCTTTAAGTGTTTGCGATGCTTTCAACAGTTTCTGAATGTTTTTAGTTCGCGCTAATTCATCATGGTGCATCAGGTCTTTTCTATCATATTTAAGCCCCAGTAATTGGGACCCTTCATAGCCAAGAATTTCGCCCCATTTCCCATTAACATCCGTTATTACACCATCTGAGATTCGGCCAGACATGAAAAGGGTGTCTTCCTCAAGATTTTCAACCACATTATCCCATTTCCCAATAACATCATCATTTTTTCCAGGTGTTTTCAGTATTTCTATTTCCAAATTGAGCTTTTTTACCTGTTGTTTTAGATTATGATTTTCATTCATCAGGTAATTAATTACCGTTTGTTTTTCTTCTGTTTCGTTTGATACCCCGGCAACTGGTTGCTGCTGCGGCTGGGTTGGCGCTTCATTTTCTGTTTTCAACTTTAATAAATGTTTTGGAGGTATTTGTCCTTTGGTGATCCATATACTCAAGGCCTGGGGCGACACACCAAAATATTCAGCAGCCTCCTGTTTTTTACGAAAACCTTTTCGGGACATGAGATCGTTAATTATTTTCGATGCAGTTTCCATATTATTAATATAATATTTATTATACTTAAGATATAATTAATTGATATTAAGCATTATTGTATTAATAAACAAATACTAAAAATACGCAATACAAGAATCGTAACTATATATTTTCAACATCCATTAAATTTGGTAAGCTAATACCCCGCGGAAGCCAACTAAAGAAAAATCAAGTTAAATTAATCTTTTACACTATAATATTCTGTTTTGGTCTCCGGTTTTGTAATCAAATAAACTAAAAAGTAATATAAATGGAGTAGCCCGTATTATTGTTGAATACACCGAAGGGCTGCAATACATAGTCAACTCGCAGCTGCGGGCCCCGGGGAATTTTATAATTCAGGCCCAGCCCATAAGACAGGCCCTCCTGCTGTGCGTCTTCCATGAACAAGTGCGAACGACCCAGGCGCAGAAATAATATCTCAGAAAAACCATATTCCAGACCCATATTCACCGTTTCCACATTGTTGTTAGGGTGGATACCGTCAGCGGCCACTGTTATGCGCTGCTTGCCGGGCAGTGCAAAATCCCGACTGACCCCGAACCGAAAGATCAGCGGCAGAGGCCATTCGGCGGCGTCTAAGTGGGCGTCTATTTTATCGTTATTGCCATAGATAGTTTCATCCACATCATAATCGACAGCGGTATTGATCCCGCCCATACCCATTTTGCCGCCAAAATTAGAAATGCTCATCCCGATCCGCATACCGCTGGTGGTTAAAAACAGCGTCCCTATGTCCACAGCCAGTCCCTTGGCCCGCATCTTCCAAATTTTCTCCTGAACAAATTTGGTTTGAAAACCGAAAGAGAAACGATCCGTTAGTTTTTTCGCATAGGCAATTCCCATGGCTAAATTGCTGACATCAAATTTTTCTCCGGTACCATCAGGATACGTCACGGTACGCACATCCATTTCATCCATGGTTACAGTGGTATAGGAAACACCCAGAACACCCGCCCGGCCCATAGGTACTACGGCGCCACCATGATAGAAACTGGTTTTAACAAGCCATGGTGAATGATAAATATGTACTGAGGGGCGTTCCACATTCACAATCCCTGATGGATTCCAGTATAAGGCACTGACATCATTGGCAACAGACACATAGGCACCGCCCATGGAAAGCGATTTTGCCCCTGCGCCGATTTCCAGAAAGGAAGCCGCTGTGGTTGCTACATTGGTTTGCGCCAACAGCATACAGGAAAAACTGTATAATGTAATAAATTTTTTCATTACTTGATCACCGCAAATTTTCCTGTGGTTTCTCCTATGTCTTCCGCCTCAACATGATACAAATAAACACCATATGAAATTTCTAAGCCGTCTTTGGATAACATATCCCATGATTCGGAGCCGTTTTCGTTGAAAGTGCTGTGTTCAATGGTGTCAACCAGATACCCGGATAGTGTAAATATTTTAATCGTGCATTTACTGGGCAGATTGATGAAATCAATTTTTCTAGGACCGCGCCCGGATTGATATATATGTTTCGGTTCCCAGGAAGCTGTTACGACATAGGGATTGGGGACAACTGCAATTTGATTCAGGAGGTCTTTTGCTTCCGCTCTATCTATTTTTGAGGCAGTAGATGTAAAAGCATAAATATCCGCCATAGAAAACGGCCTGTTAATCGCAATCTTAAATATGTCTCCTTGGACCGGGTCGATTACTTCTAAGAAGGTGGTATCATAAATGGTTGTATCTGTATAAACAGTGTCGCTTCCGCTAAATAAGGTATCAAAGATTACTGTTTCAGTAATATTCAGAGAATCCTGGTAAAATCGTATGGTAATCAGCGGTGTTGTCTGTCCTTCATAGGGTCGAATCATAATTGGTTCATCCGGGTCCCATTCATCATCTTGATCATAATCTGATATTCTGAATGGAGGGCTGTCATCGTGAGTGACATTTTTAATAATGAATGGTGCGTGGGTACCATACGCATCAACCGATATTGAATCTCTAATATTTCCTTCAAATTGCAACTCAAAATCGGCGGGGTAAATACGACTGACATTAACATTGTGGCGGTAATTACAGTTCCCGATGGTCCATAGGGTCGAATCCTCATTTAAGCCCACATCAGAATCATACAGAAAAATTCTCATGCCATCAAAAATGGGATTGTCTATTTCCCCGTTCATGGCATTCCCATGAAAAATAGGATAATATTTATAACTGACAGTTAGAGTTTCTGTTTGAAGCATTTCTGCATTAGTTACCACAAAAAGACCTAATTCTGCATTAAAAGTATAGTCAACTCCTGGCGTATATGTAGTATTTCCGGAATAGTTGGTCACCAATACGGTGTTAGAATCCAGGTAAGTATATGATGTCCTGGCAATGCTGTCCAGAATTGCTAATGTTTCTAAAACCTCCTCCTGACTGCGAACATTGAAAACAACATCGTTCGCCGTTTGAAGGGTGTCAAAGACGATTTGGTATTCATTATTGTCTTTTACTGTATATGGATCCACCACTTCAATTTCTATCCTGCCTGAACCATATCCCGAAATACGTTTAACAAAGCTTTCGCCCTCTATCACTTTATTAGGCGGCACATAGCCTATTGCAGTGGCATTGGGCGTAACAATTGCAGCATTTTCACTCACATTCACCACATTGCCTTTATAATCCAGGTCCATGATGATTGAACACTCAGACGGGGCAATTTCCTGCAGGTTTTCCCGTTCAGCAAAACCTTTTTCATAAAAATCAAGATCGTATCCTTTATCGTAAGCGGTAACTCCATAATAATATTTTTGACCATTTATTACACTATTTGAATCAACATAGAGATACTGCAGCCCCGAGTCTTCTCCCATATCAAACTGAACACCGTTGAAGCCAATTGGGTGCGGTCCTTTTAGGCCATTTTGCAGATCAAAAATAACAAGAGGTTCTTTAAAGGTTATATTTCCATAGGCATCTGTTACGGTATAGGCGTCGATAAAACCGGCGTCTGTGCTGCGATAAACCCGATAACCTTCAAAATCTGACCCATAGATTGGGTCCATGGATTTTTCTGCAAAATCATTCCAGTAAAGGGTGACCTTTTTATCTCCAGGGACGGCTGTCATTGTCGGTTTTAGGGGTGGCTTTGCAAAGCTGTAATCATTATCATATATATTTTGCATCGTATTCGTATTCCGGGTGATGTCCGCCATGTTTTCACCAAATACCATTGCCACTGCAAACTTTTTTCTTTCCCCTGGCTCCAAGGAGATATAGCCAGATCCATAAAGGAATGTCTGGTCAATATTCTGGGCAGGAACCTGAAATGTGCCCGGAACCAGTTGATTCCACATGACCTCATCATTATCTGGCTGGATGCTGGGATATGGGGCAGAATAGAAACTTGTCAGCCCAATTTGATCTGACTCATCATTATCAGTGATCTCGAAATTTGGTTCTCCCAAATCTGGGACACCGTTACCTTCGGTGCCGTCTGGATCAAGCCCAGGATAATCAATATGGTATTCACCAAGCCCATCGGAGCCGATATCATCTCTTTCCATCACCCAGTCTCCATCATTGTCAATGCCGTCAAACTGACTTTCATCGATCATGCCGTCTTCATCATTGTCAATACCATCATGAGGGTTGCCGGGAGATTCCAAAAAACTCCAGCCGAAATAAACAGGCTTAAAACCTCCATAAGAATTGCTCCAGCCATTATGATCCCATTGATATACCATATCGTTTTCTGTATCGAACCAGGCATCATCATCAGAAAAATCTGATGCCCCGCCTACATCTGCATCACCATACATTCCAAAAATGACACTATCCAGTCTTGATGAGCCTACATTCATTATCCAATATGTAACAATGATGATATCTTCTGCTGCCGGGTGATTCCACTGGTATCCCCTTGCTTCAATTTCAATGCCCAGGCCAGCCCTGCGAAGATCTTGATCCATATCATTGTTGTCAGGGAAGAAAGCAAACTCATTATTGTAGTAATCATCCATGACAAAATAGGATTCCTGATCCGCTCTTACATATTTCCCATATTGCCCATTCCAAAACCCATTCCAATCACTGGCCCTGTTGGGCCAGAAACTGGGCCATGATTTTGGGATGGTACTCATTGCCATATATTCTTGATTCGGATTCGCATAGCCCGGCAGCGGCTCAAAACCCCAGGGTGTTCCTTCCGGCGAATCATCAACAAGATTGACAGCGCCATCAGAGATGATATGCCTCCTGTATCCTGCTGTATCAACGACGCTGGCAGCAACCACCGGCGTAAATTCAAAGAAATAGGCGTGGCCCGAGCCGATAGGATAGATCCCGGAAAAACTGCCGCCGGCATCTCCAATCCCGCCAAAATTAAAAAAACGGCACAGGACCCTGTTTCCGGAATGATCGCCATATTTTCGATCGATATTTGCTGCTGGTTTGGCCGTGGTTCGCAACAAGGGATTATGGTTTTTTACCGGTTTCTTGGGATAATCTCCGGCCATCAAGGGCAAAAACAGAAAAAGAATAAAATATTTTTTCATCAGGCAACTATAAAGAAACGCTTAATCCAATTTTAATCTGTCTTGGTGCCGAATAATAGTGAGGCCTCACGAGATATTCCTCCAGTGTGTTTAAGGCTGGACCACTGTATTGTGCTGTGTAAGTCGGCAACAGCGAATAGGTGGAACGCCCTGTATCATTATAAACAGTTTCTTCATTGCGGACATCAAAAAAATTATAAATATTGATGTGTACGGATATCTGGCGCTTTCTCATAAAAATGAAATTGTAATAACTTTTCAGGTCCAGATTGGAAGAAGCCGGTTTCAGCGCATTGTTTTCAAAAGCAGTACGAACGCCGACAAATTCTGTGGTATAAGGAAATCCGCTGCCATAATTAAAAACAAGACTTATACCCGACATCGCTGTCGGGTGATAGGTCATGGTGGCGTTGATGGTATGGCGCTGGTCCCAGTCTAGTGGCACCAGCATCTTTTCTGGTTCTACGTTGGATTGTTCATCATAAAATGCAGCCGTTGGGTCGGATGCGTTTCCCTCAGAAACAGAATAAGTATAATCCAGGTTTCCTGAAAAATTTTGCAACGATCTTTTGGAAAGTGCAATGGTAATGCCCTGCGAGTTTGCATGGTCTTTATTCACATACATACCATATCGATCGCCGGCAATAAATGATTTATGAATCTTTGTCGCATTCAGGTTGCGGATATCTTTAAAATAGCCTGTGATTTCTATCCCCACATCCTGGCCTATTTGCTGAGAGAAACCGATCTCATACTGGGTTGTTCTTTGGGCTTCCATATCGGCATTGCCCATGGTTGTATTCACACCTGACGCAGCCGGCACCTCAAATTCGGGATTGGTGTATATATAACTAAAATTTGGGTTCTGGAAAAAATGCCCATAGGAAAAATGCAGATATCCTTTATCTGTAATAGGAAACGCCAGGGCAAAGCGAGGGCTTATTTGAGTTTTGGGGTTAACCATTTCAAACCAGGGATCTCCGTATGCGTTAAATTCTAAACGATCATTATCACCTTTTAAATTATTACTGGTCATTTCTTCATCCGATATTTCCCCATCGCCATCTGTATCAAACCATCTGTTAATTGGTTTCAGTGGTATTAAATAATTGGGGTCTTCTGTGTCGTTTACAATTTTCCACTGTGGATCAAAAAAATCATATCTTAATCCAATATTGACAATTATTTCATCCGATTCGATTTTATCCTGGATATACCCGGAGATCTCAACAGGATTTCTTCCGTCATCCCCGCCTGAAGAGAATGCATCATGGGTTGGGGATACCAATGGGTTTGAATATACAGGATCAAAATTTGTATACGCATTGTACTGGACCGTAATATCGTTCATTGTGATATTGGTTTTCCGATATTCAAACCCTGATTTGATCTGATGCTTTGAGTTGATCTGGCTGGTAATTTCAGTTTTTAGAGTATTTACGATCGATTTGCGATTGTAAATACCCATATATTGACCACCTACATAAAAATTATTGCCAGTTGCAAAATCAAATATCTTGGGATCTACTTCATACAAATTATCACTCAATGGATCCGAAGCCCATCCATCAAATTCGTTCTGTATCTGTTTATAGTAATCGGGGTCATCACTCAAATGCCTTCGGAAGTGATTAACAGCGTTGGAAAACATTATATTGGCAAATGTAGACTGGCTTAGAGAAATATCCATCCGGAAAAGATTGCCAGTGTTGGTTTGAAATTCATGTGGTCGACCATCGGGGTTCCAGCGATAGGAATGATCATAATATTGGGAATGCGTTTCGCTGTACATGCGGTTAAAGCTTAATTTAATGCGGGGTGTAAACCGCCAGCTGAGCTTGAGTTGTCCTGTTTTCTGTTCACTCCAGTCCATGGAAATCCAATCAAATTCATCGGCCCGCCTCAGGCTGTCAATTGCTTTCCTCAGGGATTCGCCGGCGATTCGACTAGAAAGTGAAGGAACATAGCCATTGCCCAGTCCTAACGAATCATCGATCTCATAATTGTTGTTTTCATCTACCCATATAAAGGAGTGAGGGTCAAAAATTCGCTGCCCTTTCAAATAACCATTATCCCTTTTAATGCGACCGGAAGCAAAAAAGGATATCCGGCCAGGAATAACAGGTCCGCTTAAACTTCCCGATAAATCCTGAACAGTAGAGGGGATAAATATATCCAGGCGAGGAAACAGATTCATATCTGTCGCATTCACTTCATTTTCAGGTTCAGTTTCATAACCTGGAAGAATTTTAAAGGACGGGCCGCCTTTTGAAAAATAGCTGCCACCATTAAGGGATAGATTTCCAGAAAAATGATTGTAATCACCATCTTTGGTCACAATATTGACAATTCCGGACATAGCCTGGCCGTATTCCGCATTAAAGGTTCCGCTGATGAATTGCAGCTCCTGAATAGCATTATTCTCAATTTCAATCGCAACACCGGCATTATACGGATCTGTAACAGTGATTCCATCTACCATATAGGAAATTTCACCCCCCCTGCCGCCTCTAACATGAATATCGCCGCCTGTAACCACAACACCGGCCTGAAGTGCTATCACATCCTGGAATTCTTCCACGGGAAGAAGATCAACCTCTTCGCTGCTGATATTGGCTTGAGAATAGGTCACATCGGTCTGGATCATGGCTCGTTCAGCCTGAACAACTACCTCTTCCAACCCAACTACGCTTTCTGCCAGAGCTCCATTTATTGTTGTGGTTAGATCCACTTTTACTCTTACATCATTGATCACTAGAGACTGGTAGCCAATCATAGTGAATCTTATAGAATACGTTCCTGGCGGCACCTGCAAAATATAATAGTTTCCATCAAGATCCGTTGCCGCACCGAGAGTTGTTCCTACAACCATCACATTTGCGCCAATCAGCGGTTCATTTTTGTCTTTGTCTGTAACCCGGCCGGCAAGTTTTCCTGTGGTTCCGGCAAAAACCGTCTGGACCAATAAAACCAGACAAATAAAGACATTAGGCCGGTGTCTGAAAATCAATTTCATTTCCAGCAAACTTTCGACCGAAACAAATGGCTTTTCAGACTTATTTAACCAATACTAGTTTTTTAACAGAATGAAACAGCGGGCTGTTTAACTCATAAAAATACATCCCTGATGGTAATGTTTTTCCTTGGTCTGAAACACCATTCCATTGTACGTGATAAGTCCCGGTTTCCAAGCTCCCTTTTATGAGTGTGGTGATTTTTTCGCCCAGTATATTATAAACCGATATGCTCAAATCAGTTTTATCTGCAATATCAAAACGAATTATTGTTTCAGGGTTAAAGGGGTTTGGATAATTCTGATGAAGCGCGAATTGCAGGGGCATAATCCCCGTTTCTTCGATGGATACTTGTACGCCAACGCCTACCTGTACGGTTATCTCAAGTTCTCCGGAAGCTACAATCACTTCGTCTGCTGCGCTAAAACCGTTATAGGGGCCATAAACACCCACAACAATATTTGCGGAATCATTTATACCGCCCAATTCATCAAGTGTGCCGCTATAAGGCGAGACTGTGATCCAGGTGAAATCATCTCCTTCTTTGATAGCAATATTATCAAGGGCAACACCGTAACCCCAGTTGCCGTCGCAATCATGATATTGGAAAGCAACTTTAAAACTGCCAGCATCACCAATATAGGGCGTCAAATTGTAAATGTAAGACTGCCAGTTCCATCCTGTATACAGGGTGGAATCAACCAGTATCCAGCTTGTGTCATCTTCTACAGACACATGGATGAGTAAATCGTCGGAATATAAATTATTTGTCCAGCAGGGACCGTCGGTATCCGGGAAAAATATATCCGCGAGAAGAAAAACAGGATACCAACCATCAACTTGAATTTCATCAGAAACAAGCCAGGAATCGGTGGGATCAGCACCAGCGCCAAACACATCATCATTGAGAAAGGCGAATTGTCCGCCATCATCCGGGACAATAAAACTCGTATAAGTTGATGATGCGGATATTGAATCACCTATGCCCCACAAGCCGAGCCAGCCATCAAGATCAGAAAAACCACTGAAGCTCCCTTCCATATTATCAACCAGCAAATCCATGGCAGCATCCACATTAGATAATTCTATGGATGTAATTTCAAAGTCTGCATCCAATGTGTCATAATTTTGGAGTATAAGTGTATCTTGCTGATACTCCCCCATTGCCAGAGTTTCAAAATTAAAACTCGTGGGATTGACTTGGAACGGACCCATGGGTGTCGAACATACTTCAGCGGTGGAGACTGATTCACCTTCTTCATAAACCGCTGTGACCTGAAAACAGTATTCTGTGCCATTTTCCAACCCGGTGGCTGTATAGCTTTCCATATCAGATGTGCCTATAAGAGCTCCGCCCATATAAATATTATAATTTTGGAACGTACCGCAAATGTTTTCTACTTCAGTCTGTCCACCCCATACTTTAATATTATCCACATACCAGGCCTCTCCATAACCCATAGAGTCATAATAACGAAAGGCAACTAAAATCTCATTCCCTGCAAATTCAGATATATCCACTGTCACAAACCAGATATCTTCAGCTACATCCTCCGGGATTGAGGCATGAACTACATTCCAGGTGACGCCATTATCCGTGGAAACCTCTACCATGTTGGAGTCATTTACATCAATGGACCAGGCATAAGTCTCAATGTATTCGATATATGCAGTTGTGTAGCTGGTCAAATCAATTGGGCTGGTGATCAACCGACTATCAACCGAAATCGTATCCGAACCTGTATACATTGCATAAGCGGAAAAATGATCATCTCCTCCATCTTCGCACGGGAACATTCCTGAGCCGCAATCTATTGTATCTCCGACTGTGTTTCTGAACCATCCTCCTTGGCTATTGTCATCCACATGATCAATTGCCATGGCGTTTATTGCTAAAGAACACGAAGAAAAACATTCGTCATAAAGTAAATCTCCGTAATCGAATATTTGATGCCAATCCAAAAGAACCTCTTCATCAAAAAAATAGGCATCAACAAATGCCGGCGGACATAGTTCCTGTCCAAAGATTGTTGTACACAATAAAAGAGAAACAGTTAATAACTTTATCGGTTGCATATAATACTCCCTATCTCTTACCGGGTTTATTCCCTGTATTATTAATAATCAATTATAGTATCAAATACCATTTTATACAATTAATTAGACGAATGTGGGAAAACCAATTTCTTTAGGACAGACAGCACTTTAAACTGTCCTTAGATACCAATCCAGTTCCAGGGGTGTGACATGGCGGTCAAATTCCTGCATCTCCTTATACCGGGTTTGATAATATACATGGCAAAAATCAGTGCCAAGGTGCTCTTTTATTATTTTGCCATTTGAAAATGCTTTCAGGCTTTCTATCCAGGTCATGGGCAGGGATGGCGGATGTTTTGCTATGGCATCGCCCATCGTTATTTCCGGGGGGTTAATTTCATTTTTGATCCCATTATATATCCCGGCAAGTACAGCAGCAACTACAAGATACGGATTTGCATCCGCACCGGAAACACGGTGCTCAATCCGCTTGTTGCTTTCCGGGCCCGTAGGAATGCGCAGCGCCACTGTACGGTTATCCAGACCCCACGTAGGCGCCATGGGAACATAGAGATCTGGCTGGAACCGCCTGTAAGAATTCGTATTGGGACAAAAAATCGCCATACTTTCCGCCATGGTGTCTGCCATGCCGCCAATTGCATAATGAAGAATTGGTGAGCCAGTTCCATTTTTAGGATCCATAAAAATATTTTTCTTCTCTTCATTTAAAAGACTAACGTGGATATGCATGCCGCTTCCGGCCTGTTTTGCATAGGGCTTAGCCATAAAGGTGGTCTGAAACCCCAAGCTCCAGGCAACTCCTTTGATCAGCCGCTTAAGCAAAATAGCATTATCGCACGCAGTCAGCGGATCAGGTTTATGTTTTAAATTGATCTCAAATTGACCTGGAGCGTATTCTGCCAGTGCTGTATCCGCAGGAATGCCCTGAATATATGCGCCTTTGGAAACTGTTTCTAAAAATTCTCCGTAGTCGTCCAGGTCGCTCATAGCATAGACCTGGGTATTATGTTCCCGTTTACCCGTGGCAGGAGAAATGGGAGGCTGAGGGTTTTTTTGTTTATCTCTTCGCTTATCCAGCAGATAAAACTCCAGCTCAACCGCTACTACGGGGGTGAGCCTGAGTTCTTCAAACTTTGTACAAATGCCATGGAGCACCTGTCGCGGATCAGCGAAAAACGGCTGGTGATCGGCTTCATACATGGTCATGAGCAATTGTCCCATTTCTTTTTCATGCCAGGGAATATTCGTCAAGGTACCGGTGATGGGGTGGCAAATTCTATCAGAGTCGCCCTGGGAAACCCCTAAGCCGGTTTCTTCTACTGTGACCCCGGTAATATCAAGAGCAAATACAGACGCGGGCAGGCAGATTCCATCCTTAAACACTTTTTGCAACGCACTTGGCTGCACGCGTTTACCTCGCAACACTCCATTGAGATCCGCAATGAGCAAATCAATCCCTGTTACATTGGGATTGTTATTTAGGTACTGATTATAACCAGCTGGTTTTATCGTAGGCATTCATTCAGCCTTTAATTTAAATTTACCTGTAAAGAAGTGTGAAGACTAATAAATCGTTCAGTATTCAGCAAGTGTTCAATGCAATTGATGGCCCGTAAAGTATATTGAATTATAATAGTACCTAAATAACAATTACACAATAAACATTACGCTTATGCCCAAACCAGTAATCGGTATTTCCACATGTTTTGAAGAACACGGCAGTCTTTATTATTACCAGACCGCCGTTAAGTACGTGCAGGCTGTGGTGAATTCTATAGGCGGCCTGCCGCTATTAATCCCGGCCATAGGCAGAAACTTACACCAGAAAAAACTTATCAAAACCATCAATGGTCTTTTGCTTACAGGGAGTTACTCAAATATTGAACCCCATCAATATAACGGCCAGGATGGAAAAAACAACACCAAGTATGATCCCCAGCGGGACGCTACTATCCTGTCATTAATTCCAGAAGCCATTAAAGCTAAAGTTCCTATCCTTGCCATCTGCCGGGGCTGCCAGGAAATGAATGTAGCTTTTGGTGGATCATTGCATCAAAAGGTTCACGAGCAACCTGGAATGATGGACCACCGTGAAGATTCAACATTAGAAATTGATGACCAGTATCAATTCGCCCACTCCATCTCCCTCGTCCAAGGTGGAATTTTAGATCAAATCTCAGATGATAAAGAACCCGTGGTAAATTCCGTCCATTGGCAGGGCATCGATCAATTGGGTGAAGGGTTGGAAATTGAAGCCACAGCTCCAGATGGATTAATTGAAGCATTTTCCGTAATAGATGCTAAAGCATTTACTCTGGCTGTTCAGTGGCATCCGGAGTGGAAGATGATGGAGATCCCATTCTATAAAAATATTTTTAAACTATTTGGGGAAGCCTGCAAAAACCACGCTGATCCAAAATTAAATTAGAGAACAAAATGACAAGTTCTTATGATACAAAACAATTGCAAGAAATTGATGGTAAACACCACCTACATCCATTTACAGACCATAGAGCTCTCATGGAAAAAGGAACTCGTGTTATTACAAATGCTGACGGCGTTTATTTATGGGATTCAGACGGAAATAAAATTCTGGACGCTATGGCCGGATTATGGTGCATTAATGTAGGCTATGGGCGCAAAGAGCTGGCAGATACAGCCTACGAGCAATTGCGGGAGCTTCCATACTATAACAACTTTTTTCAAACTACACATCCACCAGCCATTGAATTATCAAAAACGCTTGTTGATATTTCCCCATCCCAATTCAATCATGTCTTTTTCACCAATTCCGGATCAGAGGCAATCGATACAGTTGTCCGCATGGTCCGTTATTATTGGGCCCTAGAGGGGAAACCTGAAAAAACAGTCATTATCAGCCGGGAAAACGCATATCACGGCAGTACCGTCGCCGGTTCCAGCCTAGGTGGAATGAAATTGATGCATGAACAGGGCGGCACTCTAACCGACATTGAACATATAGCACAGCCTTACTGGTTTGGCAATGGTGGCAAACTGTCTCCGGAGGAATTTGGAATAAAGACAGCAAAGGATCTTGAAGCAAGGATCAAAAAAATTGGGGAGAGCCGTATAGCTGCATTTATCGGCGAGCCTGTGCAGGGAGCGGGCGGCGTTATTATTCCTCCAGAAACCTATTGGCCAGAAATTCAAAGAATTTGTGACAAATACGGTATCTTACTGATTGCAGATGAGGTGATCTGTGGTTTTGGACGGTTGGGTGAATGGTTTGGTTCTGAATATTTTTCTATTCATGCGGATCTAATGCCTATAGCCAAAGGAATGTCTTCTGGATATTTACCCATAGGCGGTCTCATGGTAGGCGATCGTGTTGCCAACACATTAATTGATAAGGGTGGCGATTTTAACCATGGATTTACCTATTCCGGTCATCCTGCTGCTTGTGCGGTAGCCCTGGAAAATATTTGCATCCTGAAAAAAGAAAACATTATCGACACGGTTAAAAATGAGACTAGCCCTTATTTACAGAAAAGATGGTTAGAATTAGGCAGCCATCCTTTAGTGGGCGAAGCCAGAGGCGTGGGTATGGTTGGTGCCTTGGAATTGGTAAAGAATAAAGAAACAAAAGAGAGTTTCCCAGAAAAACAAAATGTTGGGACGGTATGCCGTGATTTTTGTTTTAACAATGGTCTTGTCATGCGCGCAGTTGCAGATACAATGATCATATCGCCTCCGCTGATTATATCCAATGATGAAATTGATGAACTGATAGCAAAGGCCCGACTGTGTTTGAATCTTACCGCTGAAAAAATCGGGTTAAACTGATCAATATTTATTGTATGTTATAAAGCAGTGGGGCAATCTGCTTATATCTATTGCTTTAGTTTACACCTAAAACAGCATTATAGTTTCCTGATCCGTCGCCACAGCCAGTGTAAAACAAAACCAGATAATAAAAGAGGAACTGTTTCAGCTAGATATTTTTCCGGTGTGTAGATCAATACATATATGGCAATCGCTGCCGGAATCAGGACTGTAAGCCAGGGGAAAATCATACCACCTGGAACCCTAAATGGCCGGGGTAAATCCGGCTGTGTATAACGGAGGGAAATAAATACGGCAAATCCAATAATGTACAGAGGAATACTGATCCAGGTACCCACAACCAGAAGGTCTACAAAATTCATACCTGTGGTCATAATGCTAAGAATGACCCCTTGAGTGATCAATGCTCCTATCGGTGTCGCATGCTTTTTATTCTGCATTGATACTATTTTAGGTAAATAGCCATCGTCAGCGATTACTTTTAACAAGTGAGACATAAGCAGCATTTCCCCATTAATGAGACCAAAATTTGAAGCCTGCGCTGCAAAACTGAACCACCACGCGAATGCCGATCCTCCTAGTGCAAAGGCAACCAGGTTTAGTTGAGCTTCATCCCAAGTATACCAGTTTGGATCAACGGCGATCCCCACCATAAGAGGCAGCACATAGGCGGTGATGGAAAGACCCATTGTAATAAATAGTGCCCGGGGATAGTTGTACACAGAATCTTCAATCTCATTCGCAGCTGAAGCCAGACCGCTGTAACCGGAAAAATTCCACATCCCGAAGATCATGGCAAACACTAAGGCTGTATTCAAATCTGTTTCGGGCGGAATGTGCAGAGCTTTATAGACATTTAAATCAATCAGTCCAATTCCATAATAAACAAGTACAAGAAGCGGCATTACCTGAATC
>UINC01001647.1_pt1 | contig 18913 bp, 17 predicted proteins | sample 5385821 | NCBI WGS metagenome assembly UINC01 (sample SAMEA4666929, study PRJEB26691) | marine metagenome | isolation source: Pacific Ocean | place: Pacific Ocean | collected 2011-10-13 | reverse complement strand
ATAAATTGATTAGGGTAATAAATAATATCTTTTTCATTTTGTTTAATAATTTATTTTTTTCATGAAAAGTAATTTTACATGAAAATAGTTATAATTTTTAGTTTATTGAAAAATCACCATAAGCTCCAGTTCCATGTTCAGCCAAATCAAGTCCCCTTTCTTCTTCAATTTCATCTACTCTTAGACCTAAAATAGATTTTACAAGTAAAGTTATAGCTGTTCCAAATATTACACAGAATAATCCAGCAATTCCAACACAAGCAAGCTGAACCATAAACTGCTCGAAGCTAGCTAGTTCTCCCACTAATCCAACAGCCAAGGTTCCCCATATACCACAGAATAAGTGAACAGGTATTGCGCCAACAGGATCATCCAGCTTACATCTATCGAGTAAGGTAACTGAAAGTACAACAATAACACCAGCAACTAATCCAATTAATATTGCTGAACTTGGAAGCATTTGGTCTGCTCCAGCCGTTATTCCTACTAAACCTCCTAATACTCCATTCATAAACATTGTTAGGTCAAGATTATTATATAATATTCTAGAGAAAACAACAGCACCAATTCCACCTGCAGCAGCAGCTAAACATGTTGTTACTAATGTTATGGATGTTAATGCTGGGTCTGCAGATAATACAGAGCCTCCGTTAAACCCAAACCATCCTAACCATAAAATTAATACTCCTGCAGCTGATAGGGGTATATTAGATCCAGGAATAGCAAGTGGTTTACCATCTGAATCAAACTTTCCTTTTCTAGCACCTAAAAAGTATACTACAACAAGAGCGCCCCACCCACCTACAGAGTGAACAAGAGTTGAACCTGCAAAATCGTAGAATCCTAAGTCTTTAGAGATAAATGTTGAAAAAAATCCACCCCCCCATTGCCATGATCCAACTATTGGATATACAATAGCAACGTAAAGAAATGCTATAGCCATAAATGAATTAATTTTTATTCTTTCAGCAACAGCTCCTGAAATAATAGTAGCAGATGTTGCAGCAAACATTCCTTGGAAAAGAAAGTCAGTCCAATACGTATAGCCTCCATCAGCATAAGTAAGTTGATCATAATCAATCCCTGGATCTAAACCAGGGCCAGCAAATCCTAATACTCCATCAATTATACCAAAATCTCCTGGGTACATTAAGTTAAATCCAAACCCACAATAAACTATCAATCCCATTGAAATAACAAAGAAGTTTTTAAATAATATATTAATTGTATTTTTTTGTCTAGTTAGACCTATTTCAAGGAATGAAAATCCTAAGTGCATAAAAAAGACAAGTGCCGTACAGACCATCATCCATACGTTGTTTATAGTTAATAATTCCATAATAATTTAGTTTAATGATGTTTTACCTTTTTCTTTTGTTCTAATTCTATATGCTTCTTCAATTGAAAGAACAAATATTTTACCATCGCCTACCTCACCAGTGAAAGCAGATTCAAGAATTGCATTAATTGTTTTTTCTACAAAAGGTTCGGAAACAAAAATTGATAGACGTCTTCTTGGAATATCTGCTGTACTATATTTAACACCTCTGTAAACATGTCCTTCTTTTTCTTTTCCTATACCAGTTACATCCCAGTAGGAGAAGAAATTTACTTCTACATCATGTAGAGCTTTTTTTACGTTCGAAAATTTAGATTTTCGGATAATAGCTTCAATTTTTTTCATTTTTTCATTTTTTTATTTAAATATATGCTTAAAAACTCATTCCAAATAATAGGAATGGAGCTTCACTAAACTAAACCTAAAACAAAGCATCCAATAACATTGGATAAAAGAGTGGGTACAGGAAATTTGGAATAGTTAAAAAAAGAAATTTAAGATAAAAAAATCTAAAGACGCTACCTAATCCTCATCCAATAAAAACCAATAAAAATTGTTTCATGATATGCTTAATTTTTTCAAGAAGACTAGAATACTAATAAAAGCAATAAAACCTAAAATTACCCACCTTATTCCTTTATATGCACCTTTAAGTTTTTTTAGATCTTTTTTATAACTATATGTAATTATGATCAAAAAAGTAATAAAAAATAAAACTCCAAAGACTATTTGACCATTGCTAAACATATTTAACTATTTTAGTTCAAAAATAATATTAAATACAATATGAAACATCAATTAAATTCAGTAAAAAAATTTCACGAGGTATATAAATTAAACTATAGTGAAAAACCTACTACTGAAATAGGCTTAGATACTATAAAACTTAGATTTAATTTAATGGATGAGGAGAATAAAGAATATTTTGAAGCTGCTAAAAAAAATGATTTAATTGAGGTTGCTGATGCTTTAGGAGATATGCTTTATATTTTATGTGGAACTATAATTGAACATGGTATGCAAAATAAAATTGAAAAAATTTTTGATGAGATTCAAAGAAGTAATATGAGTAAATTAAATGAAGATGGAAATCCAATATATCGAAAGGATGGGAAAGTAATGAAAGGTCCAAATTACTTTAAACCAAATATTGCTAAAATTTTAAGTTAAACTTCAAATCTCCATCCAAAAGGATCATCAGATATATTGTACTGAATATCGTTTAATTTTTTTTTAAAAAATATTGACCAAGAATTTTCAATTTTTGGCAATTCATAATATTCTTTTTCGTAGCCAAAACCAATTATTGGTAAAACAACTACTGCAGTTCCACATCCAAAAATTTCTTTTAAATCACCATTATTGGCAGCTTGTATAATTTCAGACACCTTAATAGGTCTAACTTCAATATTAATTCTTTCTTTTTTTGCAATTTCTATTAAACTTTTTCTTGTAATCCCATCTAAGATACTATCACTTGTTGGAGGAGTTAATAGTTTATCACCAATTCTAAAAAATAAGTTCATAGTTCCAGCTTCTTCAATATATTTATGGTTAGAAGAATCAGTCCATATAATTTGCTGAAAACCTTCTTTTCGAGCAATAAGAGTAGGATAAAATTGAGCTGCATAATTTCCAGCAGCTTTTGCATAGCCAACTCCTCCTTTTGATGCTCTACTAAATGACTTTTCTATTTTTACTTTTACATCACCAGAATAGTATGATTTTGCTGGAGCACAAATTATTATAAATTTATATTCTGTTGCTTCATTTGCATTTATACTATCCTGGTCAGCGAATATAAATGGTCTTATATATAGTGAATTGCCTATACCGGTTTTGACCCAATCTTTATCTAAATTGATTAATTTTTTTATAGCTTCAATAAATAATTCTTCTTTGAAAGCAGGCATAGCTAATCTTTCTGAAGATTTTACCATTCTATGGTGATTATCTCTTGGTCTAAATAACCATACTTTTCCTAAATCATCTTTAAAGGCTTTCATTCCTTCAAAACAAGCTTGGCCATAATGTAGTGCTCGAGCAGATGGACTTATTGAAATTGGTTGATATGGTTTAATTTCTGGATCAACCCATTTTCCATTTCTATATGAACATACAAACATATGATCAGTAAAAACTGTACCAAAATCTAAATTATCAAAATCAACATTTGAAATATTAGATTTTTTTACTTTTTCAATTTTCATAGTAAATGAATTGTTATTAGCAAAATTACAAATTAACTTTGATCAAATTAAATATATATTGATGAGATTTTTAGTGACTGGAGCAACTGGCTTAATTGGTAAAAAAATAACTGAAATTATATTAAATAGAGGAGATAAATTAAGTGTTTTAACAACAAACAAAAATTATATTACCAACTCATCAATTTCTATAGATTATTATTATTGGAATCCTGAATTTGGAATTATCGATGAAAACTGCATAGAGGGTGTTGATATTGTGATTAATCTTGCAGGTTCTCCAATTGCTCAATTATGGACAAGAAAAACAAAAAAATCTATTTTGAAAAGCAGAGTTAATTCTGTTAATTTATTGAATAAAATAATTTTAAACGATAAAAAAGGGCAAATAAAACAATTTGCTTGTGCTTCAGCAATTGGTATATATGCATCAAATATGGACATTGAGTTTTGTGAAAACTCTAAGTTTTTTTCAAAATCATTTTTAGGAGAAACTGTTAGAAAATGGGAAGATAGTTGTGTTTCAATTGAAAAATCAAATATTAAAGTTTTAAAGTTTAGAATAGGTTTAGTTCTTTCAATGGATGGTGGTTTACTAAAACCAATTGCAATTTTAACAAAAAATTTTCTTGGGACATGGTTTGGTGATGGAAAAAATTATTATTCTTGGATTCATCTTGACGATATTGCTAGATCAATTATTTTTTTGATTGACAACAAAAAGGAAGGTATATACAATTTAGTTGCTCCAAATCCAGTGAGTAACAAAAATTTTGTTTTAGAAATCGCAAAACTTTATAAAACAAAAGTTATACTTCCAAGTATTCCTAAAAAAATAATAAAATTTATTACTGGACAGATGTCAGAATTAATTATGTTTAATCAAAAAGTTAGTTCTAAGAAATTACTTTCAGAAGGTTTTATATTTAAATATATAGAGTTAAAATCTGCATTACAAAATTTGCTAAAATAATTTGATGACATTTTGACAAATTCACAAAAATGGCAGTACTTTTGCCATTATTTTTTAAAATGTTAAAGTATGAGTATTAAATCAAAATCTAAAACAAAGTCTGCTAAAAAGCCTAGCCTGAAATCTCAGATTGAAGAATTGAATATTTCAATTAAGGAAGAAAAAGACAAATTTTTGAGACTTTTTGCAGAATTTGAAAATTATAAAAAGAGGACTTCTAAAGAAAGATTAGAGTTATATAAAACTGCATCCCAAGAGTTAATGATAGCATTGCTTCCTATGATTGATGATATGGATAGAGCATCATTAGAATTTGCTAAATCTAAGGATAATGGTTTGGTAGAAGGTTTTTCTCTAATAAAAAATAAATTTTCTGAAATATTAAAGTCTCAAGGATTGATTTTAATTGATGTTAATAAAGGAGATGAATTTGATGCAGAAATTCATGAAGCTATTACCCAAATACCAGCTGAAGATGAAAGTATGAAAGGTAAGATAATAGATATAACAGAGTCAGGCTATAAACTTGGCGATAAAATATTAAGATATCCAAAAGTTGTAGTTGGTAATTAAAAAAAATATGAAGGAAGATTATTATGAAATTTTAGGTGTTACCAAATCTGCTTCAGATAGTGAGATTAAAAAAGCTTATAGAAAAAAAGCTATAAAATATCACCCTGATAAAAATCCTGGTGATTCTTCAGCTGAAGAAAATTTTAAAAAAGCAGCCGAAGCCTATGAAGTTTTAGGGAATCCAGATAAAAGAGCGAAATATGATCAATTTGGTCATTCTGCATTTGATGGAAGTGGTGGCTTTGGAGCAGGTGGAATGAATATGGAAGATATATTTAGTCAGTTTGGAGATATTTTTGGTGGAGCTTTTGGAGGATTTGGAGGATTTGGTGGTGGTCAAAGAAGATCCAAAGGGAGTAATTTAAGAATTAGAGTAAATTTAGATCTTAAAGAAATTGTTTTAGGAGTTGAGAAAAAAATAAAAGTAAAAAGAAAAGTAAAGGGAAAAGGTGTTACTTATAAAAACTGTAATTCTTGTAATGGTTCAGGTCAAGTTACAAGAGTAACAAATACTATATTAGGTAGAATGCAATCAGCAAGTACATGTCCAACATGTAATGGGTCAGGGCAAGTTGTTTCTAATAGACCTTCTAATTCTGATGCAAATGGTTTAGTTTATTTTGAAGAAACTGTTTTAGTTAAAATTCCAGCTGGTGTAGAGGATGGAATGCAGTTAAAGGTTACGGGTAAAGGAAATGATTCTAAAGGAAATGGTATTTCTGGTGATCTGATTGTTTTAATTCAGGAAAATGAACACCCTTTTCTTAAAAGAGAGGGAAATAATTTACATTATGATCTATATATTAGTATTTCCGATGCTGTATTAGGCGTTTCTAAAGAAATTGAAACAGTGACTGGAAATGTAAGAATTAAACTTGAATCAGGGATTCAATCTGGAAAAATATTAAGACTTCGAGGAAAAGGTCTTTCAAGTATTAACTCCTATGGTTCAGGTGATTTATTGGTTCATATAAACGTTTGGACACCTAAAACATTAAACAAAGAACAAAAAAATTTCTTTGAACAAATGAAGAATGATGAAAATTTTACTCCTTCACCAGAAAAAGGAGACAAATCTTTTTTTGAAAAAGTAAAGGATATGTTTTCTTAATTTTTGATTTATTCTTTTTAATCATATTCTTCTCTTATTTTTTACTTTCAATTTGATTATATTTAACAAAAAATTTTCAAATGAAGAAGTTTATAGAATTCATTAATAAGGAGTTTTTTATTACGGATAACATCAAATTTTCTATTGTTACTATACTTTTAGTCACTTTAATCTTTTTATTAACCTATTTGTTTTTAAAACTATTAAAGAAAATTGCTACTAAAAAATTAGATGAGGAAAGAAAACTTAAATTTAAATCTGTTTTCTCTTTCTTAAATTATTTTGTTTACATAATTGTAGCATTAATAACATTTCAAAATTTTGGAATTAACTTAACAGGTATTTTTGCTGCTTCAGCTGCTTTATTAGTTGGTATTGGTTTAGCTCTTCAAACATTTTTTCAAGATATAATTTCAGGAATTTTAATATTAGCAGACCAAACTGTTCACGTTGGCGATATAATAGAAATAGACGGTAAGATAGGAAGAGTTGAAAATATTAAAATTAGAACCACAAGAGCAGTAACATTTGATAATAAAGTATTGATTATTCCAAATCATAAATATTTAACAAATACTTTGTTTAATTGGACTGAAAATGGAACTATTCTTAGAGGGAGTGTGTCAGTAGGAGTTTCTTATGATTCTGATATAGAAAAAGTTAAAGAAATTCTTTTAGATATTGCTAATTCACACCCCCATTTAATAAAAAATCCTCCCCCTAAAGTTATTTTTAAAAATTTTGGTGATAGTGCTTTAGATTTTACATTAGTTTTTACTTATAATAATGGTTTTAGAGTAAACTTAATGGAAAGCGATATTAGGTTTTTAGTTCATAAAAAATTTAAAGAAAATAATATTGAAATTCCATTTCCTCAAGCAGTTGTGCATTTAGAGAAATAATTTTTATGTCAAAGATTTTAATTATTGAAGACGAAAAATCTATTAGAAGAGTTTTAAGAAAAGTTCTAATAGAAGAAGATAGTTCATATAATATCATTGAAGCTTTTGACGGAGATCAAGCGATTGAAATGGTAAAAAAAAACAAGATAGATTTAATTCTATGCGACATTAAAATGCCCAAAAAAGATGGTATAGAGGTTCTTAAATTTCTAATTAAGGATTATCAGGAAGTGCCTGTTATTATGATTTCTGGTCACGGAGATTTAGAAACTGCTGTTGAATCAATGAGACTTGGGGCATTTGATTATATTTCGAAACCTCCTGATCTAAATAGATTATTAAATTCTGTTAGAGGAGCTCTAAAGAATAAGCTTTTTAGAAAAAAAAATAAATATGTTTTAAAAAGAACAAAAGATTTCAAGATCATTGGTGAATCTGTTGAAATTAGAAAGATTAATAATTTAATTGATAAGGTTTCAAAAACTAATGCTAAAGTTATAATTCTTGGACCTAATGGATCTGGTAAAGAGTTAGTAGCTAATCAAATACATTTAAATAGCTCTAGATGTGAAGGTCCATTTATTGAAGTTAATTGTGCAGCTATTCCATCAGAGTTGATTGAAAGTGAATTGTTTGGACATATCAAAGGTGCTTTTACATCTGCCATAAAAGATAAGACAGGTAAGTTTGAAGCTGCACATGGAGGAACTATTTTTTTAGATGAGATTGGAGATATGAGTTTATCTGCACAATCTAAAGTTTTAAGAGCATTACAGGAACATAAAATTCAAAGAGTTGGTAGTGAGAAAGATTTAATTGTTGATGTTAGAGTTATTGCTGCAACTAATAAAAACTTAAAAGATGAAATTTTGAAAAATAATTTTAGAGAAGATTTATTTCATAGATTATCTGTTATTGAAATAAATGTACCTTCTTTAAATGATAGATCTTCAGACATACCTCTTTTAGTAGATCATTTTTTAAAACTAATTGCTTTAGATAATAGTGAAGTTCCTAAAGAAATTAAATCAGATGCTGTTAAAAAATTACAAAAATTCAATTGGACTGGAAACGTAAGGGAATTACGTAATGTAATTGAGAGATTGGTAATTCTCAGTGAAAACTCAATCATTTCAAAAGAAGATGTAATTAATTTTTCAGGTAAATAATAAATTATGAGAAAATATTTAAAATTAATAATGTTGTTTTCATTTTTTAGTGTTTTATCACAAAATGATGAACAAATGATAAAAAAAATATTTGATAGTTCTTTATCCAGTGGTAAAAGCTATGAACTACTTGATTATCTCTCTAATGAAATTGGAGGAAGATTGTCAGGATCATTAAATGCAAAAAGGGCTGTAGAATGGGGTAAAGAGGAATTAAAAAACATAGGATTTGATAAAGTTTGGCTTCAAGAAGTTATGGTTCCTAAATGGGTAAGAGGTCCTAAGGAATTTGCTTTAATTGAGACCCAACCAGGAACAACTTTTAATGTTGATGTATGTGCACTTGGAGGATCTGTTGCAACCCCTTCTGTTGGTATAAAAGCAAATGTAATTCAGGTTCATGATTTTGAAGAGTTAAAAGAATTGGGAGAAGATAAAATTGATGGAAAAATTATTTTTTTTAATAGACCTATGCAGCCAAATTTAGTAAATACATTTCAAGCTTATGGAGAAGCTGTCAATCAAAGAACAAGTGGTGCAGCTGAAGCTGTTAAATATGGAGCTATAGGAGTAATTATAAGATCTATGAGTCTTAGATTAGATGATTATCCTCATACTGGAGCTATGAGTTATGGATCATTACCACCTAGTAAAAGAATTCCTGCAGCTGCAATCAGCACAAATGCTGCAGAGAAATTAAGTAATCTATTGAAAATAAATCCAAACCTTAAATTTTTACTAAGACAACAGTGTAAGCAATTTAAAGATGTAAAATCTCATAATGTTATAGCTGAAATTAAGGGTTCGATATATCCTGATGAAATCATTTTGGTTGGCGGACATTTAGATTCATGGGATTTAGGAGATGGCTCTCATGATGATGGAGCTGGAATTGTACAATCAATGGATGTAGTTAATATATTAAAGAATATTGGTTACAAGCCTAAGAGAACAATAAGAGTAGTTTTATTTATGAATGAAGAAAATGGAACAAGAGGAGCTAAAAAATATTTCGAAATTTCAAAGAGAAATAATTTAAATCATATTTTTGCTTTAGAATCAGATGCAGGTGGTTTTACTCCAAGAGGCTTTTCATTTACATCGAATACTGAAAAATTTTCTATAATCAAAAATTGGAAATATTTATTTGACCCTTATTTAATTCAGTCATTTGAAATAGGAGGGAGTGGTGCAGATATTTCTTTTTTAAAAACTAATAATAATGTTTTAGCAGGTCTTAGACCTGATTCTCAAAGATATTTTGATTACCATCATGCAGCAAATGATACTTTTGATGCAATAAATAAAAGGGAACTAGAATTAGGAACATTTGCAATGACTTCATTAATCTATTTATTTGATAAATACGGAATTAATAATTAGAATTTGGAAAGTTTAATAGAATTAGATAAAGTTCTTTTTGTTTTTTTTAACTCTTTAGGTCATGAGAGTTTTGACTTTATTTGGTTATTAATTACTAACAAGAAATTTTCTATTCCATTATATATTTTTTTATTAATTTATTTATATAAAAAATTTTCCACTAATGATTTTTTGAAATATTTATTAATTGTTGCCTTTTTAATATTATTTACGGATCAAATAAGTGGCTTTTTTAAAGACTATTTTCAAAGATTACGACCTTGCCATGACCCTGAGATTAATAGCTATATTAGAATAGTTAAGAAGGGTTGTGGAGGATTATATGGCTTTTTCTCTTCACATGCTGCAAATACTTTTGCACTAGCTACATTCTGTTATTTATTACTGGGAAAGTATTCTCATTTTTTTAAATTTCTTTTTGTTTGGGCCTTATTTGTTTCTTATAGCAGAATATATGTTGGAGTTCATTTTCCAATAGATGTATTATTTGGCATTTGTTTTGGAATTTTGTCAGGATACATATTTTCTCTAATAGCCTCGAAAAAATATTATAATAATGTTAAATAGAATTCAAGAATATAAAACTCTTTTTTTAAGAATATCTATAGCTTATTTATTTTATTTCATAGCACGAGTTTTATTTTATATTTATAATGATAATATAATCATAATAGAAAGTATTGAAGAATTTTTTAAGCTATGTTTAATTGGTTTAACTTTTGATACTTCAGCTATACTATATACCAATGCTTTATTTATACTAATTTCCTTACTACCAATCAAAAATAATTCTTCAATTTCTTTTCAAAAAGGAATGTTTATTCTTTATTTTTCTACTAATATCATAGCTTATTCTACTAATTTTTTTGATTTTATATACTATGAGTTTTCTCAATCTAGATTAACTACAACTGTTTTTGATGTGATTGAAAATGAAACAAATAAGATGGATTTAATGGGTTCGTTTATAATTGATTATTGGCATGTATTTATTTTATTTTTTGTTTTAGTCTTTTGTTGGATTTATTTATATAAAAAAATAGAATTTAAGAGTTCTTTTCAATTAAATAAATTTAATTATTACGGATATTCAATAATTTGGTTCTTATTGGTTGTTTTTATTTGTGTTATAGGTATGAGAGGTGGGATAGGAAATGCTACAAGACCAATTAATATGGTTGATGCTCATAGATTTGTAAAAAAAGGCTCTCATGCTGATTTAGTTTTGAATTCACCTTTTTGTTTAATAAGAACATATAAAAAGAATTATTTTCAAAAGAAAAATTTTTTGAAAAATTCTGAAAAAAACTCAATAATTAATCCAATTAAGAAATTTAATGATTCTATAATTTCAAGACCAAATATTGTTTTAATTGTTATGGAAAGTTTTGGAAGAGAATATATAGGTTCCTTCAACAGAGATAAAAACATTAATAATTATGTTAGTTATACTCCATTTTTAGACTCTCTTTCAAACCATAGCATCATATTTACTAATTCATTTGGAAATGGAAGACAATCCATAGAGGCTTTACCCTCAATTTTAGCTAGTGTCCCTTCATTTAGGATTCCTTTTACTTCATCTCCATACGCAAATCAAGAGATTCAATCATTAGCTTCTGTTTTTAATGATTTGGATTATTCTACTTCTTTTTTCCATGGTGCTCCAAATGGATCAATGGGTTTTTTAGGTTTGTCAAATCTTTTAGGTTTTGACAATTATTTTGGAAAAAATGAATTTAATAACAATTCTTTATACGATGGATATTGGGGAATATGGGACGAACCTTTTTTACAATTTATGAAAACGAAAATCGATAAATTTAAAGAACCTTTCTTTAGTACATTTTTCAGTTTGACATCACATGAACCTTTCAAGGTGCCATTAGAATATAAAGGTGCTTTTCCTGTTGGAAATGTACAAATGCATCAGGTTATAGGCTATTCAGATAATGCTCTTAGAGAATTTTTTAATTCTTCTAAAAATGAGCCTTGGTTTAAAAATACCTTATTTGTAATAACTGCAGATCATTGTAATCAATTTTGGTATCCATTTTATAGGGATGGTATTAACAGATTTGCAATCCCAATTATTTTTTATCATCCTAATAATAGTTTTACTGGAGTTAATGATAAACTTTCTCAACACTTAGATATTTTTCCTTCTATAATTGATTTAGTAGGATATAATAAACCGATAAATACTTGGGGAAGAAGTCTTTTTTCTGAAAATTCAGATAAGCCTTTCTCAATCCACTTTTCAGGCACAGTTTATCACTTTTCAATGAATAAATTTACTTTAGTTTTTGATGGTGATGATGTTATCGGTGTTTATAAAATTAATGACTATGCATTAAATGAGAACTTGATTAATGATGATCAGATTGATTATTCTTTTGAAGAACAATATTTAAAAGCTTTTTTTCAAGACTATATGGAAAGAATTATTGATAAAAAGCTCAATTAAATTTATTTTAAAATATCTTTAAAATCCATCTTAAATTGGTTAATTCTTGGAGCAGAAACTCTCATTATATATAAATCATAAGGATTTTTTTTCTTATAATCTTGGTGGTAATTTTCAGCTTTATAAAATTTTTTAAAAGGCAATACTTGTGTTGTGATTTTATTATAAACTTTATTTTCTAAAAGTCTTTTTATTTCTTTTCTAATAATTAATTCTTCATTTGTAGAATTATAAAATGCAATCGATCTATACTGTGTTCCAACATCAGGACCTTGTCTGTTTAAAGTTGTAGGATCATGTGAACCAAAAAAAACTTTCACTAATGTTTTAAAGTCAATTATATTAGGATCATATACTACCTCAATAACCTCTGCATGACCTGTTTTCCCACTTATTACTTGATTATAACTAGGGTTTTTTGTAAAACCTCCTGAATAACCAGAATCAACTTTTATTACACCTTTTAAACTTTCATAAATGCTTTCTACACACCAAAAACATCCTGATGCAAAATAAGCTTTTTCTAAATTTTGTCCTTCATTATTGTAGTTTGAATTGTTGTGTTGAACAATTAAGGTTGTGAATATTAATAATATCTTGATCATTTAATTATTTTATAAGCTGTGAAACAAAACTTTTCCAATTATATTTTTCCTTTTTTATTCTGATTTCTTTTATAATTAATTCTTTGTCGTAATCTATTGCAAATAATATTTTGTTTGATAAATCTTTATGATTAGGTTCTGATATGAAACCATCTTGATTATCTGTAATATATTCTGAAAGCCCGTTAATATTTGTAGCAACAGTTGGGATTTCAAATTGAAATGCCAAAGAACTAATACCACTTTGAGATGCTTTTTTATAAGGTTGTATAACTAAATCTGAAGAACAAAACCAATATTTTATTTCATTTTCATCGATATATTTATCCTTGAATAATATATTGTTTTTTAAATTTTTTCTGTCAATTATTTTCTTATACTTTTTTATAGACTTATAGCTTTCTCCTACTATTAATAGTTTTACTTCATTTTTTCCTTGAATTATTGTTGACATGGATTTAATTAATATATCCAAGCCTTTATATTGTCTTATTAATCCAAAAAAAAGTATATATATTGAATCTTTAGATAAATTAAGTTTTTCCTTAGCTAAATTTTTATTTATTGGTTCACCAAATTTTTTTGGAACTGGAAGAAATAATGTAATTCCATTTTTTATATTATGTATTTTTTTTATTTGTTTCATTACATTTTTAGAAAGGGTAACATGTTTATCAATACTATTTAAATAAAATTTTAATAAACTTTTTTGTAAAAAATTATCTTCATGTGGAAATGCATTGTGAATTAATCCAATTTTTTGGATTTTTTTATTAATTATTCTATTAATAAATGAAAAGCTGGGAGCCATATAGGGTGTCCAATAACAACTAATTAATATATCTGGATCTATGTCATTAATTTTTTTTGCAGTTGAAATCCAATTAAAAGGATTTATTGAGTTGATAATTCTTTTTGCTTGAATTTTTGGTGAGTCAGATTTGCTAGATAACTGTGTTTTACCAGGAAAAAAAATAGATGGATATTGTAAACTAAAAGTAAATACTATTACTGAATGTCCTAATTTTTGAAGATTTTCACATAGTTCTTGATTTGTGTCTGAAATACCTCCTCTATAAGGAAAATATGGACCTATAACAACTATATTCATTTCTTTATTTTAATCATTGACTAATATCCAATCTCCATTTTTTAAATGATTTTCAGCTATTTTATATTTTAATGTTTTTTGTTCACCATTTAAAATATTTTTTATTGTAACTTTTTGATTCCTACCTATTTTTTTAGCTTCTCGAACAACAGTTTCAACTGGTTGATTTCTTGATGATACATTTTGTCCTGCATTTCTGTTTATTGAAGCTAATTCATCACTGTTTAAAACTTCTTCTTTAGATAAATTAAGTTTTTGTTTTCTCCTTATTCTCCTGTCTTCTCTAATTTCTGAAGGATCTCTTGATGGAAGTTCTCCTTTAAATAAGAAGGATATAATTTCTTTATTAATTTCATTAAGCATTGATTCAAATAATTTATATGCTTCAAATTTGTAAATTACTAATGGATCTTTTTGCTCATGAACTGCTAATTGTACAGATTGTTTTAATTCATCCATTTTTCTTAAATGATTTTTCCATGTTTCATCTATAATAGCTAAGGAAATATTTTTTTCAAAATCATTGATCAATGTTTCACCTTTTGATTCGTAAGCTAATTTTAGATTTGAAACAACATTAAGGGTTTTTTTGCCGTCTGTAAAAGGAACTACAATTCTTTCAAAATTATTTGAAGGATTTTCATAAACATTTTTTATAACAGGATAAACTTTTTCAGCACTTGACTCAACTTTTGAATTATAATGATCATATGCATTTCTGTATGTTTTAAAAACTATTTCATTATTTTCTGTTTTTTCAAATTCTTCTTCTGTAAATTCAGAACTAACAGAAAAGTATCTAATAATATCAAATTCATAATCTTTATAACTGTTAGTGACTTTATTATTTTCAACTATGATTTCAATTGTATCATAAATCATGTTAGCTATATCAACCTTTAATCTATAACCTTCTAAAGCATGTTTTCTTCTTTTATAAATGATCTCTCTTTGTGCATTCATTACATCATCGTATTCTAACAATCTTTTTCTAATTCCAAAATTATTTTCTTCAACTTTTTTTTGTGCTCTTTCTATTGTCTTAGTCATCATAGAATGTTGTATAACTTCGCCTTCCTCTAATCCCATCTTATCCATCATTTTAGCAACTCTATCTGATCCAAATAATCTCATTAAATTATCTTCTAGTGATACATAGAATTGTGAGCTACCAGGATCACCTTGTCTACCAGATCTACCTCTAAGCTGTCTGTCCACTCTTCTTGAGTCATGTCTTTCAGTACCTATAATTGCTAATCCACCATTTGATTTGACTTGATCATTAATTTTAATATCTGTTCCTCGACCAGCCATATTGGTAGCAATTGTAACAACTCCTGCATTTCCAGCTTCACTTACTATATCAGCTTCTTTTTTATGAAGTTTAGCATTTAAAACATTATGTTTTATTTTTTTTATTGAAAGCATTCTTGCTAGTAATTCGGAAATTTCGACTGATGTTGTTCCTATTAAGACAGGCCTACCTGATTTAGAAATTTCAAACACATGTTCAATTACTGCATTATATTTTTCTCTTTTAGTTTTATAAATTAAGTCATTGTGATCTTTTCTTGTGACAGGTTTATTTGTAGGAATTTCAATTACATCTAATTTATATATGTCCCAAAATTCTCCTGCTTCGGTTATGGCTGTTCCTGTCATTCCAGAAAGTTTTTTATACATTCTAAAATAATTTTGTAGAGTAACTGAGGCAAAAGTTTGTGTTGCATCTTCAATTTTGACATTCTCCTTAGCTTCTATTGCTTGATGAAGTCCATCTGAATAACGTCTACCATCCATTATTCTACCTGTTTGTTCATCAACAATTTTCACCTTATTATCCATCACTACATATTCTGTATCTTTTTCAAATAAGGTATAGGCTTTTAATAATTGGTTGAGAGTATGAATTCTTTCACTTTTTATACTAAAATCATTATATATTTTTTCCTTTTCTTCTACCTCAACATTAACTTCTAAATTCTGATTTTCTATTTTGGCAATCTCAGTAGATAAATCAGGTAGAATGAAAAAATTTGAGTCTTGATTCTCAGAAGACAAACTATCTATTCCTTTATCAGTTAACTCTATTTGATTATTTTTTTCATCAATAACAAAGAAAAGATCCACATCAACTTTTGGCATTTCTCGATTATTATCTTGCATATAAAAATTTTCTGTTTTTTGTAACAATTGTTTTACACCTTCTTCACTAAGAAATTTAATTAATGCAGAATTTTTTGGTAATCCTCTAAAAACTTGTAAAAGATGAAATCCTCCATCTTCATTATTTCCTTCACTAATTAATTTTTTTGCTTTTGATAAAACTTGTGTTAATAATTGTTTTTGTTGTTGAACAATTGAATTTATCTTCGGTTTTAATTCATTAAATTCATGGATATCTCCTTTAGGGACTGGTCCTGAAATTATTAATGGAGTTCTGGCGTCATCAACCAAAACTGAATCTACTTCATCTACTATAGCATAGCTGTGAGTTTTTTGTACTAAATCAGATGATGAGTGAGCCATATTGTCTCTTAAATAATCGAATCCAAATTCATTATTAGTTCCATATGTAACATCAGATTCATATGCTTTTTTTCTTCCCTCAGAATTTGGACTATAATGATCAATACAGTCTACAGTTAGTCCATGGAATTCAAAAATTGGTGCCATCCAAGCACTATCTCTTTTTGCTAAATAGTCATTTACTGTTACTAGGTGAACACCATTTCCAGTTAATGCATTTAAATATACAGGAAGTGTAGCTACAAGTGTTTTCCCCTCTCCTGTTTGCATTTCAGCTATTTTACCACGATGTAATGCTATTCCTCCAATTAATTGTACATCATAATGTATCATATCCCAAGTAACTTCTTTTCCAGCTGCATCCCATTTATTAACCCAAATGGCATTATTACCTTCAATTGTAACATAATCTTTTAATGAAGAAAAAAGCATATCTGATTCAGTTACTTTTACAGATAATTTAGTATTCTCTTTAAACCTTTTCGCTGTTTCTTTTACGACTGCAAAAGCTTTAGGAAGTATTTCGTTTAATTTCAACTCAACTTCTTGATTGGAAAGTTCAGTTATACTATCAATTTCTTTATAGAATTTTTCTTTATCATCAATATTATTGGAAGAATTTATTTTTTCTTTTAACCCATTTATTTCTTTATTAAAAGGTTGCCTTACAGAATTGATTATTTCTTTAAATTCAATTGTTTTATTCCTTAATGCATCGTTATTTATTAAAGATAATTCATTCTCATAACTTAAAATATCTTTAACGATAGACTCAACCTCTTTTAAATCTTTCTTAGATTTATCTCCTACAAAAATATTTAGTAAAGAATTAATTAAACTCATTAACAATTTTATTTATAATCAAATTTAAGTAAAAAAAAAGCCTCCTAAGAGACTTTGTGTAAGTTTTATAAAACCTAATATTCATCTTCATTCCAAAGGTAATCTTCATCAGTTGGATAATCTGGCCAAATTTCTAAAATAGATTCATAAACTTCCCCTTCTTCTTCTTCAATTTCCTGTAAATTTTCAACAACTTCTAGGGGAGCTCCAGTTCTAATGGAAAAATCTATTAATTCATCTTTATTTGCTGGCCAAGGTGCATCACTTAAATACGATGCTAATTCTAAAGTCCAATACATAATTTTAAGCTATAAATATTTGCAAAAGTAAATTTTTAATTGACTCTTGCAATATTTTACATAAAAATTTGATATTTTTTTTTCTTTCCAAAATAATACAACACAATTACAGAAAAGAAAAATAATGAAAATCTAAAAATAAAATCTCCATATTTTACGTAGACAGTAACTAGATTTGTTACTCCAGCTTTAGCATTAATTACTCCTTTTATATTGTAATCAAGTTGATTAATGATTTCTCCTTTTTTATTAATTATTGCTGAAGATCCAGTATTAGCACTTCTTATAATATTTCTTCTTGTTTCAATTGATCGTATTTTAGCATAACTCAAATGTTGTTTATAGCCTTGAGATTCACTCCACCATCCGTCATTTGTAATAATTGCTAATAGTTGTGCCCCATTTCGAATATATTCCGTTACATATTCTCCATAAATTGACTCATAACATATTATTGGAGCTATTTTTACTCCATTATCAAGTTCAAAAACACCTCTATTAGGCTGAGTTCCTCTACTAATTATTGTTCCACCCATGTCTAATAAAGCATTTCCTAAAAGAGGTTCTAGAATGTTCTTATATGGCATATTCTCTATACCAACTACTAATTTTGATTTATGGTAAATTTGAGGATTTTGATTGCTTGAAATAAGAAAACTACTATTGTAAACGTCAATCCATAAGCTATCTTTAATATAATTTGAAGTTTCAGATTTTTCTGAAGAAGAATTATAAAGTTCATAGAATTGAACTCCAGATAGAAGCTGTGTATTATTATTGTTCAAATAATTCTTTAGAGATAGTAAGAATGCACTTTCTTTGAACTTGTTAATTAAAAAACCAGGACTTTCTGAAAAATATGTTTCAGGAGCAACAATTATATCACTAGACTCACCAAACGAATTTACCAAACTTTTAAAATCTTGAAGAATAGAAATATTGGTTCTGCCATATTTCTCTGAATAAGAATCAATATTTGGTTGTAATATAGAAACATTTAGATATTCTCTATCATTTTCTTGAAAAGTATAAATAAACAATGAAATTATAATTGGAATAGAAATTGTTAGAATTGAAAAAGAAATTCTAATAATATCAATTTTTTTAGTTTTTATATAATTATAATAAACTAATAGGAATAGATAATTTACTAATAAAACCCATAAAGTTCCGCCAAAGGACCCAGTATATTCATACCATTGTATCCATAAGATATTTTCTGAAAAAACATTACCTAAGTTTAACCATGGCCATGAAAAATCCCAGAACAAATGAAATTTTTCAAATACAATCCATGATGAAACCCAATAAATAACACTTAGTTTTTTACCTACTTTTTTAGAAACAATACTATAACTAGTAAATACTAAAGCCATTAATAGACTATTAACAATAATAG
>UINC01001646.1_pt1 | contig 18929 bp, 29 predicted proteins | sample 5385821 | NCBI WGS metagenome assembly UINC01 (sample SAMEA4666929, study PRJEB26691) | marine metagenome | isolation source: Pacific Ocean | place: Pacific Ocean | collected 2011-10-13 | reverse complement strand
AAGTAAAAAATGGTTCCAAAATCTCCTATTGAACACCCCAAAAGACACCAAGCAGTATTTTGTGCAGATTTTTTCCAAGTATGTTTACATTTCCAACTAATCATAATAGCCTTAATTTAAGTGAGTAAGATGAAAAGTAAATCAATTCTGTTAATAATTATTATCATTCTGATGGGTGTATGGTATACTTCCATACCTCAAGAAGAAGAATTTGAACTTCCTATTTTTACTCCTGCAGATTTGAGACCAACATTAGTGCATCCTTCGCTTGTAGGGAAAACGGAACATACTATCCCTGATTTTTCCTTTATTAATCAAGATAGCATTCTTGTTACACAAGAGACAGTTGCAGGAAAAATTTATGTGGTTGATTTTTTCTTTACCTCTTGTCCATCTATCTGCATTGATTTAACAAAAAATTTACAATTGGTGCAAGAAGCCTTTAAAGAGGATGATAACATACTAATTTTATCGCATAGTGTTGATCCAACAAATGATACAGTTGCACGATTAAAAAAATATGCTGAAATCTATCATATCGATTCCAAGAAATGGTTCTTATTGCGTGGATCAATTGAAGATATCACACAAATGGCTCAATTGGGTTATTTTGCCATTGCAGCAGTAGATAATCATGATAAATCTGAATTAATCCATACTGAAAATGTTATTCTTGTAGATCAAAATGGGAAAATTAGAGGAATCTATAATGGAACATCATCAATAGATGTTGGTTATTTGATTGCAGATATTAAAAAATTAAAGAATTAAATTTTTTCTTCAGCATTCGAATGTTCACAAAAATCTTTGCAACAGGCTTCGCTAACTTCTTTGACTTGATAAGCACCTTCACTGACACTATGAATAGCAGCAACCACTTCTTTACGAGATAATACTTCATTATCAAAAGTCACAATAGCATAGTCTACTTTTCTTTCTTGGTCAAAATCAAAGTTAACAGTTTTAAAACCATCTAAATCTTGCACTGCTTTTGTTACTTTTGTTACACATCCCATACTACACATCATGCCTTCGATAGCATAACTCTCAGATATAACTTTATCTTGTGCAAAAGATATTGTTAGAAAAAGTGAAATTATTAATACTAAATGTCTCATATTTATCCTTTTACATTTTAAAAGAGTTTGATTGAATATAATTCATGCCCATGCAACAAACAAGCGCAACCAAACTGAAATACCCTACAAAATTAAGTCTATCAAGATGCAAAAATACTAAAGCAATACTGACAAAAAATAATACTAGCTGTAGTAAAAATAATATTTGAACGGTTTTACTTAATTCTGGAAAGAAAAACCTTAAAAACACAAGCCATCTCATGATACTATTTTTTGGACTTCTCATTTTAAAACCAATTTTCTTGTTCCAGCAATCCATCTATCATAATCTTGTGTTTTTCCCTGTATATAACGCAAAACATCTTCATGGGGTAGAATTAAAAATCCTTCTTTTTTGATTCCTTGCACTGTATCATCCGCAACTTGTTCTGCACTTAATATTCCATCTTTCATTAATGGATGATCATCTGATGGAAGTTCTGAAGTTTTTAACATATTGGTATCTACCAATTGAGGGCATAGTACAGAAACTTTAATTCCTTGATTTCCATACGTAATCGCTAAGTTTTCAGCCAAACCCAATGCTGCATGTTTGGTGGTAGCATAAGGCATTGCTCCAGGCATATTTAATAAACCAGCTGCAGAAACTGTTACAAGAAAATATCCGTCTTTATTTTCCAACATATGAGGGATTAATACTCTAGCTGCATAAATATGGGACATTACATTAATTTGCCAATTGTTATCCCAAGTATCATCGCTAGCATTCAAGGTTCCATGTCCTTGTATCCCTGCATTTGAACAAAATAGATCTACGGAATTAACCTCTTTAATAATTTCATTCAACGTAAGAGTAAATTGCTCTGAATTTGCAACATCGACAATATACCCTTTGCCTCCAATTGATTCAGCTACGTGAAAAACATTAGGGTTAATATCTATAAGATGTATAGAATTTGGAGATTCTCTTAGAAATCGTTCTGCAAGTGCTTTGCCAATTCCATCGGCACCGCCTGTAATAACTATATTTTTATTTTCCAGGTTCATTTTAAGTAGTACCCCAGCAAGGACTCGAACCTTGAACCAATGGCTTAAGAGGCCACTGCTCTACCATTGAGCTACTGAGGCATTCCCCTTCTTAAGCTTTAAAAATATATTATATAATTATTAACTAACCAGCTGTTACTTTGACTGCTTTGTCTCCTCTATCATCTGACTCTATTTCAAACTCAACCGCTTGGTCTTGTTTAAGAGTCTTAAAATCATCTCCTGATTCGATGCTAGTGAAATGAACAAAAACGTCGTTTCCATCTTCTTTAGTGATGAAACCATAACCTTTTTTTTCATTAAAGAACTTTACAGTACCTTTTTCTCTGTCACTCATATTTCTCTCTTTTTAGTTAATAATTAAAATAATAATCGGGGCAATATAAAGAGTTATTTGTGTAATGCCAATTAAATTTAAAATTTAAAATTATATACTTTTAGCTCAGATTCTTTCCTTTATGTAATACTATGCCTTTGGAAAATGCTAAACTATAGCTAGAAAATAAAATTGTACAATAAACCAAATCGCCTATTAAAGAATTGCCAAAAAATGGAAGTGCTAATGTATAACATTCGATTAAACCAAATAATGATTTAGGATACATTGCTCCTGAAATCCATACACCAAAATTTGTTACTAAAAAGAAAATTAATGATCCACTTATACTAGATAAAGCTATGCTGGATACCTGCACTTTTTTGATTAATACTGTCCCTAACAACGCTATACATATGATTGCACCATATATCCATAAAAAACCAGAAGAGACAATTAAGAGACTATCATAGTATCCTGCATATAGATAATTATTAATCACTAAATCGCTAATCCACATTGCCATCAAAGGTGTTAAGATAACAATCCATTTATTTTTAAATACATGTGATGCCAACAGTGCAATTGCAATAATTGGAGTAAAGTTTGCCGGATGAGGAATGATTCTTCCTAGAATCCCAATAACTATTAGGGCCACTATAAGTAAAATATTTTTTTTCATTGCTAAGAAAAGAAAATTAGTTAAAGTATTTCTCATATACAAAATCAAAATCTCTTCTAATTTTTTTATCACTTAAACCAAAATCAGATACTGTTTTATTTTGATGCTTTTTAACATATTTTTTTGAAATAGTTTTTTTAAGAATTCTTTCAAATTCTTTGGTCATTCTTTGATTGGAAAATGTAAAAAATTGTTTTATCGTTTTTTCTAAATTCTCTGTTAAATCTTGATAGGTAAAAACAACAAAATTCTTTGATTCTAACTTATCTTGTGCGTCTTCTGTTTCTTTGTACCAATCAATAATTTCTTTATATGTTTCTTCTCGATAAAATTTGAGTTCTTGTTTAGTCATCATATTTCCATATTTCATTTTTTCTTGCATTGAAAAATAAGACGGAATTGTTTCTAATGGATCTCGAACAATAAAGATAATCTTTGCATCAGGAAATGTTTTCATCAAGGAATCTAATCGAAACACGAAAGGATTCGCCTTAGATAATATTGGTTTATTTTTCTGTAAGAATATTTGTCTTTTGCAAAATTCTCTATAAAAAGAGAATGAATTAAGATTACGTTCAGCATTTCCTGAATTATCTCTGCCTAGATTGTGAGCAAAGCGTTTGAATTGAACATCGTATTGCATCCATGGAATTAAATTATTTGTAATCCATTTAGAATCTAACTTATGTAAAAAAAACAGCATTTCATCTTCTTCAACCTCAGTTAGTTTTACTTCATGTCCTTTATCTTTTTTTTCAATTCGATCAAATTTCATTTTTGACAATAACATTGGAAAAAATGCAATTAATTTTCTAAGGAGAATAGATGGAGCAACCATATCCCAGGCAGTAGATGATGTAAATTGTCTTGATTGAGATAAGAATTTGTGAAAAAATGTAGTGCCACTACGATTAAATCCTATAATGAAGATAGGATTCTGAATTTTTGTATCTTCAAATTCTGGAACTACCAGATAATCAAGAAATAAAAATAATCGATTAATGAGTATATAAAGCGGAAAAAACAGTAAAAAGGTTAATAGATAGAGGTATCGTTTATGTCTCCATAATACTTTGAGACAAACGATAAATACCCCCAATGTGGTATTTGAATTACGCATTTATGATGAAGATTTTTCCTTCTTTTTCTTAGTAGCTTTCTTTTTAGGTGTTGCTTTCTTTTTAGGTGCTGTTTTCTTAGAAGGAGTTTTTGGGGCTTTAGCTTTTTCAGCTGAAGGTTTTTTATTTTTTAAGAGCTCTAATTTTTTCGCTTTAAGTCTTAAGCGAGCTTTACGATGTTTTCTTTTTACGAGTCTCTTTTTTTTATTCACTTTGATTTATTCCCCTTGAATATCATTATATACAAACCAATGTGTGCAGCAACAAAAACTGTAAAGAAAAACAGTGGGAAAAGTAAATCGTGCCAAAAATTGTTCATTAATATCCTTTCAATGTTAATTATAATTCTCTAAAAAAGAATTGGACTTGCTTTTTTCCGCCCTCTGTAAATTGCGAACCGCATTCAATAAAATCAAATCTTTTATGAAATCTTATGGATCCAGGATTTTGTGGATAAATATTCACCTCACATAAAATAATATCATAGTTTTCTTCTTTTGAACATTTTATCAAATCATTATAAAGTGCAGTTCCTAATTGTTTGTTTTGAAATTCTTGTATCACTGAAATACGATCAATATACATAAAATTTTTGTATCGTTCAGATACCCATTCATAATTCATGCTATCATATTTAATATTTTCTGGCAAACACAGGAGAAAGCCTGCAGGATCATCATTATAGAATACTATTTTGCAATAATTTGCTTGATCAATAAGTAATTGAAGTTTTTCTTTATCTAGTGCTCCTACTTCTGGTTTATTTACATTGTTTGATTCTAGAAGAAATGAAAAAAAATCATCAGTATAATTTTTTAAATGAATCAATTTTGTTCCGCCAATTCATTCATACCATTACACACAACGGAGCCTTGAATCCCATATTTCCTTCCATCATGATAGATATATTTATACATCAAATTTCCATTTTGATCCCATGCTTTTTGCTCTCCACTTTCCAACCCATTCTTAAAATTCTTTAGAGAAAATAACTGACCATTGGAATGCCATTGGAAATGTTGACCAACACTTTGATCTTCCTTGAAATAATAAGTATATCGTTTGTTTCCATTAGGCCACCATCCTTCATGCTTTCCATATTTTTTTCCATTGGAATATTTTCTCATTGATTTTAATTGACTATCAGAATAATGGACCTTAATGATACCATCATATTGATTTTCTCTTACAAATTTTTGTACTGTCATTCCATTAATTAAATCAGATTCGTGAACAATAAGAACTTCTGTACAAGAAAACAGAAATATTGTATAGAAAAATGGCAGTGCTAACTTAATTTGTAAAGTATCCACCACCGCTTGTTGCGCCTACAGTTCCTTTATATCCACCAATTAAATACGGAACTGTTGAAGTAACATGATAATGATAAATACCGTCTGGATATTCATTGGTAACATGAGTATGTCCATTGATTTCATCTAAATTGGTTGGATAATTCCCATCAGTTTGGTTAGTTGGTCCATAAATAGGAAAACCATCTAGTGAATATCCTATTAATATAGAATTGTCAGCAGATGTTAAGTATAGTGGTTCCCAGTGATAATGATATTGTCCTGTTTGTTGTGGATGTCCATAATATACATCAAAAGATCCAGTCTCTTGAGCTAATGGTTGATTATTAGGACCAGCATATTGATTATAAAATGGTACACCGCTTAAAGACACTCCTATTGCCCCTAATGGAGTGCTAGCAACCATACCGGCTACTGTTGGATTAAGAGGAATATAAAATTTAAAATTTTGTGTGGTAATTATATTAGGATTTATATTCATTCCTGAATGTGGGGATTCATAATTAGCATGTCCAGCCCCCCAGTATGGACTATTGTGATTAGGAATTCCAGCTGTTTCAACAACAACATAATTTCCTGAAATATAAACATCGGTATGTGTATCTATAAATTTTGTGAATCCAACAGGTAAATCAGTATTTCCTGAACCACCAGACCCTGAATTATTATCTCCACCATCATCATAGGGACTAATTATATTCGATGAATTACATCCAATTAATAATAAGACTGATATGGCTAAAATTTTACTTTTCATATATAACTAGACTCCTATAGAACAAAAAGGTAAAAAAAATATTCCAAACTTTAAAGTGTAAAAATTAAGTCCCTATTAAAGGGGTTTCCACTGGAATAGCGTTCGATGCAATTGCAATAAAGAAAGAAGTAAACATTATAAATAATATCAGTGTTAATACCATAAGGAAAAAGGCTACAACACATACCCCAATTGCTCGTGTAGTGGAGCTAAAATCTAATGCTTGTCTTACTGCAACTACCATGGCAGCTAATTGCCATAGTGGAACCAATAATTGAACAATAGATCCAATAATAGGTAACGATGCAAATACATACAATACACCTGGAGCATATGCAAATCCTAATGTACGAAGTAATTCACCTGTATTGGATTCTGTTTCAGGTTCAGGTAAAATTCTTGTTCCAACAAATGCAATAAAAAATGCCCACATAACCCATCGAGTAATACTCCCAAGAATTGATTGTGATATATGTGATAACCCAACGAATAATCCTTGATCTGTTGGCGAAGGAGCTCCAAAAGAAAAAATACCTTCAATAATAGCAACCAATGCAACAGTCATCAATGCCTGTCTTGTTAAACTTTTGTCAGCTTCAACTTCTTCATATAACTCTGAATCAAGAATAACTGCTCTATATAATTTCTCTAAATAATTCATTACTCCCTCCAATATAAAAATAATGTATTCACTGTTGTAATAAAAATAGCAACTGCAATAATTATATGTTCCCAAAAAGTTTGATCAAATTTATCTGTATAATACATTATATCATTAACAACAAAAGCTGTGATTCCAGCAACTAAACAAATTTTTAGAAATGATTTTTTGCTCATTATTTCTCTAAATCTCCTTCTATACAAGTGGTATTAAATCCTCCTCTTGTATTATAAACAGAAGTTACTTTAAGTCTTTGAGTATTAAGAGCATTTTTTAGATCAGAATAAATTTTTTGGGTAACAGCTTCTTGATAAATACCTACATTTCTAAAACTAATGAAATAATATTTTAATGATTTCAGTTCGACACACTTTCCTCCATCTGGATAATATTCAATGATTATTTTTGCTAAGTCTGGTAAACCGCTAAAAGGACAAACAGCACTAAATTCCTTAGTTTTAGTAATGATATATTGATCTTTGCTATCAAAATCAAATGTTTCAAGATAGTCGGGTCTAATTTTATCGACCGTATCAAATTTGAATTCTTTTCCTTCTGCTTTTGGCATTATTTACTTCCTTTATATGTACAAGAAGAATCGTCACTTTCACTCACAGTGATCTCAGTTAATCCATCTAAATCAGGTAATAATTTATCCCAGATCCAAGCTACAATATGTTCTGTTGTAGGATTTGATAAAGTATCTATATCATTTAAATATTGATGATCAAGTAGTGATTGGACATTTTTATGATATATATTATCTATATCAGAAAAATCAATTACCCAACCTTTTGATTGATCTAAATCACCACTTAATTTGACTGTAACTGAAAAAGTATGTCCATGCATTTTACTACAAGGATGACTATCTGGTAAGCTTGTTAACTTACGTGCAGCGTGAAATTCATACTTTCTTGTTAATTCAAACATTTTATCTTACTCCAATAATTTTATGGGTTTGAAGGCTTAATCTCCATACTGGATTTTCCATACAATAAGATACACATTTCAAAATATTTTTTTGTAATTGTTTTCCATCCATCGGTTGAATACTAAAATAAGTGAAATCTAATGATTCAAATTGTTTAGGGTTAAAATTTTTTTGAGGATAAACCAATTTTAGTTCATCCCCACTTTTTAATACTAAATCAGCATTCTTTTTAGGGCTTACACAAACCCAATCAATATTGTTCGGAGGAAGTATCGTACCATTTGTTTCGATAGCAACTTCAAAATTATGATTATGCAATTCGTCAATAAGTTGCTGATCTAGTTGAAGCAATGGCTCTCCTCCAGTAAAAACAATATATTTATTTTTCTTTTTCTTTGGCCAACACATTTCAATTTGACTAATAAGATTATGATGTGATGAATATTTTCCACCATTTTCTCCATCTGTACCAAAAAAATCTGTATCACAAAAATTACAGACTGCTTTTGATCGATCTTTTTCTAATCCTGACCAGAGATTGCACCCAGAAAAACGACAAAACACTGCATCCTTTCCCGTATGAAATCCTTCTCCTTGGATTGTAAAATATATTTCTTTGATTGCGTAACTCATTGATAAATAGTTGGGTCAGTTATATTTGCGTCTTCAAACCCTTTTTTACGAAGTACACACGCATCACATAATCCACAGGCACCCGTATTAGATGGATCATAACATGAATGGGTAATACCATAATCGATTCCTAATTGATTACCCTTTAAAATGATTTCAGATTTTTTTAGATCAATTAATGGAGTGTGAATCATAATTTTTTTATCTTCTTGGGTAAATTTTGTTGCCAAATTTGCCATACGCTCAAAAGATTCAATATATTCAGGTCTACAATCAGGATATCCACTATAATCAAGCACATTAACACCAATAAAAATATCATAAATCTTATTTACTTCTGCATAAGCTAATGCGTAGGATAAAAATATGGTATTTCGTACTGGGACGTATGTAATAGGAATTCCCTCTCCAATGTTTGCATTCTTTGGTACTTCAATATCATCAGTTAGAGCTGATTGTCCAAATTGTGCAAGATCAATAGTAATGATTTTATGATTCTGCACCTGAAAATGTGTAGCAATTGTTTTTGCTGATTCTAATTCAAATTTATGTCGCTGACCATAGTCAAATGATAATGCATGAATAGTAAATGTTTGATTGGCAATTGCAAGAACAGTGGTAGAATCTAATCCTCCACTTAATAAAACGATGCATTGCGCATTTGAAGATACCATCTATTAACAGTGTTCAAGGGTTTCTTTGGAAAGCATCTGGACTACTTTCTTTAGATCACCGGTTTTCTTATATAATGCTAATTGTCGATCAGCACTTGTACCTTTCTTTAACATAGTATTTATATAAGCAATTTCTTCTTGTGTACCCAATGTTTCTGCAGCATCATCTACCAATTCAATGATTTCTTTAATGAGTTCTTTTGTATCTAATTCTTTTGTTAATCCCAAATCAATTAATTTACCATCAATTCCATGGCGCATAGAACGCCATTTGTTCTCCGATATGAAAGAATTTCTATAATCTCTCCAACTCATATTGCGTTCACGATTATGTATCATAGTCGCAACAAGCGCCTGAATCAGTGCAGCAATGGCAACCACTTCGTCTACCTTGGTAGTAGAATCACACATTCTAAATTCTACTGTTGGGAATTTATGATGAGGTCTTATGTCCCACCAGATTTTTGACGGTGTATCTATGCACTTTGTTTCAGTAAGCTGCTCAACAAACTTATCGTATGATTTGGCTGAATCAAATTTTTCTGGAATACCAGTTCTAGGCAAGTCTTCAAACACAATGCCTCGATACGATTTAAATCCAGTGTCTTCACCTTGCCAAAATGGAGATGAAGTAGACAAACTTAAAATATGTGGCACAAAATATCTCATTTGATTCATCACATCTATTCTTAAATCTCGATCAGGAATGCCAATATGAATATGCATACCAAATATTAATAATCTCTTTGCAACAAACTGCATAGAGTCATACAAGCCTCGATATCGTTCTTTGTCTGTTCTTACTTGGTCTTCCCATCGAGAATATGGGTGGGTTCCAGCAGCAATGATGGTACAATTATTTTTTTGTGCATACTTAGAAGCAAATTTTCTTAAACGAATTACTTCTTTTCTAGCCTGTTTAATATTCTTACAAACTTTACTAGTAACTTCTAGTTGTGATTTCAGAAATTCAGGCACCATACTATCTTTAAAGAGAACAGCATCTCGTTCTAGAGATTCAGCAATATATGACGTTAATTCTCCTGTATCAGGATCAATAACCTGATATTCTTCTTCAATGCCAACAGTTAATTTTTTTATATCCATAACAATATTGTCTTAATTTAAAAAAAAATAGCTTATAAGATTGATGATAAATAATTTGAGACCAATGAATAAATTCAAATATAAAAATGTTAAATCTTTTTATTACTTAAAAAATCTCATTCTACTTTTAGTTCCAAGAATATTCTATCGCTTAAAACTTAAATCTGAATTAAATAAGTTACATCAATATGACCGACAATATATTGCATCACGTGTAAATTATTACAATAAAAAGAAAAATCAATTTACTATATCACCAGATGCGCTCACTCTTAAGCAAGTCCGCAATAGGCAACTTAGAAATATAAAAGATCATATACGCTCTCGAAAACATAGTTCTCCTACCAGGAAACACACTACATACTTTTTAGATTTATATAGATTTTTTTCATTCTTTCAATCGGATAAAAAATTGGACTTTATGTTTGGAGATATCAACAAAAAACCTATGATACCTTGTGTTGTTAAAAGCAGACCAATTGTAGATAGTGAAAACGCAATTATAATGAAATTAAATAAGATTAGACATTTTCATTTTATCAATGATCATAGAAAATTTGTCGATAAAAAAAATGCGGCAGTATGGCGAGGGAATGGAACAAATTCAGAGTCTAGACAATATTTTTTAAAAAATTATTATCGTGTTCCTATATTTAATATTGGACAAAGAAGTCCTTTTGTAGACGAACCTTGGTTTAAAGGGTTTATGTCAATTCATGACCAACTTGCTTACAAATTTATATTCTGCATTGAAGGAGTTGATACTGCAACAAGTATAAAATGGGTAATGTCCTCAAATTCTATTTGTGTTATGCCGAAACCAAAATATGAAACGTGGTTTATGGAAGGAAAACTTGAAGCTGGAGTACATTATGTTGAAGTCAATGATGATTTTTCTAATGCAGAAGAAAAAATTAATTATTACTCTAAACACACAGAAGAAGCATTACACATTATTAAAAATGCTAATGCTTATGTAGATCAATTTAAAGATTCCAAAAGAGAGAAATTGATTTCATTATTAGTATTAGATAAATATTTTTCTTTATCAGGTCAAAATCAGGAATCAGATAATGAATAATAAGACTATATCCATCTCATTTGATGTGCAACAGCTTTATTATTTACCTCAGTATCTACCAGTTTATCATCGGTTATTAAAACAAAATGCAGGACATGCAACTTTTGTGTTTTATCATGGTATACATGATGCAATCATAGAAAATATTATTCAATCAGAAAATCTGAATCATATCTGGGTAAAAGATAAAGCTGAGGCCAATGAATATTATAAAAATCAAAAAGCTGATTGGATATTCTTTGGTAATACTTTTCCTTTCTTAAACGAAGTACATCAAATCAGTAAGTCAGTACAACTCGGTCATGGAGTTGGGCCAAAAGCAAGTTATTATACAAAATCAAGTACCCCAACTACGGTGAGATTTGTTGAAGGAGAATACCGAACAAATCGTCTTAAAACTATGTACCCTAATGATAATTTTGTCAATGTTGGTTTCTGCAAATTAGATCCAATTATTAATGGTGAAACTACAGGATTTGATTTACATCAATTAGGCTTAAAAACAGAAAAAAAGACATTGGTTTATGCTCCTACTTTCTACCCTAGTAGCATTGAACGTTTCCCTAAAAACTTTCCTGAAGACTTTAGTAAGTACAATATATTGATAAAACCACACTATTTTTCCACAAGCAAAGATAAGTATAAAAAACAACGCCAACTTCTTAGTCATTGGTCCAATTATGATAATGTTTATTTAGCAAAAGTTGATGATTATTCTTTGGTACCATTTATGGCGACTGCTGATTTGCTAATTAGTGATGCTTCTTCTGCTATTATTGAATTTGCTGCACTGGACAAACCTGTCATATGGTGTAACTTTTTAAAATTACGTTGGAACTATCGAGGAATTTTTTCCTATCGATTCAAAAAACGTATGGATAAAGATTACAACGAATATTCAAAAATAGCTGTACGTGCTGATTCTTATCAAAAACTCAAGATTATTGTTACAGAACAAGTAGCAAATCCTCATACATTATCACAAACTCGCTTACAATATGCAAAAAAACTAGCAGGCACTTTAGATGGAAATGCAAGTGCAAGAATAATAGATTATTTATTAAACAATAAATAAGTATTTTAGGTGATTATGAAAAAAATTGGTTATACAACAGGTGTTTTTGATCTATTTCATATTGGTCACCTCAACATATTAAAAAGAGCAAGACTGGAATGTGATTATTTGATTGTGGGAATCACAACCGATGAACTTGCAATGTCAATCAAAGGAGAAAAACCTTTTATTCCGTTTGAAGAAAGAATGGAAATTGTTGAATCAATTAAATTTGTTGATGAAGTGGTTCCACAAACCAGCTATAACAAGATAGAAGCATGGAACAAGTTAAAGTTTGATAGGATGTTTGTTGGCGATGATTGGAAAGGCACCAAAGAATGGATTCAAATAGAAAAAGATTTCGGAAAATATAACGTTGAAATTATCTATTTCTCCTATACAACCCATACATCTAGCACCATTTTAAGAGATGTATTAAAAAAAGTTAGAAAAAATAATGAGTAAAGCTGTAATTGCACAAAAATCTCCCTATGTACTAAAAGGAGAAAAGAAAAAATATTATTGGTGTGCTTGTGGTGAATCCACTAATCAACCATTCTGTGATGGAAGCCACAAAGGCACTGATTTTTCACCAATAGCTGTACATAATGAGAAAGAAAGTAATATTGCTTGGTGTGGTTGCAAGGCTACTGAAAATTCACCCTATTGCGATGGTACACATAAAAAATTATAACTTTATAATTATTTCCTGCCTAATTATTTCTTTATCAAGCCAAGGGTGTGAAAATAGATATCCTGAAGGTACAAATATAAAAATTGAGGTGGACGATGGGTTAGATTATCTTTTTTTTCTTCCTAATGAATACCAAGAACACCGTGGAAAGGAATGGCCGCTGATTCTTTTCTTACATGGTATGGGAGAAAGGGGAGATAATTTGGAGTTGGTGAAGATTCATGGTATACCTAAAATTTCAGAGAAAACAGATACTTTTCCTTTTATTGCAGTATCACCACAATGCCCCATTGATCATGTATGGCCTGATCAAGCAATGCAAATGGATTTAATTGCACTTCTTGAATCAGTAATAGATAACTATCAAGTGGATAAAGACAGAATCTATATCACTGGATTAAGCATGGGAGGATATGGAACTTGGAGCTTATTAAGTGAAAGGCCAGATCTATTTGCAGCCGCTGTTCCTATCTGTGGTGGAGGAATTCCTGGCCTTGATATTCCTAGTAGCATTAAAGATGTTCCAATCTGGGTATTTCATGGAGGAAAAGACAAAGTGGTTCCTGCAGATGAATCAGAAAAGATGGTTCGTGCGATTGAAGAAATTGGGGGTAATATAAAATATACTCTCTATCCAGATGCTAATCACGACTCATGGACTAGAACATATGAAAATGATAATCTTTATGAATGGCTCTTAAGCCATAGCAAAGTCAATTAATTCTATTTAAAGTATTCAAGCAAATCTTCAAACCCACCAATTGGTTCTGAATTAATGACAATTTGAGGAACAGTGAGGCCTTTTGTCATGGATGCCATTTCTTCTCGACTAATATTTTCTTTTTCAATATCAATTTCCGTAAAACCAAACCCTTGATCAGATAAAAATCTTTTGGCTGTTTTACATGAACCACACCAAACTGTACTATAAATAGTAATTTGGGTAGTCTTTGAATCTAACATGATAGAATTTATAATCTTTTTAAAGATAGGAATAGTATTTAGTTTTCATTTTGTTTTAAACAAATAATAATTAAAATACCGCATGTTTGAATTATATTATTTCGGCATCTTTGGGGGAGTAATTATATTTGTATTTGTGGTTGCTATGATTTTCAACCACTAGAAAGGAAAAAATGGAAGTATTACAATCATTTGGAACTTATTTAGAAGCCAATCCTACCATGATAGTCTTGTTGTCATTGTGGGAAGGAGTTTGGACGCTACTTGCATGTTGGTTTGCCGCACGCAATAATCAAAAATTGTGGTTTTTAGCTGTAGGATTTCTTCAGCTACTTGGTATTCTTGAAATCATATATTTAGCAACACAAACAAGGTTTTTTAAAAATTTCAATTTAAATGACTAAACATGTACCAACAATTATTGCGCTCGTCATGCTAGCTGGAATGCTATCATTGATGAGCAATTGTCAGGTCAACACGAAGGTTCCTCTTTCATATGACTCTCCTCTTGAGTCTAAAGAACATTTAGATGAAAATGGACAAACCATGAAAAAAAGGATTGTCTACTATGAATTCCAAAGAAAAAAACAAGATCCTTGAAGAAAATTTTATCTTTCGCTGTATCGTTGATCTGTCTTTATTTAGCATTTCGACAAGTTAACTTTAATGACATCTCTACCACTCTTTCACAAGGAAAATTCCTCTATATTATTTATGCATTTGGAATTACAGGGTTTACTTTTCTTATTCGCTCTATCCGATGGAACACCTTATTAGGACATCCAAGCTCCTACACCATCCATCATTTTTCTTCTGCGACCCATATTGGATATTTTCTCAATAATATTTTGCCATTACGTGCTGGAGATCTGGTACGTGCTAAACTTTTATCCAATCACGATACAACAATAAAAATGAGTTATGTAATTGGTAGTCTTGTTGGTGAAAAAATTATTGATCTTTGGATAATTGGCCTCTTTACAATGGTATTGATTGGATTTGGATATACGGATGTTTTGGGCACACAATTTGCATTGATTCTTGTTGGGATATATTGTTTGAGTTCATTAATTATTTTTGGACGGCATACAATCTCTAATAAATTATTACAATATGTTCCTGTATTAGAAAATTTTATTGACGGATACAAGCTGGTGTCAAAAAACAAATTACGTTTAGGAATGTGGTCTGTCTTATTATGGATTACATTTGTTCTGTATGTTTCCATTACATTGCAATCCATAGGGATTGTATTAGACATACAACAAGTATTAGGGTTAACCATTTTATCAAGCATCGTTACATCAATGCCATTAGCCCCTGCTGCGATTGGAACATACCATTTGGCAGTGATTTATTGCTTAAATAGCCTCTATGGAATTGATTTAGAAAAAGCACAAAGTGCGGCTATTGTAATGCATAGCATCTTTCTTGTTTATACAATTATTTTAGGATATATCTACTTGCTCTCTGAAGGTATCAATATTAAGTCAATTACCAATGACGAAAAGAACTAAATGTATCAAAAAAGAGTTCATATTTTACTTCCAGAAATCACTATATTAAGAAGGTTATTTGGGAAATAACATAATGGACAAAAATTCAAAATCAATACTAAAAATTTTCGCTTTAATAGCGCTTTTGCAGTTTCTATTTTTTCTTTTTGTGATGGTTCCGAACAAAACTTGGCATTTTTTCGGATAATGAACCTTTAGAGCTTTCCAACTAAATAAAATTCAAATGTATTACTCAGCGGAACTATTATCACTATCACCGCTTCTTAATGAAGAATAGTTTTCATTAATTACTTTTTCTAACGTTTTTGTTTGCTTTACAATTGTTTTATTGTACTCCGTTTTATTCATTTCAGAACAATCTTTTGGATAAATTGGAGGCAGTACGTGAATATCTATAGGTACAGAATATATAAAACGTCCTTTTCTTGGCCACGCTTTTTCTGTTCCAAGAATTACAGCTGGTACGACCGGGATGTTTAATTCTAAAGAAAATTTCATTGCTCCTTTTCGAAATCGTTGTATTACTCCTGGTTTTCCTCGCGATCCTTCTGGAAAAATAATAATATTGTTGTTTCTATTAACAAATGCTTTTGATAAAAGAAATGTATCTTCCAAATCAAGGGATTCTGGTTTATTTCTTCGTTCAATAGGAATTAATGTAATAAAATTTTTGAAAAATTTTCTTCGGTACTTATTGTCAAACCAATAGTCTTTTGCAGCCAAAAATCCAAATCGTTCGTATCCAAATCGTGTAGCATATACAAGCACAGCAATATCTAGATGGCTATTGTGATTACTACAAAAGATAAATGGGGTGTCCTTTGGAATATTTTCTCTCCCAGTTACAGTAACAGGAGCGTAAAAAGTCAAAATCGTATTGGCAAACAAATCAAATAAAAAGGAAAAAAATTTCAGCAGGGGCGATTTGGTCTTAGACAGGTAATGATATCGTGAATCTTCTAAAATACTATATTTCATTTTTTAACTTATGCTTTAATTCGTTTAGCTAGCTCGAAATATAGCCAAGGGAAATATTTTCGCAAAACAATACCTAACCAAGCAATATCATTCCACTTTGCAACAATTACTTCTCTTTTTTTTCTTTTGACAGCAGAAATAATTTGTTTTGCGGCTGCTTCTGCAGATAATCCACCGGCATGACCACGATCATCTTTTCCATAAGCATGGCCACTCTTTGTTAATGCATTCTTGCCAATATTTGTTTGTACCAAACCGGGCGCAATTAACGTGATATTAATATTATGTTTTGCAACCTCCGAACGTAAACTATCAAAAAATCCATGCAAAGCAAATTTTGCTGAAGAGTATGCGGTACGATTCCTAGAACCAATTAATCCAGCAACACTGGTATTGGTTACAATATGCCCTGATTGTTTTTCAATCATATGAGGTAAAATAGCTTTGGTAAAGGTTACAACAGAAAAATAATCCAATTTCATAATTTTATTTAATACAGAAAGATCAGAATCTTCAAAATATCCAAATTGACTAATCCCAGCATTATTAAATACAATATCAATAGGTCCTTCTTTTCTAATAATATCAGATACAAATGTATTCATTTGATCTAGCTTAGTTAAATCAAAAGGATAAATACGATATTGGTTGGTATCATAGCTACTAAACATTTCTTCCATCTGTTCTTTATTCCTCGCAACCAACAACACTTTGGCACCAAGTGATAAGAATTGTTTCGCAGTTGCGGCACCAATTCCAGAAGAAGCTCCCGTTACTATAATCGTTTTATTTGCAAATGACATAAGCGCAATCTACTACTTTTTATCCTTTGTGTTAAGCCAGTAATAAAACGGTAATGCAAATAATAAACTCCCTAACAAGGACAATATAATTAACCAATACCATTTATATTTACCAATAGGATGATGTTTGAAATAATAGGCGAGCAACAACATTAATAAAAATGCTTCGAGAAATAATGCAACCCCAATAGTATTCGATAAGAATAAGTTCAAATCAAATTCAAAGAACCACCAATAGAGAAACAAATTGTTTACTACTAGCAACCCTGTTACTGAAAACAAAAATAATACTGTTTTATTCATAATTAGTAAAAATTAAGCCAAAAAAGTTCTCAAGGAATAATTAAAAAAAAATTTGTAGACTATCTTACCAAAACAATAAGGAAAAAAAAGAATGAAAAAAAAGAATCTAACAGAGGAACAATTAATCTTTCAAGACGCAGTTCGCACATTTTTTGAACGTGAAGTTGCACCCAATAATGAACAATGGGAAAAAGATGGACAGGTGTCACGTGAGGTATGGTTAAAAGCGGGAGAAAATAATTTTTTTGGAATTGATGTTCCTGAAGAATATGGTGGAATGGGCATTGATGATTATCGATATAATACCATTCTTATCGAAGAAGGAGTAAGATCTGGATCCTCTGGATTTGCACACTCTGTACAAAATGATTTAGTAGTACCATACTTGTTAACTCATTGTAATGAAGAACAAAAAAAACGTTGGTTTCCAAAAATATGTACTGGAGAAACTATTGGGGCACTAGCAATGACTGAACCGAGTGGTGGTAGTGATTTAGCTGGGATTAAAACTACCGCAAAAGATATGGGAGATCATTATCTTGTTAATGGAAGTAAAACATTCATTACTAATGGCTTATTAAGCGATCTTGTAATCACTGCAGTTAAAACTGATTCTAAGAAAAATGCGAAGGGAATTAGTTTATTAGTTCTTGAACGTGGTATGGAAGGATTTGAAAGAGGGAAAAAATTAGAAAAAATTGGTCAAAAAGCACAGGATACAGCTGAACTCTTCTTCAAGGATGTCAAAGTACCAAAAGAAAACCTTTTGGGGGAAGAAGGAAAAGGGTTTTACTATATGATGGCAAATCTTCCAAAAGAACGTTTATCAATTGCAGCTGCATCAATTGCAGTTATAGAAGTAGTATTGGAATACACAATTGAATACTGTCATGAACGCAAGGCATTTGGTCAAAAAATTGGGAGCTTTCAAAATTCAAAGTTCAAACTAGCAGAAATGACTACCGAAGCTGAAATTGGTCGTACGTTTTATGATCAATGTGTCTTCGACTTAAATGAAAAGAAACTCACTGCTGAAAAAGCTGCAATGGCAAAGTGGTGGTTAACCGATGTAGAACATCGTGTCGTGGATCAATGCTTACAACTACATGGTGGCTATGGATACATTCTTGAATATCCTATTGCTAGAGCATATCTTGATTCGCGTGTACAAACTATTTATGGTGGAACCAATGAAATTATGAAAGAAATCATTGG
>UINC01001645.1_pt1 | contig 18937 bp, 15 predicted proteins | sample 5385821 | NCBI WGS metagenome assembly UINC01 (sample SAMEA4666929, study PRJEB26691) | marine metagenome | isolation source: Pacific Ocean | place: Pacific Ocean | collected 2011-10-13 | reverse complement strand
AGCGGCTCGCGAGGCAGGTGTTCGTCGGGTTATCTACGCAGCCTCCTCTTCGGCGTACGGAGACGCGCCCACGTTACCAAAGGTGGAGACCATGCAGCCAGTGCCACGCTCTCCCTATGCGCTCCAGAAGCTTGTTGGCGAGGAATATTCTCGTCTGTTTACCCAGCTCTACGGACTTGAGACAGTGTCGATTCGATATTTCAATGTGTTTGGACCCCGGCAAGATCCAAATTCCCAGTATTCAGGGGTAATCGCTCGGTTCATTACAGCACTTCTCCAGGGTAATTCCCCGGTAGTCTACGGTGATGGAGAACAGACGCGAGACTTTACCTATATCGATAATGTCGTGATGGCCGTACTCGCGGCATGCACTGCGCCTCGTGCGAGTGGCGAAGTAATCAATGTCGCTACTGGCGACCGCGTGTCTCTCAATCAGTTATTTCAGAAACTCTGTGCAATCATTAACGTGGAAATTGAACCAATATACGAATCGTCCAGACCCGGAGATGTACGGGATTCGCTAGCGGATTGCACGAAGGCGAAGGAACGGCTGGGATATCAACCATTCGTAAACTTCGAGGATGGGTTGCGTCTCACAGTAGAGTGGTACCGCCAAAGTTCATCAGCTTGACGATAGACCATTAGGGTTAGACCTCGGGTTGACTCTACAATAACGACATCGTTAGCGCTGACTGGTCCACTTTTTTCCAAGAGTTCGGCCTGCCACAATTCAGACCCCAAGCGCACCAATCCTGAGCGATCGAAGCCATGGATAACGCGTGCCTGAAGACCAATTAATCGCTCGAGAGGAGGCGGGGTAGATTCGTATGCCCGTCGAACTACTGGATAGAGGGCAACGTCTTTTCCAATCCATAAGAGAAAAATGGCGACGGCGACCCATAGCGCCAAACTCGCTGAGGCGTGCAACCACCACAGGAACCCCAAAACTAATCCTGCGCCAGGGAGCTGAAGGAGTATGTAGCGAACGATGGGTGTTTGAGTGAAACTCTTTTTCACCTGATCGAGATTTAGCCGTTCGAAGGTAAAATCTGGTGAAACGGAGGAGGCCGGGCGTTTTAACGCCCGGCCAATATTCGAGTAAATTAGTGCTTCCTCCACGGACAGTGCTGCATATTGGCACCTCCCGGCGCGACAGACTCCGAAATTCCCAAGATGGGTTCCGGGTATAAAGCCACGCTCGTTTCGTCGCACGCGGAGCAGGGTCCACGGCGGTAATTCTCTGCATTGTATTACACGTACTACTGTTCGGACCGCGCTGGGTCGGCGGTCGCTGTATAGTGCACACTTTGCTGTGGTATTGAGTAGAAAGAAAGGGCTCATCAATGACTGTGAATATGTTTGACGAGTTAATGGAAAAAGAGCAGATGCCGGGCTTCAAGGGCCGCTTTGTTCATACCGATCGAATGACGATCGTTCGGTGGGACATCGCTGAGGGAGCAGTGTTGCCTGAGCACTCGCACTCACAGGAACAGATTACAACGATACTCAGTGGTGAGTTTGAGATGGTGATCGACGGTCAGCCTCATCAAATGGTAGAGGGCTCGGTTGCTGTGATTCCTTCCAACACGGTCCATAAAGGGCGCGCTCTAACCGCGTGTCGAGCATTCGACGTTTGGAGTCCGGTTCGAGACGATTATCAATAGATGCTTAGCGTGGCGCACTGGAGGGCTCAAGACTAACCATGTTCGCATCTACTCTAAACGTTGGATTCCTTGCCGGCCTGCTTTCTCTTGCGGCGTTTGTGCCGTACATAATTGCAATCGTAAAGGGTGCAACGAAGCCCAATCGAGCCACTTGGTGGATATGGACGACTAATGGACTAATTCTACTTGCGAGTTACTACGCGTCTGGGGCTGAGAGTACGGTTTGGGTGGCTGTTGGCTATTTTGTGGGGTCACTCTTAACTGCAGTTTTGGCGCTTCGTTATGGAGAAGGAGGCTGGAGTTCGTTTGACCGCTCTTGCTTACTTGGGGCCACCTTAGGTTTATTGGTTTGGTGGGTGTTTCATTCTCCAATCATCACGGTAGTCATGGGTTTGTCTGTTGATTTCGCCGGGGCACTACCGACCATTCGCAAGGTTTATCACGCACCTGAGAGCGAAGATCGGCTAGCTTGGATCCTGTTCATTTCTGGAAACACTCTAAATCTTTTTGCTATTGAGGCGTGGTCTTTCGCCATTGCTGTCTATCCCGTCTACATGTTCTTAGCCAGCGGAACGATTGCGGCCCTGGTTCTTCGCCCGAGACTAGGCACTAATCGGCGATCGGTTCAAGATGGAAATATCTCGGTATAAGCGATGTACTCTTGGCTGAGGCCTCAACAGGGTTAAGCGCATTCCGAAGATAGTGATTTGATGCGAATTCTTAATAGGTTCGATAGACTGTTCTGATGACGCGGCCCGATGATGTACCTGCTCAGTTAGTTCGGGACCTATATTCGGGTCGACAGTTGAGTGAGCGTCCCGTGATTTCCTTTGAACTCTTTACGCCGAAGACCGTTGAGGGTGATCGGAAATTGGTAGAGAACACGTTACCGGAGCTAATTAAACTGAAGCCTGATTATGTTTCAGTGACTTACGGCGCCGGAGGTGGCACGAGGACCAAGACGCTAACCCTAGTGGATTTAATTCAGCGGCGTTACGGGCTGACAGCGATGGCTCATTTAACGTGTGTCGGGCATACGGAGAGCGACATCGCTGGAATTCTGAAAGAGGCAAAGTCCCTCGGCATCAGAAATATCCTAGCGTTACGTGGCGATCCGCCAGTGGGCCAAGAAACGTTCATTAAACACGAAAATGGCTTTGAGTATTCGTATCAGCTGATTCAGTTCATCCAGCGCGCAGGAACATTTTGTGTCGGCACCGCAGGGTTCCCTGAGGGGCACATAGCGTGTCGGCAAGGAAAGCTAGTGGACTGGGGTTACCTGAAGCAGAAAGTCGAGAGCGGGGCAGAGTTTATTTTGACCCAGCTATTCTTCGATAATGCCGACTTCTTCAGGTTTAGAGATCACATGGAGCAAAAGCTTGGTGTGACGGTTCCCATTTGTCCTGGAGTGCTTCCTATTTTGTCTGCAAAGCAGATCGCTCGATTCACAAAGCTCTGCGGGGCAAGAGTGCCAGACAAGCTGGAGGCGAAACTTGAATCGTTAGCCGGTGATGACGATGGTGCAAGGGCGTTTGGAATTGAACAGGCAACGGAGCAGTGCGAGGAGCTGATACGTGAGGGTGTACCAGGGCTTCATCTCTACTGTCTCAACAAGACGCACTCAGTCAGTGCGATTCTTCGAAATCTAAATTTGACTGATACGTAGGCCATTGGCGCGATCGTGAGCTTGAATCAAGTTCTAGTGATTCTCTTATGCTGTGGGCCGACTGAAGTGTCGTAGTGTTTTCGCGCTCTACTGGTTGACCACTCTCAAAGTGCATAGTACTGTTAGCCGGTTTGGCGGGTAATACTGGTCTAGGTGGTGACTGCTCTGGCGGCGCGGCCTAGGCTTGACCGGTCCAGAGTTGGTTATCGTCCTAACATTATTTTTATGAGTGATACTTCGAAGGTGTTGAAGAAGACTGCGTTATATGGTCGTCACAAGGCCTTAGGAGCGCGGATGGCTCCGTTTGGTGGATGGGAGATGCCGATTGAGTATAGCGGTCTTGCGAAGGAACATATGGCCGTACGGTTGGCGGCAGGCTTGTTTGATGTGAGCCATATGGGGGAAATTGAGATCGCGGGAGTGGATGCTCTGGCAGCGGTCCAGCAAATTAGTTGCAATGATGCGTCCAGGCTGGAGATTGGGCAGGTACAGTATTCCGCCCTCACGACACCGAATGGCACGGTCGTAGACGATGTTCTGGTTTATCGGCTATCGTCCGATCATTTCATGCTGGTTGTTAATGCTTCGAACATTGCTAAGGACCATGCTTGGATCAGCCAGCAGGTTAAATCACTGGGGGACGTGATAGTTGTTAACGCGAGTGCGCGATATGCGCTCCTTGCGACACAGGGGCCGGCAGCTGTTGAGGTGGTGCAGGGGCTAACGGGCGTGGACTTAGCCGAGTTACGGTATTACCACTTTTCGACTGGCGAAGTGGCTGGACAGCGGGCGACAATTTCGCGGACAGGGTATACCGGGGAGGACGGCGTTGAGATATACCTCTCGCCTCAATCAGCGGATAGTGTGTGGCAAGCCATAACTGACAGTGGAAAATCGGTTGGCTTACTGCCTGCTGGTCTCGGAGCACGCGACACTCTTCGTCTTGAGGCGTCGATGCGACTTTATGGTAACGACATGGACGAAAGCACTACAGTTTTAGAAGCTGGCTTGGGTTGGACTATCGGGTGGGAAAAAAGAGAATTCAATGGGCACGATGTGCTGCGGAGGCAGAAAGTCGACGGAGTTAAACGAAAACTTGTTGGTTTTGAAATGGTTGAGCGTGGAATCGCACGTGCTGGGTATCGGGCATTGTTCTCCGGGAAGCAGGTTGGCTCTGTTACCAGCGGGACACGTACACCATTTGTAGGGAAGTCTATTGGTATGGCTTATTTACCGGTTGAGCACAGAAAGCCAGGCACTGAATTTGACGTTGAGATTCGAGGTCGGAATACTCGGGCTCGTGTTATGGCCATGCCGTTCTATAAGCGCCAGAGGAGTTGAGCGATATGTATCCTGATGATCGCAGGTACAGCAAGGATCACGAGTGGATCGTTATAACCGATGGTGAGGCGAGAGTCGGGATAACGCAATACGCCCAGGAACAACTTGGTGACGTTGTCTACGTTGAATTACCGGAGGTTGGTCGCCAGTTAAAGCAAGGTGAGATTTTTGGAACCATCGAATCGGTAAAGGCTGTCTCGGAGCTGTTTTGTCCGGTAACTGGCAAGGTTACAGCGGTCAATGCTGACCTTAATGATCATCCAGAACTGGTGAATTCGAGGCCACACGAAACCTGGATGATTTGCCTAAGCCTCGATGATCCATCACAGGTCGATTCCCTTCTCGATGCTGCTAGTTACGGTTCGTCCACCCAGTAAATTGTCAGCAATCATTCTATGCCCAGTGACGCTGCAGCTAGATTTGCACGACGGCACATAGGTCCGAGGCCAGTTGACCTCGAGCGGATGTTAGCAACTGTTCACGCGAATTCGCTTGATGGGCTAATCGATGAAGCGATACCGTCAGCCATTCGCCTGTCGGAATCATTGGATCTTCCCGAAGCTGAGGATGAGCATCAATGTCTAACGCGTCTTCAAGCGATTGCGGCGAATAACCAGAACTTTCGTTCGTTTCTCGGAACGGGTTATTACGGATGTGTCACACCGGCAGTTATTCTGCGGAATGTTTTTGAGAATCCTTCTTGGTACACTCCCTACACTCCCTACCAGGCTGAAATTGCGCAGGGGCGTCTCGAGGCCCTGCTTAACTTTCAGACGATGGTAACTGACCTCACTGGAATGGAGGTTGCAAATGCCTCCCTCCTTGATGAAGCTACGGCTGCAGCAGAAGCTATGGCCATGCTTCATAGAATGAATTCACAAAAGGCTAACCGTTTTCTGGTTTCGACGAATTGCTATCCGCAGACGATGGATGTGATTAGCGGCAGGGCAGAACCGATCGGGATTGAAATTGAAGTCGTGGATGTTGAGGCGATTGACATAACCGAGGATGTCTTCGGCTTACTCCTGCAGTACCCGGATAATTCTGGTGCTGTGATGAGCCTAGATAGTGTCATCGACCGGGCTCATGCGGCTGGAGCCAAGGTTGCCGTTGCCAGCGACCTTTTAGCTCTAACGTTATTGAGACCGCCCGGTGAGATGGGCGCCGATGTGGTCATTGGAAATTCGCAGCGGTATGGAGTCCCACAGGGTTACGGAGGGCCCCATGCCGCGTTTCTCGCAACGAGGGAGAAATACGTTCGGCAGATGCCGGGTCGAGTCATCGGTGTGTCGGTAGATCGGAATGGAGAGCCGGCCTATCGCATGGCCCTTCAAACTCGCGAGCAACATATCCGCCGGGAGAAGGCTACGTCGAATATCTGTACGGCTCAGGCCCTGCTAGCTAACATTGCTGGTTTTTATGCGGTTTACCATGGCCCAGATGGCCTGGTTGGGATTGCACGACGGGTGCATTCTCTGGCTTACAGACTGGCCGACAACCTCGAGAGTTTAGGCTTCGAGCAGCAGAACGTAGAGTTTTTTGACACCCTCAGAATTACTCCGGGAAGTCCTAAGGTTTCAGATCGGGTAGCTCTGGCAGCTCAGAATTCGAAACTAAACTTTCGATACTTCGAAAATAATGATATTGGCATCGCTCTTGATGAAACGACCACTGCCGCCGACGTTGATGACATCGTAGAGGTTTTCAGTGAGTCGGTGATCCCCCAAGGAACGGAAACTATTTGTGGGGTTGAGTTGGAATTTACGCCTAAATACTCTGAGGCGATCGCCCGCCAGAGCCCATTCTTAACCCATCCTGTGTTTCAGGAGCATCAATCAGAAACTGAGATGATGCGCTACTTGAAACGCCTAGAGCGCCGCGATATCGGCCTTGACACTTCGATGATTCCACTTGGGTCCTGTACGATGAAGTTAAATGCGGCTGCAGCGATGATTCCTGTCAGTTGGAAATCAATCGGCGGGATTCACCCCTTTGTGCCGATAGAGCAGGCAAAAGGATATACGCAGATATTCTCTGAATTAGAATCGGCGCTTCGGATTATTACAGGGCTCGATGCTGTATCACTGCAGCCCAACTCTGGAGCGCAGGGCGAATTCGCCGGGCTTATGGTGGTTCGTGCTTACCATCGAAGTCGAGGTGAAGAGAGTCGTAGTGTGGTTTTGATTCCTTCATCAGCGCATGGAACAAATCCCGCTTCGGCCGCTATGGCTGGCATGCAAGTGGTCGTAGTCGGTTGTGATTCTCAGGGAAATGTGGACATAGAAGATCTGCGCTCTAAGGCGATGAAATATTCTGATTCGCTCTGCGCCTTGATGATTACCTACCCTTCGACTTACGGAGTGTTTGAGCAGAACATTCGAGAGGTTTGCAAGATTGTTCACGAACACGGTGGCCAGGTTTATATGGATGGCGCAAACATGAATGCTCAGGTTGGGCTCACGAGCCCAGCAGCCATAGGTGCCGATGTGTGTCATCTTAACCTGCATAAGACATTCGCTATTCCACACGGTGGGGGCGGACCAGGGATGGGACCAATAGCCGTTGCGAAGCATTTGGCACCCTACCTGCCTCGACATTCGTTCATTCAGAGCAAATCAAAGGATCCCATTCCATCCGTGACTGCTGCTCCTTGGGGGAGCGCGAGTATTCTGACAATTTCTTATGCCTATATTCGGATGCTGGGTGGGGAGGGGTTAACCGATGCGAGTCGCTATGCGATTCTGAATGCCAACTACCTAAAGGCGCGACTCGGGACACACTACGATGTCCTGTATTCTCTCCCAAACGGCAGGGTGGCCCATGAACTCATTCTGGACCTTCGACCCTTTCGTGACTCAGCCGGGATTGATGAACAGGATGTTGCAAAACGTCTAATCGATTATGGCTTTCACGCTCCAACAGTATCCTTTCCGGTGCCCGGGACAATGATGGTTGAGCCGACTGAAAGCGAGCCACTTGAAGAACTTGATCGCTTTTGTGAAGCGCTAATTGGAATTCGGCAGGAGATTCAAGAAATCGTGGATGGAGTTGCAGGTCAAGAAGATAATGTGCTGAAGAATGCGCCTCACACCGCTGCGATGGTTACAAGTGATACCTGGGCGCATTCTTATTCTCGCGAGAAGGCTGCTTTTCCGAAATCGTTTGTTAGGGCTCAAAAGTTTTGGCCCAGTGTTGGGAGAATTGACAATTCACACGGCGACCGTAATCTGATGTGCAGTTGCCCTCCGATTGAGATGTGGGCGGACTCGGACTAAGGCGTGTTACTGCTACTAGGGTTGACTGAGAGCTCCAGCCTTCTTCCGTAGACCAAAAAGCAAAGCTTTTGTTACAGGGCCAGGCTGGCCACTGCCGATTGTGTATTGATCTACTTTCACGATTGGCACTATTTCTCTCGTTGTACTGGTTAAGAATGCCTCGGTAGCGGTGTTCAGGTCCCCTCGCCTAAGTGAGGCTTCATGGACCTGAACTCCAATCTCGCTTCCAACCTCAAATATGAAATTTCGCGTTACCCCTTCAAGAAGCCCATCCCGCAGGGGTGGAGTGACAACGATGCCATCTTGCACAATGAAGAAGTTTGACTGAGCGCATTCAACGAGGTCACCCTTGTAATTGCACATCAATGCTTCGTAGGCTCCATTCTTAAAGGCCTGCTGCATCGCGAGTGCATTATTCAGAAGATTATTGGATTTAATAGCTGGATTTACTGAGTCCGGATGGTTACGCATGACCGTTGATAGAGAGACCATCACGCCATTCTTCTCAATCTTGGAAGGGATGCTGAGATGAGGCTTAACGATAATCATCAGCGATGGGGTCGGGCATGCTCGCGGGTCGTAAGTGATATCACCTTCACCGCGGGTAAGAAGCAGGCGGATGTAGGCCTCGCCGCACTTTACCGCGGCCTCCATTGTTGCAACTATTCTGGATAGCATACTTTCGTCGGTATAAGGGCAGGGGAGATCGATTTGCTTCGCAGAAGCGCGTAATCGAGACATGTGTCGATCGAATAGGAAAGGTTGGCGATTGTAGGTTCGTAGAGTTTCGTAGACCCCTTCTCCGAACATAAATCCGTGGTCAAATACCGAAACGAATGCTTTTGCCCGTTCGACGATCGTTCCGTTCACGTTAACCAGTTCCGCCATTTGTCCCCCAGCCTGCCGACGAGGAAATCCTATGAATTAAGCAGCGTATCTCTTGTGCTACACTTCGTGCAAATAGGTTGATTAGGTTGATCTTATTCTTTCGAAGGACCTGATCTTTCTTCCATGCGAGTTCTAAACACCACGCAGATGCGCGAGGCTGATAGGTTGACGATTGAGGAAATCGGTGTGCCCTCAATGGTCTTGATGGAAAACGCTGGCCGGCAGGTTGTAGTTGCAGTTGAGGGTCGATTTTCTAATCTAACTGAACAAAGGGTAGCGTTGCTTTGCGGTCTTGGTAGTAATGGCGGCGATGGTTTCGTTGTCGCCCGTACGCTGAAGCAGCGAGGTGTGGAGAGTGCGGTGTTCGTGATTGGTTCGATTTCCGAGATAGAAGGTGACGCACGACGAAATTTAGAAATTCTTGGTCAGCTAGGGATGCCGGTTGTGGAAATCGCTGATGAACAGTCGTGGGAGTTGCACTACTCAGAACTCTCAGGATTCGACATTATTATTGATGCAATTCTTGGGACGGGTATCCGACCTCCGCTCGTTGGTCTTTTACAAACCTTGGCCGCCGATATTAATGAACTAGAAATTCCTGTGGTCTCTGTTGACCTTCCGAGTGGTTTATCGGCTGATTCGCACGATGTGCCAGGTGAGGCTATTGAAGCGACGTTAACCGTAACACTGGGTGTGCCGAAGCTGCCTCTGGTGCTCCCGCCAGCAGAACTGCACGCCGGTGATGTAGTTGTAGGTGACATAGGTATTCCATCACAGGTCATCGATGGCCTTACAGGTCCACAAGTCAGGATAATTACGCCTGAAGGGGTGCGTGACTTGATCGGCTCCAGAAAGGCTGAGTCTCACAAGGGTGACTTCGGTCATGTTTTACTGGTTGCCGGTTCGGTGGGGAAGTCTGGAGCAGCTGGATTGGCAGGGATTGGGGCTGTTAAGAGTGGAGCGGGTCTGGTTACTGTGGCAACCCCTCGTTCTTGCCAGTCCGTGGTTGCTGGCTATGCTCCGGAATACATAACGGAAAGCCTCCAGGAGACATCTGACGGCTGTATAGATTCATCGGCACTTGAGCAGGTGCTTAGGCTCTCGGCGGACATTATCGCCGTTGGTCCGGGTCTAGGTCAGGGTCCTTCCGTAGCCAAGTTGATTGATGGGCTATTAGAACGCAGTAGAGTGCCCTTAGTGCTAGATGCGGACGCCCTCAACGTGTGTGCGTCTAACGAAAATCTATTGCATGGAAAGAATGGTCTCGACGTGATCGTAACGCCCCATCCTGGAGAGATGGCTCGGCTTCAAGGAACCTCAGTTGAGGATGTCCAGGCGAATCGAATTGAAGCCGCGCGTTCTTTGGCGGTGGACCGTTCCGTCTACGTAGTACTTAAAGGACATCGAACCGTAGTGGCGTGTCCAAACAGCAATGTCTTTATAAATTTGACTGGCAATCCAGGGATGGCTACGGGCGGCTCCGGAGACGTGTTAACCGGCATGATTGCTGCTTGGTCTGCGCAGCTTGTTGATACTGAAGCGGGCTGTAAAGTAGGGGTTTATCTTCACGGATTGGCTGGTGATTTAGCAGAAGATGACGAGGGTGAAGCTGCCATGACCGCTGTTGATATTACGCAATATCTGGGGGCAGCAGTCTTGGGCTTGACGGCGGACCAGGGCGGTGAACTCCAAGAGTAGACGTTATTGACGCGCTCTTTGAAATGGTGAAGCGACATACAGAGTCCGAGTTTGAGACGGAGCAAGTTGGCGCAAGTTTTGCTGAAAGTTTAATTCCTGGAGCGACTGTCTTGCTCTATGGTGAGTTAGGTTCTGGCAAGACCGCGTTCGTTCGAGGATTAGCCGGGGCGCTAGGTGTGAACCCACTAGAGGTAAGCAGTCCAACCTTTACGTTAATTCAGGAATATCGCGGCAGTGTTACCGTGAACCACGTAGACCTCTACCGGCTCTCTGGCGCTGAGATCGATGACTTAGGTTTGGAGGAGCTCGCTACCGACAGATCGATTGTTGTTATTGAGTGGGCTGACCGGCTCGTCCGGCCTTTAAATGGTGCTCACGAGGTCACGATTATTGACCAAGGCGCGGACCTGCGAGATATTCTCATCGAAGGTGCTAAAGATACGGTGCTACGTTCTTAGGCTATTCCGAGCGATAGTTAGGCGCCTCTTTAGTGATAACAACGTCGTGGACGTGGCTCTCTCTGACTCCAGCGGATGTGATTCGAACTAGTCGTGCGCGGTTTTGCAGATCGGAAACTGTTTCGCATCCTGAGTACCCCATGCCGGCTCGAAGCCCTCCAACCAACTGGTGAAGGAGACCGGCTAGGCTGCCTTTGTGAGGCACGCGGCCTTCGATTCCTTCGGGAACTAGTTTCTGAATTTCATCTTTCGTGCCTTCCAATTCAAACTCGTCTTGAAAATATCGATCACGACTGCCACGCCGCATTGCACCAAGAGAGCCCATGCCCCGATATTCTTTAAAACTTCTTCCTTGATACAAAATTAGCTCCCCGGGGCTTTCATCGGTGCCAGCGAATAAACCTCCAATCATTGCCACGCTGGCTCCAGCCGCGATAGCTTTTGTGATATCACCTGAATAACGAATACCACCATCTGCAATGACAGGAACTCCATGTTGTTGGCCGACCCTAGCGCAGTCCTGAATAGACGTAATCATTGGCACTCCGACGCCGGCGATTATCCTCGTAGTGCATATTGAACCCGATCCGATGCCCACCTTCACTGCGTCGACTCCGAGATCAATTAGAGCTTGGGTTGCTTCACCCGTTGAAACATTTCCGGCGATGAGGTCGATTGCAGGAAAAGCATTTCGGACTCGTTTAATCATGTCCATGACACCAGCGGAGTGCCCATGAGCTGTGTCGATTACTAACACGTCAGCGTTTGCACCAACAAGGGCCTCAGCCCGTTCCATTGTATTTTTCGCAATACCGATAGCTGCTCCTACACGTAGTCGTCCTAGGTCATCCTTGCAAGCACTTGGATACTTAATGACCTTTTGAATATCTTTAACGGTAATGAGCCCCTTAAGCATATGGTTCTTGTCAACAACGAGAAGCTTTTCCACTTTGTGCAGATGCAGGATGTCCTTGGCCTGGTCAAGAGTGGTGCCGACCGGTACGGTAATTAGATTTCCCCGGGTCATGACCTCGGAGATTGATCGTTGTGTGTTGCTTTCGAAGCGAAGGTCACGGTTTGTTAGAATTCCAACGAGCTTACCCTCTTTGCTTCCGTCCTCTGTGATAGGAACGCCTGAGATTCGATATTTTTCCATCAGGTGAAGGGCTTCGTTAATTAGGTTGTTTGGCGATAGCGTTATTGGATTAACTATCATTCCACTTTCTGAACGTTTGACTCGATCAATCTCTGACGCTTGTTCTTCAATGGATAGATTCTTATGAATAATTCCCATCCCGCCATGCTGGGCCATGCTGATTGCTAGGCTGGACTCCGTTACCGTGTCCATCGCGGCGCTGACTATTGGAGTTTCTAGCTTTATCTTTCGAGTTAACCGTGTGCTGATGTTTACCTGACTAGGTAACACTTTCGATTCCTGGGGCACAAGGAGAACATCGTCGAAGGTTAGGGCCATCGAAGGGTTGATCTCATGGCGGGCCGAATTATAGAGTTCATTTTTCTTAGAAGTCATTGCAGGTCCATCAGTTCAGGCTCCATGACATTTTTTATATTTCTTTCCGCTGCCGCAGGGACACGGAGCGTTGCGTCCCACTTTTGGCATTTCACGGCGTATCGTACTCACGGCGGCGTCATCGCCTCCAGTTCTGGCTGGGCGTGGCTGTTGTCGACCCGCATTTGCAAAGGTTGAGGCGCCCTCACTAGGGTTATTGAAGACTAGATCCCCTGTTTGCTTTGTTTGCGATTTCCTGGATACATCGGCACTTGGGTCTCTGATTATTGGACGAAGTCGCCAAAGATACTTAACAGTCTCCTCGTCGATTCGCTCCTTCATTGCCTGAAAGAGGGCAAAGCTTTCGCGCTTGTACTCCACGAGGGGATTTCGTTGGCCGTAACCTCGAAGACCGATGCCCTCTTTTAAATGATCTAGGCCATATAAGTGATCTTTCCACTGCGAATCCACAATCTGAAGCATTACATCCCGCTCAATACGCCTTAACACCTCAGACCCTACTTCGGATTCCTTTTCTTCATATTTTGACTTGGCCAAAGTCCAGAGTGCCTCATGGATTTCCTCGGAGCCTGAGCTGTCGAAATCTACAACTGAGAGGTCTTCAATACTGAGGCCGAACAGTTCAACGGCGCTTAGCTTAAGTGCTTCAATGTCCCACTCGTCTGGGTCAATATCATCTCCACAGTAGGTGGCAACGCAGGAGTCAAGCGCTTCTTCCCCTAAGGTGAGAAGGTATTGCGGTGTGTCGACGATGTCATCTTTAGCAAGGTGAATCCTGTTTTCCAGGAGTTCGCATCGTAGCGAGTAGACGTTCTCACGTTGTTTATTCATCACGTCGTCATACTCAAGCAAGTGTTTTCTGACTGAGAAATGTTGTGCCTCTACCTGGCGTTGTGCTCGCTCAATTGCCTTGGTGACCATTTTGTGTTCTATTGGAACCCCGTCCTCCATTCCTAATTTCTGCATTAACCCTGAAATTCTGTCGGAGCCAAAGATCCTCATCAAATCATCTTCTAGGGAAAGATAAAATCTTGACGACCCTGGGTCCCCTTGGCGCCCCGCTCTACCTCGCAGCTGATTATCGATACGTCGAGCCTCATGTCGCTCTGTGGCGAGGATGTGTAGTCCTCCTGAATCGACAACTGAGTTGTGATCAATTTTTGTTTGGTCTTGAAACTTGGCGAGGCGCGGTTCCCAAAGTGTTCGTGGAACTTGATAGAAGTTGTCTAGATGATTAAAGTGAATCAAATCGCTATTGTCGGCTAATTCCTCTTCTTCATTCTGAACCCGGTTAGCCACATCGTCAGCTAAACACTGTTGACGTGCCATGAACTCAGCGTTTCCGCCTAGCAGGATGTCTGTGCCTCGGCCGGCCATATTGGTTGCGATGGTGACAGTGCCAGGGCGTCCAGCCTGGGCTACAATTTCAGCTTCCTTGGCGTGATATTTTGCGTTTAACACCACATGTTGCACGCCACGGCGTTTCAACAGTGAGGATAGCCTTTCAGATTTTTCTATCGACACAGTCCCAACTAGCACCGGTCGCCCAGCAGCCTGTTGTTGAATGATGTCTTCAACGATGGCATTAAACTTCTCTTGCTCCGTACGATAAATAGTGTCAGGTTCCTCTCGCCTCAGAAGGGTGCGGTTGGTTGGAATTACCGCCACGTCAAGTTTGTAGATCTTTCCAAATTCGGTGGCTTCGGTATCAGCGGTTCCGGTCATTCCCGCAAGCTTCTTATACTTACGGAAGTAATTTTGGAAGGTCACTGTCGCAAGAGTCTGGTTCTCCCGCTCGATTTTGACCTTTTCTTTAGCCTCTACGGATTGGTGAAGACCGTCTGACCAGCGTCGTCCAGGCATTAAGCGTCCGGTAAATTCATCAACGATGACAACCTGACCCTCCTTGATCATGTAATCAACGTCCCGCTTGAAAAGTGAGTGAGCACGAAGGGATTGATTTATGTGATGTAGAAGTGGCATGTTGGCAGGGTCGTAGAGTCCTCCAGGACTCAATCGATGAGCCAAAAGCTTCTCTGCTTTGGCCATTCCACTTTCTGTCAAAGTCGCAGTTTTATGTTTTTCGTCGACGAGAAAGTCTCCGGTTTCTTCGAGAGCCTCACGGTCCTCAGACTTCACGTTTCCTTGGGTTACGGCGCCAGGCTTCAGCTTCGGGATGATCCGGTCGACTTCGTGATAAAGCTCGGTAGATTGTTCAGCAGGGCCTGAAATTATAAGCGGGGTTCTGGCCTCGTCTATGAGAATACTGTCAACCTCATCAACGATTGCAAAATTGTGGCCACGCTGAACATACTGTGACAATTCAAACTTCATGTTGTCGCGAAGATAATCAAATCCAAACTCGTTATTGGTTCCGTATGTAATGTCGCATCTATATGCCGTCTGGCGCTCTGAATCCTTCAGACTGTGCTGGATCACCCCTACGCTCATTCCGAGGAATCGGTAAACTCGACCCATCCACTCCGAGTCTCGTCGTGCGAGATAATCGTTCACGGTTACGACATGCACCCCTTGGCCAGAGAGGGCGTTAAGATAAGCCGGCAAAGTGGCAACGAGGGTCTTGCCTTCGCCAGTTTTCATTTCCGCAATGGTGCCGCGGTGGAGGAGTATTCCGCCGATTAGTTGGACATCGAAGTGCCGCATCTCAAGGATTCTTCGGCTTGCCTCTCGAACGGTCGCAAAAACCTCTGGAAGAAGATCGTCGAGGGTTTCGTTCCGGCTAAGGCGGTTTCGAAATTCGGCAGTCCTACATTTCAGTTCGTCATTGCTTAGGCCCTGGACATGGGCTTCACACTCATTTATTGCAGAGACGATCGGGCGGAGCCGCTTGAGCTCTCGATCGTTTCTTGTGCCGAAGACTTTTGCTAAGAGGGCGTCGAACATGCGCGATTCGGAACGGGCACAGAGAGGCCCGTCACGATTCGGATATTCGATCGATTCTATTTGAGGAATCCAAATACGTCAAGAAGGATAGACGTGGTGGTTCATGAAGCGAAAAACGAGGCGGTGACTAGTTTGTTGCGAGAGTTTCAGCCGGGGAGAGAAATCGGTAAGGATTAATCGGTCGACCGTCTGCCCAAATCTCATAGTGCACGTGGGAGCCAGTGGATCGGCCTGTCGAGCCAACATAACCTATAAGGTCACCTCGAGCGACTTCGTCACCCGCGCCGACTGTAAAACCTGAGAGGTGGCCGTACCGCGTGGCCAAGCCAAAACCGTGATCGATGACAATAAGCTTGCCGAGGTTTCCTGTAGGTTTTGCGGACACTACGCGGCCATCTGCGGTGGCGAGGACTTTTTGCCCATGAGGGGTTGATATGTCCATGGCCCGATGAAAGGTTCGGATCCCGGTGAAGGGATCGATGCGGTATCCAAAGGCGCCCGAGAGGTAACCATGAGGGTCCGTTGGCCAAATCTGCGGAGTCGCACTTGCCAAGGCACTTCGGTTTTCCACGGAGTAACGTATGGTCTGGAGACGGCTATCAAGGCCTGCAAGTAGGTCCTTTAACATCGTGAAGGTGGTTCGAGGTGAGTCGAGCGCTACTGTATATAGTGGATTAGAGGTTACAGCACCCTCTCCACCGCCGATGGCTCTGGCCTTCAATTCAGCGGGTAGCTGATTGAGTGCTTCTAGCGCCCGTGGGTTAAGAACTGCGCGTTTGTCGATGTCTGTCACAACTGCTTCTAGTGCCGCAATTTCGCTTCTGAGCGTAGTTGAGGCAGTTCGGTAGCCTGAATTTTCAACTTGAAGTGAGGCGAGGTTTGTCTTGAGACGATCGAGTTCAGTAGAGGCCATCCAACTGAATCCGAGGCCTAGCAGAATTGGTGTTCCGAGGATTGCCACTAGTAGCCCGATTACCGAGCGAAGGTTTAGCGTAATTCGACGAATTACGCCACTAGAGCGGTCGGCTACAACTACGGTATAGCGATTCTTAAGCATTTTCGGCTCAAAATGGTCCCTCGAGCCCGTTAGCTTCCAGGCAATACTGCACAGACCTCTACAAAAATACCATATTTACTGGTTAGTCGGAAGCCCCGCCTGGATCAGCCGATTTTCTTCAAAATAGCCTACCCATCACCAATTACAAGCTCCAACATCCCTAATGGGGATATCGTCGGCGAATATTCCTCGCTATAGGGGGGTGAACAAAAAGACACCGACCCAGAATGGGCGACCCGGCGTCTGTGAAAATGCCGCTTGACCATACCGAGATAGCCGGCCTCTAATGGCACGGTAAGTGAGATTGGCTTTTTTGAGGATTCTTTTGGAAGAAACTACTCAACTTCGTCTGATGCTTTCTTGGCTAGCCTTCATAGATAGAGAGACTCGATGGTTCGAAAGTTCTGGACAGCACTGGCTTTAGGCATAGCTGTCTCAGCCTGTACGGCACCGCCACCACCTGACCCGATTGCCAGCGTCAAGGTAACACTGGACCGTAATGAGGTGGTCTTGGGTAGTGTTGTTGGGATGAGCTTCCAATTTTCAATACTAGAAGAGCATGTGGGATTGACGGAAGATTATCGCGTCTTCGTGCACTTCGTCGATGCTGACGGTGAAGTTATGTGGACCGATGATCATAATCCACCTCAGTCGACATCGAATTGGATTCCTGGACAGATAGTCAAGTATGACCGAAAAGTGTTTCTGCCAATGTATCCCTATATCGGCACGGCGACTATTCGGGTCGGATTATATTCCGCTAATGGCGGTGAACGGTTGGCCCTAGTTGGCGATGACGACGGTTCTCTTTCTTACACGGGTGGAAGACTCGAGCTTTTGCCACAATCGGAAAACGTGTTTCTTATTTTTCAAGATGGATGGCACGATCTAGAAGTAATACCTGGTGACAATGATGTGCAATGGCGATGGACGATGGCTAACGCAACAATCTCGTTTCGTAATCCGCGTAGTGACGTCCTTTTGTATTTAAGAGCTGACGGTCGTCCTGATCTCGTTGGTGGGCCGCAAGGGGTTGTTTTGGAAATTGAAGGGCGCGAAGTTGCACGGTTCTTAATTGAAACTACTCAGGTCGAATTACGGGAATTACCTATTTCCCAAGAGCAATTAGGTGACCAGAACATGGTTGAGCTCGGCATTGTTGTTGACGGTGCGTTTATTCCCGCCGAGCGGGTGGAAGCCGACAACGGTGACACCAGAGAGCTTGGTATTCGCGTGTTTGACATACTCGTTGATGCACACGGCTAGTACCCATTCGTCAATTCTATCCATTGGTTCTTGTCCATTCGCGGCGAGAAAGACGGTAGTGAATGAACAGGCTAGAGGCCAGTGCGCAAACTGCATATGGTATAGCGGCAAACGTTGAGCGGAATAGGAGCGCACCTATGCCGAAGAGCGTGCTATAGACCAGTGAACATCCGGCCACCCAATCGACAAGGGCTATTGCGATCGACTCAGGTGGTGGCTCCCCGGACAAGCGAGCTATGCGCCTCCAGCCCGGTCCTCCGGGTCTTACTCGTCGATAGAACTTGATGAGGTGATCTAAAGGTTCCGCTGGTGTCAGAAAGGTAATTACTAACCAGCACACTGTGGTCCAAGAGACGAGATAGAGCAATGTGGAAGGAAATGCGACCTCAGTGAATATTTTGAGATAAACAAATCCTGCAACCGAGGCGATAAGGGCGGCAATCTCAGACCACGCGTTTACCCGCCACCAATACCATCGCAGAATCAACACTAGGCCAATTCCTGCCCCAGACTCCAGAATAAACTCCCAGGCCTGTCGGATGCTTTCGAGATAAAACGTGGCGACTCCCCCTAGAAGCATAAGGAGTAACGTGGTTATGCGTGATGCTCTTATGTAATGGCTTTCAGTTGCCTGGGTTCGAAAAAATCGCTTATAGAAGTCATTGATTATGTAGGAGCACCCCCAATTAAGTTGAGTGCCAATGGTCGACATGTATGCTGCAAAGAAGGCTGCCAATAGAAGCCCTCGCCAGCCTTCCGGAAGGTGGTCGCGAAGGGCCATTACATAAGCAGCCTCGCGGTCTATAGCCGTTGGATAGAGAACGACTGAGGCGAGGCCAACTAAAATCCATGGCCAGGGGCGAACACAGTAATGTGCAATTGTGAACCACAAGGTTGCGAGTAGCGAATGCCGTTCATCTTTAGACGACATCATTCGTTGTGCGATGTACCCGCCCCCGCTCGCTTCTTGACCAGGGTACCAGCTTGCCCACCACTGAACACCCACGAATGCGATGAAGGTGGTCAATGGAAGAGTGAAAGCATCACTAGCGGCTGCGTTTCCGCCAACCGTTGGCAGGAACTGGAAGGTTGACTCTGGGAGGGTCTCAAGAAGACCGTTGATTCCACCGACTGCAGGGGTGTGGAGTACGAACCAGGCTAATACGATCGTTCCGATCATCGCAAGACT
>UINC01001642.1_pt1 | contig 18980 bp, 15 predicted proteins | sample 5385821 | NCBI WGS metagenome assembly UINC01 (sample SAMEA4666929, study PRJEB26691) | marine metagenome | isolation source: Pacific Ocean | place: Pacific Ocean | collected 2011-10-13 | reverse complement strand
TTAGCCTACAACTGATTCAACTGCTGGTAAGAATTGTAGTAATGCTACTACTCCAACATATACAGTCATAAACAACAATCCCATTATTCCTAGGCATACTCCTACTAATTTAGGAATGTCTTTTGATTGTTGATGATTCATATTAACTGAGTTTTCTAAATAATAAACCTACAACAAATGCACCGGATAAGAATATAGCGATACAGAATGCGGTCATAAATGTTGTATTGAATAGTATGTCCATGGCTTCCTTTTATTGCTGATGGTTAAGGGAGTCTGGCGCTGATATAAAGGACTACCAAAGGAGGAAGAATCCAATAGGATGAATCAGCGCCGAACTCTTAATGACACCAGGGACTAATATTCATTTTGCCCTCTCTCCCAGCAAGACAGCAAAACACGGCATTAGATTCAAGCCCAAGGCGTCACTAGGACGTATTATTGCAAGATTAAATAATATGTGTCTTGATATAAATCAAGTTTTACAAAATTTATATCTACCTCGGATATCCATATAACATCAATCAAAATGAGGTAGGTAGAGGGTGCTTTTTTATTGGTTTTTTGTAATTATTTATCGTCGCTTTCTTCATCGAAAAGAATTCTGTTAGCGGCGCCATCCAGGTCTTCATATTGGTTATTGTTGAGGGCCCAGAAAAATGCAATTAAACCAATCAAGCCGAGAGTCAATGCGATGGGAATGAGGTAAACTAACACATCCATTATAAACCCCTAATACGGTTTAATCGAAAGCTGTTCCCTATAACAACTAATGAAGAACTTGACATAGCGATGGCTGCTATTAGAGGAGTCACATAACCCATCACCGCTAAAGGTATAGCACAAATATTGTACAAAACTGCAATCGTAAAGTTTTGCTTAATAAGTTTATTTGCCTTCAGAGCGACCTTCCATGACTGATATACAGGCGCCAGCTTCTCTCCTTGAAAGACTATATCGGCAGTGTTTTGTGTTATATCTATTGCTGATGATGGAGACATTGAGACACTAGCTGATGACAAAGAAGGGGCGTCATTTAGCCCATCTCCAACCATCAATATCTTTCTTCCTTTTTCTCTCATTGAATCTATATATTTACATTTATCGACAGGCGAGAGAGAAGCAAAATAGGTTGAAATTCCAATGCTTTTTGCTACCTTATTTACTACTTGCTTTGTGTCGCCAGAAAGGAGCGCTGTCACCAAGCCGGCATCTTGCATCTTTCCAACCACCTCTTTTGCATCTGACCTAAGAGAGTCAATGAAATTAAAACACACTTTTTCACCATCAATATTGAGCCACAATTCAAGCGACTCTAGATCATTAATCGAGTCTTCACCACACCATTGACGATTCCCAAGCTTCACCTCTTTGTCATCTAATAATGCCTGGACTCCCATCCCAGGAAATTCTTTCACTTTCTCTATACTAACTAATTCTTTTGAGTAAGCATTAGAGATGGCCTTGGACAATGGGTGTTTACTGTTTACAGCAAGTGAAGCTGCAATCTGAAGTTGTCTATCATTGTATTGACCATCTAGCAGTGTAGGAAGTCCTGTAGTCAATGTACCGGTCTTGTCTAAAACTACAAAGTCAATTCCGGCAAGCCTCTCTAGTGCATCTCCAGACTTTAACAGGATACCGTTCTTAAAAAGTTTGCCTCGTGCAAGCACTTGTGTGACCGGGACTGCCAGACCAAGCGCACAAGGGCAAGTAATTATTAATACAGTAATAGCATTCAGTAGCGCTAACTGCCATGCCAATCCTAACAGCCACCAGCCCAAAAAAGTCATTAACCCCATAAAATGAACGATTGGCGTATAAAGCTGTGCAGCTTTATCAGCAATCCTGACAAAGTATGCCTGTGACTTTTCTGATTGCTCCATCAACTTTACTATATCTCCAAGGAGACTGGTATCGCTGGACTTCGATGCAATTATACGAATTGGCGCTGAAATATTGACCGTCCCGGCAAACACCCTGTCGTCCTCTTTGACGCTCTTGGGTATCGTCTCTCCTGTAATCAAACTAATATCGAGTTCAGAAATGCCCCAGGACACTTTACCGTCTACAGGAACATTTTCACCAGCAGATACTAGTATTGTCATGCCTTCTTTTAGCTCACGTATTGGCACAACCTTCTGTTTGCCATCCTTGAGGACTGTAGCGGTTCCCTGCAGCTTTGAGAGTAATTCTTGTGCAGACTCCTTTGCCTTGCCTTTTGCTCGCACATCAAGATAGCGCCCAATCAACAAAAAGAAGAGCAGCATAACTGCAGAATCAAAATAGATATGCTCGCCATGATTTAGTGTCTCAAAAACGCTCATCGCGCTTGCCAGAATTATTGCCAGAGAGATAGGCACATCCATATTGGTATGCCTTTTTTTCAAAATTGATATAGCTGAATAAAAGAACGGTCTACCTGCATACATGATAGCTGGCAGCGCAATAACGATAGACACCCAATGTAAAAAGTCTTGCGTCGCGTTGCCCATTAATTTTGACTCTTCAGACCAAAGCCCTATAGAGATCATCATCAAATTTCCCATTGCAAATCCTGCAACGGCAAGGCAGCGTAAAAGGTATTTTTCTTGGTCGTTTGAATGATCCTTTTTAGAGCCGCCAAAAGGGACCAAATCGTAGCCAAGATTTATGACAGCATTGGCCAAAATATCTCCATATTCCTTGGCGCCTTTCCATGAATATGTCAGTCTATCTGTTGACATATTGACTCTTGCGGATAATACCCCTTCATGCTCGTAGAGCCCTCTTTCGACCCTTTGTACGCAAGCAGCGCAATGAATATTTTTTATCGACAGTGTCAGGCTATAGTGCCCAGCAGAGTCTTGCACAGCAAATACAGAGAAAAAAGGTTTCTGTTCCGGTGCCGCGCTTTTAGCCTCCTCAATATTTCCATAGGCCTCCTCACAGCCCGAACAACAGAATTTTTGTTCGGTCGATACAGGTGTATTGCAGTACAAACACCTTGCTAATTCACTATGATGCGCTTGCTTTGTTGGTATTTCTGTTGATTCCATTCTGCTACCACTATTATATCCCACTGCCCTTTTAAGGGAAAATTCATCGCATTACTCTCATACTTGCCTTCAGCCTTATGATAAAGCAATACTTCAAAATCCAACCCTGATTTAGTAGCGCGAGAAATATGGGCAACAACTTTCGCCCCCACAATTGGTTGCCCTTGCTTGTCGTTTAGTTGAAAGAAAAGTGCAGGCTGGTTAAAGCCTATATTTCCATTCCAGCCGAGCATCTCTTGTTGATCGTATGCAGTTATATACTGATTATAATTTAGCCCTTTTTGGTAAGCGTTTTCGGTAACAACACCGCTATGAGTTGTTGTAGCAAGGTAAACAAAGATGCCGTCCATTATTGCTATAAACACAAAAAAGGCGACAAAATATAGCGGAATTATTCTATCTCTTTTTGCCATATCACTATACATTATTCTGTCCCGCTCACAAATATACTATCCTTCTGCTTTTTGATTTTGGTTTTGACATCCTCAACATAAAAAGTGAAATTTTGGCGCAACTTTTTTTGTCTATAAGATGTCAAAAATACACGAAAATGGCCGACACTATCAGCAAATACCTTTAAATTGTCGATTCTCATAATTCCAGCGCCCGCAACCCGTATTTCTACTTTATCTAGCCCGGAAACACTAAGCGCATAACTCTTATCTTCATGAGTCTTGTTGAGAATTTTAATATCGTAGCCGTTACGAATTTTGTGGGCAGTAAGCTGCACAAACATTGGATTGCGGTCGTGCAATACGTGGAGCTCTATAGGGGAACGAGAGGCCAGCCCGTACAACATAATGGTGGTAGCTATAAGAAGAATAGATATGTAGTAAGTTGTTCTTTTTCGTAATATATGGACACTTTCTTCTATATGTTTTTCACGTAATTTGTGCTTTAGCTCGGTATCATAGCGGACCAATCCATGAGGCAAACTTAGCTTGTCCATTACATTATTACATGCGTCGATGCACATCCCGCAAGCGATACATTCCATCTGCAGGCCGTTTCTAATATCAATCCCGGCTGGGCATACATGGACACAAATTTTACAATCTACACAATGTCCTCTGCCTTCCCAACTTGCCCCTTTTTTGTAGGCGCTTCTTGGTTCGCCACGAAACTCGTCATAACATATAATCAACGATTCCTCATCGAACATTGCTGACTGAAAACGGGCATAAGGACACATATAATTACAGACCTGTTCGCGGCCAAAACCAGCCAACAAATAGGTACTGCCGGTGAGCGCCACAATCCAGCCAGTGACTGACCATGGAACATCGAAGTTGAGTATCTGAGACATCAGAGTAGGCGCGTCATTATAATAAAAAACCCATGCGCCCCCGGTAATTAGTCCGATAAAAATCCAGGTTAGATGGGTAGCCAACTTACGCCAAAATTTATTAAAGCTAAAACTCGACTGGTCGAGCTGCATTCTTTTTTGACGGTCGCCCTGAAAGATTCTCTCAACCCAAACGAACAAATCAGTCCAGACCGTCTGCGGACATATATAGCCACACCAGGCTCGGCCAAAAAGACTAGTAACTAAAAAAAGACCTACCGCAGCAATAATCAAAAGGCCTGTAATATAGTAAACCTCTTGAGGCCATATTTCGATAAAGAAAAAGTAGCCCCTACTGTTAGGGATGTCTAGCAGTATTGCTTGGTCTGGTGCATTTAAACCACGATCCCACCTAATCCAGGGAGCAAAATAATAAATCCCCAAAGTGATGAACATTATCAACCATTTTATTTTGCGGTATTTACCCCAGACTCGTTTTGGATAAATTTTTTGCTGCTTCTCAAAAAGCTTGATTTTATTATCGCTAGGCAAACTTACTCACCGCCACCCAGAGAGTGCACGTAAACAGCAAGCTGTCTTATTGTTGCGTCATCCAAACGGCCTTCCCAAGCTGGCATAACGCCATGCTGCGGGTTCTCAATTTGGCTAACTATCCCTGGATTGCTGTCCTCAACATGCAACCAAATGCTGTCGGAAATGTTGGCAGCTCCTAGACTTGTGTTGCCAATTCCATCCTTACCATGACAATACAAACACATCTGTTCGTAGCTTATTTTTCCTTCCGCTGTATAGCGATATCCCTTCGATAAGCTCAGTATATATGCAGCAATTTTTTTCATTGCCTCTTCATCAAGTATACCTTTAAATGCAGGCATTGTAGAGCTTCGAGTGTTTGGGTTGTCGGCACGAATACCATGCTTTATCGTTAGATAAATGTTGTCTATCGAGCCTCCCCACAACCAATCGTCATCGTTCAAATTAGGATACCCTTTAGCACCACCGGCGCCACTTCCATGGCATCCCGCACAATTTTCCTTGAAAGCTGACTTGCCTCCTGCTACCGCAAACGCGTAGAGCTGTTGATTATTTAAAATGTCCTCGATTGAGGTTTTTTGAAATTGCGCTAGGTTTTCTGCACGACGAGAAAATATTTCATTTTGGCTCTCTTCTAGTTGCTTATATTGATTCCACTCGATGCTGCCTTTGGTGCCTCCACGAAAACCATCTCCTGAAAGTGTTGGCCATGCAGGGTAGACATACCAATAACCGATAGCCCAAATAATTGTCACCAGAAATAACCACACCCACCAACGCGGCGAAGGGTTGTTTAATTCTTTAATGCCGTCCCATTCATGGCCTGTTGTTTCTATACCGGTGTGTTCATCAATGTTTTTATTGTTATCGTTTGGGACCATCAGAATCCTCCACAATAGGTATATATTTATATGACTCTATGGTTTTCTTTTGGCTCGGACGAAAAGCCCAAAACACAACCCCAACGAAAACACTAACAAAGAATAACAGCCCAATTAGTCCAGCATTTGCATGTGTTAAATCAATCATTCTGAGCTCGCATCTTTTGTTAAAACATCTGGATCATAATCCTTGAGTTCGGCCATAGTTCCAAGAACTTGAAGATAAGCAATAATTGCGTCTAATTCAGATACAACGCCTTCTTTGCCATCAAAGTCTCGAATATTTGTGTTTTTGCCATAACGCTCCATTAAGCCGGCTTCGCTGTCGCTATTTCCTTCATGGGCTTGGGCCATAGCATCGCTATAGGCATTTTCAATCATTGCATCGGTATACGGAACACCTACAACTTTAAGGGCCTCCAAATGCGCCGCGATATCATCAAGCTTAGCATCTCTTTTTGCCATAGTGCTATAGCGCGGCATAATCGACTCGGGGACATACTCTTGTGGGTCAATCATGTGACCAACATGCCAGCTGTCCGAATATTTGCCGCCAACACGAGCTAGGTCAGGCCCCGTTCTCTTTGAACCCCATTGAAATGGATGGTCATACATACTTTCTGCCGCCAATGAGTAGTGCCCATAACGCTCTACCTCGTCTCTTAGTGGCCTGATTTGCTGGCTATGACAACCGTAACACCCTTCTCGAATGTAAATATCCTGGCCTGCTAACTCCAACGGCGTATACGGTCTAATCCCCTTTACTGGTTCAATTGTTGTTTCCAATCGGAAAAGCGGCACAATCTCAACCAGCCCACCTATAGAAATAGCAATAACAGTAAAAATCAACAACAAGATTGAGTTTTTTTCAAGCTTTTTATGATTTAACACGTCATTTGCTCCATTACTTATTCAACTTGTGTGCTTTCTTCATCAACCATAATAGTCTTCCAGATGTTGTAGACCATAATCAGAGCGCCGCCTAGGAACAAAGCACCTCCAAGCGCGCGGATAATATAGAACGGGTGCATAGCCATTACGGTTTCTACGAATGAATACTCCAAAAAACCTAGACTGTCATAACTCCGCCACATCAACCCTTGCATAACTCCAGCAATCCACATTGCTGAAATATAAAAAACGATTCCAATTGTGGCAATCCACAAATGCATATTTACTAGTTTTAATGAATATAATTCTTTCTTTTTCCAGAGCACAGGAACTAGATGATAAATAGCGCCAAAACTTATAAAGGCAACCCAACCTAAGGCTCCAGAGTGAACATGGCCAATCGTCCACTCAGTGTAATGACTCAGAGCATTTACCTCTTTGATTGCCATTATAGGGCCCTCAAAAGTACTCATGCCATAAAAGGCTAGAGAGATAATCAAGAACTTTAGAACTGGATCTTCGCGCAGTTTATGCCAGGCGCCTGAGAGTGTCATTAGGCCGTTAATCATTCCACCCCAACTTGGCATCCACAATATAATCGAAAAAGTCATCCCCAGAGTTTGGGCCCAATCAGGGAGCGCTGTATAGTGAAGATGGTGTGGCCCTGCCCAGATATAAATAAATATTAATGACCAGAAATGTATGATCGAGAGTCGATATGAATAAACTGGTCGGTTAGCACGCTTTGGCACAAAATAATACATAATCCCCAAGAATCCTGCAGTGAGAAAAAATCCTACCGCATTATGGCCATACCACCACTGAATCAAAGCATTCTGTACACCTCCCCATAGCGGGTAGCTTTTTAGACTTGTTAACGATACCGGAACCGAAATACCATTCACTATATGAAGAATTGCCACGGTCGCAATAAAAGCCAAAAAGAACCAATTTGCAACATAGATATGAGGCTCTTTTCTCTTTGACAGTGTCATCAAAAAAACAACAAGATAAACAACCCAAACAATGGCCAACCATAAATCGGCATACCACTCTGGCTCTGCGTACTCTTTACCCTGTGTTACGCCAAACACGTAACCAAGAGCGGCCATTACAATAAATGCTTGATACCCCCAAAATGTAAAGTTGGCAAGACTATCTCCCCATAACCTTGCCCGACATGTTCTTTGAACGACAAAATAACTTGTCGCAAACAAGACATTGCCTCCAAAAGCAAAGATTACCGCCGATGTGTGAAGTGGTCTTAGTCTGCCGAAGGTAAAATATGGTTCAAAATTTAACCATGGAAATGCCATCTGAAGAGCAATATATAGCCCAACCAGAAAACCTACTATTGCCCAAAAAACCGATGCAATTGTAAATTTTTTTACGATTGATTCGTTGTATTCTGGTATTGCCAATGCCTCAGTCATCCTATTTATCCTGTAACAATTAATTTCGTCAACTTACTGGGAAACTATAACAACAGTAATTGTAAATTGGTAAGTCCAATTTTAATAAATATTAATTATACTTATATTATAACGATTAATTAATAAATTATATCCGCTTACTGGCGCCAATAGCCCGTCAATGGTAAAATGGTATGTCCAATTTATAAAATACTATATATTTAATTTTCAAAAAAGCATGTGACGAAAAATTATCACAAACAAATAAAATGTTTTTCTTGATATAGGTCAATAATTACAAAATATAAAATCGAGATAGGCTTTTAATATATATAATTATGTTGAGGAAGAATCGTCAGATAAAGTTTAAATTAAATTTAATTATTAGCCATTAAATAATTGATAGCGCTAGGCTTATGTAATTAAAAGGCGAACCTCTAATTTATTAGACAATAGTTCAATATGAATTCTAAATCCAATAATGTCCATCAACCCCTTGATTTCTTGTCTGGGTTGGCGCTATTTGATAACCTCCAAGACCAAGAAATTGAATCAATCTTTTCTTTAATGAAAGTGAAAAATTACCGAAAAGGAGAGATATTCTCGATTGATCTTGATAACCGGCCTAGACTCTACATAACCTATGACGGCCAGTTTAAACTGACAAAAGTCAATGAACGTGGTGATGAAATGATTTTAAGAGTGGTAAGCAAAGGAGAGGTTATCTCACCAATGCATTTTTCGCACTATTACGACGTTTCCGCTGAATTTGTAAAACATACCACTCTGTTCTACCTTTCTGAAGATAAAGTCAATGAACTGATTAAAAGCAGTCCCTTGTTTGCAAAAAATATCATCAATATGCTGGCTGAAAGCATTCAGTCTTTAATGATGACGGCAGAGGTGTGGCGTTTAAAAAATACCAAGGAAAGATTGGGCTGGTTTTTGGCTTCCGTTAATACCAATAATTTAGGTAAGTTGCCAATATCCAAATCACTGCTTGCCTCCTATCTAGGGATGACACCAGAGTCACTTTCAAGAGCATTGAGAAAACTAAAAAATGAAGGTATTTCGATTGAGAACAAAACCATCAAAATGCAAACTGGAAATGAGCTTTGTTCTTACTGTGATAAAGTTATAGGTTCTAACTGTGATCTTTTTGGATCTAAAGATTGCCCACTGTTCTAACTCCTTAGAATGGTTAATTTATAATCCTTGATATAAATCAAAGATAAAAATCTCCTTAATAAACATAATAGCCAATAAATATAGTTTATTACTGGCTAAAACATGTTTACAACGAAAAAAGCGCAAGCCAACTCGGTATTGACCGCCAATACATTTGCATTCACGTCATGTTTTGCAATATGGGTTATGTTTTCAATTATTGGCATCCCCATAAAAGATCTTCTAGATTTGTCTGAAACCCAATTTGGATTATTAGTAGCAACACCAATTTTGACCGGCTCATTATTAAGACTGCCAGTAGGAATGTTATGCGACAAGTTGGGGGGTCGCATAGTTTTTTTCTGCTTGATGCTCTCGATTATTCTCCCTTTGTGGTTTATTGGTGATGCAACAAAATATTGGCAATTTTTATTACTTGGACTTTTTGTTGGTGTTGCAGGAGCAGCCTTTTCTGTTGGCATTGCCTATACATCTAAATGGTTTGACGATGACAGACAAGGATTTGCGATGGGTGTTTTTGGTGCCGGCAACGCTGGCGCCGCACTTACTAAATTCATAGCGCCCTCCTTGGTTATTGCCTATGGTTGGGAGATGGTGCCCAGAGTTTATGCCGTTAGCATGATTGTTGTTGTGTTCCTCTACTGGATGTTTACCTATGAAGATCCACACCATAGAGTGTCCTCAAAAGTAACTTTCAAAGACCAACTAAGTTTATTAAGGGACCCCAAGATATGGAAATATATGCAGTATTACTCGTTGGTCTTTGGCGGATTTGTTGCGCTATCTCTATGGATGACAAAATATTATATTAACGAGTATGGCTTTGAGTTAAAAACCGCAGCCCTTATGGCTTCAATATTTGTATTGCCTTCGGGCGTTATTCGTGCGCTGGGCGGTTGGTTTTCTGATAAACATGGGGCTTATAAAGTTACCTGGTGGGTAATGTGGATTTCATTGGGGTGTTTGTTTTTCATGTCATACCCACAATCAGCTTTGATTATTGCAACCACAGCTGGTGAACCTTATGATATTGATATCGGCCTTAATGTGTGGGTTTTTACTGCTCTTCTTTTTGTGCTTGGTCTTGCATGGGGTTTTGGCAAAGCTTCAGTATTTAAATTCCTCTCCGACGAATATCATGACAACATCGGCACCGCCTCAGGACTTGTCGGTCTGGCAGGAGGACTAGGTGGATTTTCGTTGCCTATTATATTTGGAGTTCTGATAGATTACACCCGCATTAATTCGGTGATATTTATGTTGCTATATGGCGCGACAGGTGTTTCTCTTGTCTGGATGCACTACACCTTTTCCAGAGAAGAGGAACAGAGACATATACAACAAGCTAACGATACTGTCCTTGAAGAATACAAAGAAGCTCACGGCGATGAGGCTTTGATATCAGCCCGCGCGATATTAGAACAGGCAGACCTAATCGAAGAGCTCACCCAAAGATATAACAACTTCAAAAACAAACATAAAAACTTTAATAACTGATCTTAACAGGAGCAAAGAATAGTGGCACATAACTTAGAAAATTGGAATCCAGATGACGCGTCAGAATGGGAAAGCACAGGCAAAACTATAGCTACTAGAAATCTGTGGATATCTATCCCAAGCTTATTGGCAGGATTTGCTATATGGATAATGTGGAGCGTTATCACTGTCCAAATGCTTAATGTCGGCTATGGTGGTTTTGAAAAATCACAATTGTTTACCTTGGCAGCGATCGCAGGGCTTTCTGGCGCAACACTACGTATTCCGTCAACCTTCTTTATTCGCCTAGCTGGCGGCAGAAACACCCTTTGGCTAACCACGACGCTTTTGATATTGCCGGCCTTAGGCTTAGGCATTGCACTTTCAAGCCCTGATACACCGTTCTGGCATTTCCAGATTCTGGCCTTACTGTCTGGTTTTGGTGGCGGTAACTTTGCCTCTTCAATGTCGAACATATCTTACTTCTTCCCGAAAAAGATTCAAGGCTATTCATTAGGCATGAACGCAGGGCTTGGCAACTTTGGGGTAACAACCATGCAGATCTTGATACCTCTAGTGATGACAATGGCGGTAATGGGCAATCCTACTGAACTGCAGATTGCCTCTGGCACACTTATCGGTAAGATTCCAGCTGGCACTGAGACTTATCTGCAAAACGCAGGCTATGTTTGGTTAATTATCCTAATCCCATTATCACTGGCAACATGGATGGGGATGAACAATATCACTGAAGATCACGTATCTCCTAATATTGGTTCAACTATGGGTGCGTTTATCAAGATTATCGTGATGTTGATTCTTGGCCTGGCGACTGCCGCATTTGGTTTATACCTAATGCTTCCAGAGACGGTAAATGGCTCAGGACTTATGATTAGTAAATGGATAGCGCTACCAATTGTAATTGCTTTAACGGTATTGCTACTTAAGTTATTGCCACTAGGTAAAGACTATAAAGAGGGCATTAATCGTCAATACAAGATCTTTAATAACAAACACACATGGGCGATGACTCTTATCTATACCATGACATTCGGATCATTCATTGGTTATTCAGCAGCTCTTGCATTATCAATTAAAGTTATTTTCGGGTTTCAACACATCATGGTCGATGGCGTTATGACACACGATATTGTTAACCCAAACGGCCCTTCTGCCCTTACCTATGCCTGGATGGGCGCTTTTGTTGGCGCACTTATCCGTCCAATTGGCGGCACGATTGCGGACAAGATGGGCGGCGCTAAAGTAACGCAATACATCTCTGCAGTAATGGTGGCTTCAGCATTTGGCGTGGCCTACTATATGAAACAGGCTTATGCATCGGCAACCCCTGAGGAGTTCTTTTGGCCATTCTTAATCCTATTTGTGCTTTTGTTTGCCATGACCGGTATTGGTAATGGCTCGACCTTTAGGACAATATCACAGGTATTTAATAAAGAACAGGCCGGCCCTGTTCTCGGCTGGACATCGGCAGTGGCCGCTTATGGCGCGTTTATCATCCCTAAAGTGTTTGGCGAACAAATCAATGCCACAACGCCAGAGATTGCGCTGTATGGTTTTGCCGTGTTCTATGCGGTATGTATGGTGGTTAACTGGTGGTTTTACCTCCGCAAAGGGGCGGAATTTCAAAACCCATAAAAAGTGTTAAAAAAATTTATTAATTATTACGGAGCAATAGATGAGCCATTTTTTAGATCGATTTAGGTATTTTAGTAGGATTGAATCAACTTACTCGGAAGGGCACGGCATCGTCACCAAAGAAGATCGCGCCTGGGAGGACACATACCGAAACCGTTGGCGTCATGACAAAGTTGTCAGGTCAACACATGGGGTTAACTGTACCGGCGGCTGTTCATGGCAAATTTTCGTTAAAAATGGCCTGGTTTCTTATGAAATGCAACAAACAGACTACCCGCGAACACGTGAAGATTTACCCAACCACGAACCTAGAGGGTGTCAGCGCGGCGCTTCTTTTTCTTGGTATCTATACAGTCCGCATCGGATAAAGTATCCACTAATCCGTGGACGCCTGCTTGATTTATATCACGCCGAGCGTGATAGCGGCAAAGACCCTGTGCAGGCTTGGGAATCAATCCAAACCAACAAGCAAAAACGTGATAGCTATACTGGCGTTCGTGGCTTGGGAGGTTTCGTTCGTTCAACCTGGGATGAGATAGTAGAAATAACCGCAGCGGCGAACGTTTACACTATTAAAAAATGGGGCCCTGACCGGATTTATGGTTTCAGTCCAATACCGGCAATGTCTATGATTTCATATGCCGCTGGTTCAAGATACCTATCAATGCTTGGTGCTGGTGTCGGTTCTTTTTATGACTGGTATTGCGACCTGCCTCCTTCCTCTCCACAGGTATGGGGTGAGCAAACAGATGTGCCGGAATCAGCCGACTGGTACAACTCTAAATATATTATTATTTGCGGTACAAATTTGCCAATGACGCGCACTCCAGATGCGCACTTTGCAGTTGAGGCACGTTATAACGGCACCAAGATCGTTTCCATGGCACCGGACTATGCAGAATACGTTAAGTTTGCAGATTTGTGGATGCCAGTCAAACAAGGTACAGATGCAGCGGCATTCATGGCAATGGGTCATGTGGCACTTAAAGAGTTTCATATTGATAACCAGGACCCTTACTTCGCTGAATATGCTCGTAGCTTTACTGATTTCCCGATGCAAGTTATTCTTGAAAAAGTTGATGGCAGGACAGTTACAGGACGATTCCTGCGTGCATCAGACTTTGATAATAACCTAGGCGAGGACAACAACCCAGAATGGAAGACTATTGTATTTGACTCCAAGTCTAAATCGTTTGTTGCACCAAACGGATCGGTTGGCTTTCGTTGGGGCGAAGAAGGCAAATGGAACATCTTAGAACAGGCTGCCGGCAAGGACATTGAGGCAGAACTAAGCTGTATTGACTCTAAAGATTGTGTGGTCGATGTTACATTCCCGCACTTTAATCCAGACGAGGGCGATTCATTTGTTCGTAAGATCCCAGCACGCAAACTCAAGCTTGCCTCTGGTGAAGAAGCAATAATTACTTCGGTATGCGACCTGCAGATTGCACAATACGGCATTGACCGTGGCTTGGGTGATAATTTAGCCACATCTTACGATGACGAAAGCGTCCCCTATACCCCAGCATGGGCCGCTAAGATTACCGGCGTGCCAGCTCAAGATTTAGAAACAACGGGGCGTGAATTTGCTGAAAACGCTTCCAAGACTAGAGGCAAGTCAATGGTCATTCTAGGTGCCGCTATTACGCACTGGTATCACACTGATATGCACTATCGTGGCATCATGAATCTGCTACATATTTGTGGTTGCGTAGGTCAATCGGGTGGTGGCTGGGCGCACTATGTGGGACAAGAAAAACTGCGTCCACAAGCGGGCTGGGCGCCAATTGCATTTGGTCTGGATTGGCAACGTCCACCGCGCCATATGGCCTCGACCACTTATTGGTACTTCCATACTGATCAGTGGCGTTACGAACGGGTTGAGGCTGATGATTTATTAGCATCAACCGCGAAGGCTAAATACAGAGGCAATCAATTAGCCGACTACAACGTTGCGGCGCAACGTATGGGCTGGACTCCATCGGTTCCACAGTTTGATCAAAACCCATTAGAGTTGGCTAAAGAAGCTGAAGAAGCTGGCGCCACTGACGAGGCTGCAGTTGAAAAATATGTTACTGACAAACTTAAAAATGGCAAACTAAGCTTTGCTTATGAAGATATCGACGCCGAAGAAAACTTCCCCCGCAACCTATTCGTCTGGCGCTCCAATCTGATTGGCAGTTCATCTAAAGGGCATGAGTATTTCCTTAAGCACTTATTGGGGTCGCAAAATGGTGTACTTAGTGAGGGCACTGAGGGTGAGTCATGCAAGGAAATCAAGTGGCATGAAAAAGCTCCTACTGGGAAGCTGGATCTAATGGTTGATATCAATTTTCGTCTAAATTCAACTGGCGCCTATTCAGATATCATCCTGCCAACCGCAACCTGGTATGAAAAGGCCGACCTTAACACTACCGATATGCACCCATTCGTTCACCCCCTTAGCAAAGCGGTAGATCCTGCATGGGAGTCACGCTCTGACTGGCAAATCTTTAAAACTATCGCGAAGAAGTTCTCTGAATTATCAGAAAAACACCTTGGCACACAAAAAGATGTCGTTTCGTTGCCAATGCAGCACGACACCGCGGCGGCACTAGCGCAACCATTTGGTGAAGTGAAAGACTGGAAAAAAGGTGAATGCGATATCATTCCAGGCAAGACAGCCCCAAGCTTTAAAGTTGTCGAGAGGGATTATCCGAATACTTACGCTAAGTACATTGCCTTAGGGCCGCTAATGAAGAAGTTCGGCAATAACATCAAAGGCATTGACTGGAATACCGATGAAGAGGTTGACGAGATTGCAGAATTCAATGGCGTCATTAAAGAGGAGGGCATTTCCAAGGGTATGCCTTCATTATCCGAAGACATCCATGTGTGTGATGCAATTATGCGGATGGCGCCTGAAACCAATGGTGAAGTCGCACATAAGTCATGGTCTGGGCAATCAGTTAAAACCGGTATTGACCACTCACACCTTTACAAAGGTCGCCATGAAGAGAAAATCACTTATAGGGATATTGTGGCGCAACCACGCAAGATTATTACCGCCCCAACCTGGTCCGGCATTGAATCTGAAAAGGTTAGCTATACTGCTTGCTATACCAACTTGCACGAGCACATCCCTCTAAGAACACTTACAGGTCGTGCACAATTCTATCAAGACCATGAATGGATGTTGGATTTTGGTGAAGGTTTCTGTGCCTATAAGCCTGCAGTTGATATGAAAGCCGTTAATACCATCCCAGATAGTGTTAAGAATAAGCCCCACATAGTTCTCAACTGGATTACCCCACACTCTAAATGGGGCATCCATTCAACCTACCAAGATAACTTAAGAATGCTGACATTGTTCCGTGGCGGGCCGTACTTCTGGATGTCCGAAGAGGACGCTAAATCAATCGATTTGGAGGATAACGATTGGGTTGAAGCGGTTAATGCCAATGGCGCAACAATGGCTAGAGTTGTGGTTTCACAGAGAATTCCAAACGGCATGGCAATGATGTATCACGCTCAAGAGAAGAATGTTAATGTGCCGGGTTCACCGTCTACAGGTAAGCGAGGTGGCATCTTGAATGCGGTTACCAAGACGATACCGAAGCCGACACACATGATTGGTGGTTATGCCCAACTGTCTTATTCATTCAACTACTACGGTCCTATTGGCTCGAATCGTGACGAACGCGTTGTGGTTCATAAAGTGGATCAAAATGTTGACTGGTTAGAGAGGGCACTCACACCAGAGAGGGAGGCACAGAAGAATCCTCCAGGAATCACTAACTAATTTAGTACAGGAGAATAAAGATGAAAATAAGAGCACAAATTTCAATGGTACTGAATCTAGATAAGTGTATCGGCTGTCACACTTGTTCAGTAACTTGTAAAAACATTTGGACTAACCGTAAAGGTGTTGAGTATGCTTGGTTTAACAATGTTGAATCTAAGCCCGGTATTGGCTATCCAAAGAATTGGGAAGACCAAGAAAAATGGAAAGGCGGCTGGAAAGTTGATAACGGCAAACTCGAACTCAAAGCCGGCGGGCGCTTTCACAAGATGATGAACCTTTTCGCTAACCCCGATATGCCTGAGATTGATGACTATTATGAGCCATTTGAATATAAGTGGCATGGATTAAAATCGGCCCCGCTATCAGAGGCGACTCCTACCGCAAGGCCTGTATCGCGGATAACAGGCAAAGACATGGAGAAGATTGAATGGGGGCCTAACTGGGAAGACGATCTTGCCGGCGAATTTGAAAAGCGCTCTAAAGATGTCAACTTTGACAATGTCAATAAGGAAATCTACAAAGACTTCGAAAATACATTTCAGATGTACCTTCCTCGCCTTTGTAACCACTGTCTCAACCCTGCCTGTGTAGCGTCGTGCCCTTCAGGGGCGATCTACAAGCGCAAAGAAGACGGCATCGTGCTGGCCGACCAAGACAAGTGTCGTGGCTGGCGCATGTGCATGTCCGGCTGCCCTTATAAAAAAGTTTACTATAACTGGGAATCAGGCAAGGCCGAGAAATGTATTGGCTGTTATCCAAGAATTGAATCTGGCTTGCCGATGGCATGTGCGGAGTCTTGCGTAGGACGTATACGTTATGTCGGTGTGATGCTTTATGATGCTGACAGGATAGAGGCAACAGCCGCAACAGAGAATGAGCAAAATCTATACCAAGCACATTTGGATACATTTCTGGATCCACACGACCCTAAAATCATAAAGCAGGCCTTGGCAGACGATGTGCCGCAATCCTGGATTGACGCAGCCCAAAAATCACCGGTATACAAAATGGCTAAGGAGTGGAAGATAGCATTTCCAATTCACCCCGAATACCGTACCCTGCCAATGATGTGGTATGTGCCACCGCTTTCACCAGTGCAAAGTCAGATTGACAAGGGCAATTTAGAAACCAGTGCAAATGGCATTCTGCCAACGGCCAAATCACTCCGCTTGCCAGCAAAATATCTTGCCAACATATTCACTGCAGGAGATGAAAAGCCGATTATAAGTTCCATTACAAAATTGCTGGCAATGCGTTCGCATCAACGCAGCATGTCCATTGAAGGCAAGCAAAATGAAGAGGCATTGGCCAAGGCTTGTCTTAGCGTTGAACAGGCCGAAGAAATGTATCGCTATCTTGGTATTGCCAACTGGGAGGATCGTTTCGTTATCCCGACATCACATGAAGAAATGCGCCACGAAGATCCATATGGCTTCCAAGGTTATAGTGGTTTCACCGGCGGCAATATCAGTTCCCATGGCGAAGAAGGCGGCAAAGGATTTAGCCTGTTCCCGGCACCACGCAAAAAAGGAGTTATGACAGTTGAGCATCTACCACACCACAAGAAGGATTAAGGAGGACTAATATGCAAGTATTTGCTGTTTTATCAAAGCTTATCGATTATCCAGATAACGAATTATTTGAAAATTTGGATGGCGTTATTGAATATGTAAAAGATTCATCAGAAATAGCGACAGATGAAAAAGAAATACTGATGGATTTTATTTCATGGATGAGATCTCATACTGCAACAAAGCTCCAGGAAGCGTACGTTGAAATGTTCGACATGGTGCCAGAGCATGACCTCCATTTAACTCACCATATATTTGGCGATGATAGGCAACGTGGCCCTGCGCTAATCGATTTGTCCGAGCATTTTAAGAATGAAGGGTTGGAGGTTAAAGAAGGTGAAATTCCTGACTTTTTGCCGCTACTGTTGGAATATGCCTCTACCCTTGATGATATCAAGTCGAGAGAATTTCTAGGTGACGCTAAAAAGATTATAACAATCATAGCAGACAACCTAGACAAGGCAAAAAGCCCTTATTCAAAATTAATCAGAATAGTCGAAAAGCATAGCTGTTTGACTTTCGCAGCATAAGGAGAAGAGAGATGACACTAAACAACTTTTTATTTGGAATTTATCCATATATAGCGGGAGTGATATTTATTCTCGGCAGCTGGATTCGATACGATCGAGAGCAATACACCTGGAAAACAGACTCATCCCAACTACTGGAAAGAAAATATTTAAAAATTGGCAGCAATATTTTCCACGTCGGGATTATTGGTATCTTTTTCGGGCATGCATTAGGCATGCTATTGCCTCATAGCTGGTGGCAATTTATTGCCACAGACGTTCAGCATCAATATATCGCAATATATTCTGGCGGCATTCTAGGAGTGGCGGCGCTGTTTGGAGGGCTTATTCTTTTTATTCGTCGTATTTCAAATGAGCACGTTAAAGCAGTCAGTCGTTTCCGCGATACCTTTATTATCGCCTTGCTAGTCATTACAGCCTTGTTGGGCTTGTTTTCAATTCCTAGCTCTTACCATCACGCAAGTGATGGAAATGTTGAGACTATGTTGGTGCTTTCTGAATACTTGAAAAGCATTGCCACTTTCAATGTCAATGCAGATCTAATAAAAGATGTTCCAGCAGTTTACAAGATTCACATGTTCGTAGGTATGACCATATTTTTAATCTTCCCATTTACCCGTTTGGTTCATGTATGGTCAGTGCCAATAACATACTTGCTACGACCTTACCAGATCGTTAGAGAAAAAAGGATAAGAACTAACTAGGTTATTTTT
>UINC01001641.1_pt1 | contig 18983 bp, 20 predicted proteins | sample 5385821 | NCBI WGS metagenome assembly UINC01 (sample SAMEA4666929, study PRJEB26691) | marine metagenome | isolation source: Pacific Ocean | place: Pacific Ocean | collected 2011-10-13 | reverse complement strand
CGATCTCGGCGTCAACGCTGGGAATCGTCTGTGTGGGCTCGAAGTCCTGCTCGTAAGCTAGGCAGAGGGCGTGGGGGAATTTCACCCAGTCCTTCTTCGATTGGTAGGTGTACCGGTGGTCATAGGCGGTGAAGCCTACTTCGATGTAACCGAGCTCGCGGCACTTGGCCTTGATGACTTCGGTGACATCTTCGCCGGTGGCCTCAGCCGTGGGCTCTTGGTCGCCGGTCAACCGGGCGGCCATGATCAAAGGCCGGTTTAGGTTGTCGTGTTCCTTCCGGATCTCACGCATCTCTACGTGGTTGTCGCGGATTCCGTTGGCCCAGTCACGGGAAGCTCTCTCTGTGATATTCATGGTTTCCAGAGGATACTCACGTGCGTACCAGTCAACTTCGCGGTGCTCCAAGGGGATGCCAGGAACCGTTTCCAATTCCTCAGGAATCGTAATGGTTACAGAGTCATCGCCCTGGTATTTGCCAGGCCTAACAACTTCATGGCCAATCTTTAACATGCCTGTCCCTCCCAAATATATGTATCCCTGGGCTCGGGTTTTAGCCTTAATCCACACATTAGCGGCGGTCTAATTATTTGTCAACCCTATTTCCTAGGCAATAAAGTATGCGAATCTTGAATAGCTTGCAAGTTGTTTTTTGATATTCACGAGTGTCGTAGAAATTTTAACGATGTTCGCTAACTAATTAAAAAGATATTTACGAAAATCGTTGGTATCGGTCTCAGCCGCCCGTCCGGCGGGCGATCATTGCGTCGGCCAATGGGCTGGCCCCAGATCGAATTGCCACATCAACTAAGGAAGGACGACCCGATGCGAGGGCTCTTCCTACCGCCGGACCAACTTCCGAAGGTCTGTCCACATGCTCCGTGTAACCGCCGATGGCCTCAACTACTTTGTCGTAGCGTATCGGCCGCAGGTCTGTCCCTACCGCCCGGTTGTAGTAGGCCACCTGGAAGGTCTTATCGATGCCCCAGGTATGGTCGTTGCCCAAGACGGTGGTGATGTTGATGTTGTGCCGGATGCAGGTGTCGTATTCCATAGAATAGAAACCGAAGGCCCCGTCTCCGGAGAATGCAACAACCTTGCTCTCGGGGTAGGCCAACTTGGCCGCCATGGCGTAGGGCACGGCTGCGCCCAGATGGCTCAATGGCCCCAACCTCTGGAACCGGCCCGGCTTGCGGGCCTTCAAGAACGACCTGCCCCACTGCACGTAGTCGCCGCCGTCCATCACCAAGACCGTGTCCTCATCTATGTGCTGCTCGAGGTTTGTATAGACATCCAAAGGATGCATCGGGTCTTGGCCGTCGGCCTTGGCCCGTAGTTCGGCGTCCCAGGCGGCCGCGTCTTTATTGAGCTGTTCGACCCAGGCGGCGATGTTTTCCTTGGGGCTGCCGCCGGCTTTGCAGGCCGCGGTTATCTGTTCAACTACCGCGCCTAAGTCTCCTTCTATTCCCACGGCCACGCCCCGGTTGCGGCCGATCTCCGCGGCAGAAGGGTCTGCCTGAATGACCTTGGCCGAGTCGGAAAAGATGCCGCCGTAACGGTACCGGTGGTCCAACCGTTTGCCCAGTAACAGGACAACGTCGGCTTCCCGGAAGCGGCGGGCCGTCGGATTCAACGCGCCGTCGGCGTACCCGAAGCAGAGGGGATGCTCGTCATCCAACAGGCCCCGCGCTTGTTCCACGGTGAATACCGGGATGCCCGTCGATTCGGCCAGTTCTTGGAGCTGGGTGGGGTCCACGGAGTAACGGGCCGGGTTTCCGGCGATGATCACCGGTTGCTTGGCGCCTTTCAATAAAGAAGCCGCCTGTTCGATAAGTGTTGGGTCTCCCTGAGGTCGGCCTGTTGGACGGTATTCCTGGGGCATGTACTGGGGCAGTTCTTCTTCGGAGATCTCCGCCTCCTGGATGTCGATGGGCAATGTCAGGTGTACCGGGCCGGGCCTTCCGGAAGCTGCCGTCCGGAAGGCGGTGGCCACGAACTCAGGGATCCGGGTCTTGTCGTGGATCATCCATGATCCCTTGGTTACGGGCGTTGTCATGCCAATCTGGTCGATCTCCTGAAAGGCCGACATTCCGTGCTGGGGCAGTTCCGCCGCTCCGGCGATGAATATGACCGGGCTTTCGGATGTGTAGATCGCTGGTAGGGCCGAGATGGCGTTGGAGAATCCCGGGCCTCCGGTGAAGATGCCCGCTGCCGGACGGCCGGTGATCCGGGCGTAGCCGTCGGCCATGTGCAGGGCTGCGCCTTCATGGCGGGTGTCGATGAACTGGATGCCCTCGTCTTCCGCGGCGTCTACCAAGGGCAGGATGGTGTCGCCGACGATGGTGAACACTTTCTCGATGCCTTCCATCTTTAAGCACCTGATGAAAAGATGGGCTCCGGTCAGCTTTGCCATGGTCAACTCCTGAGGTTAATGGTTTCTAAATCGCCTAACGAAGCTTACTTTGGCGGTCCACATGAGGCAAGAGGCCAGTACCATATAATGAACGGCGCGAGCTAGACCGAAAAAAATAAAACGGGAAATATGGAACGGGAATCAGCAGGTGCCAACCTTATATATTGTAGGGACCCCTATCGGAAACCTGGAAGACCTTACTCCGCGGGCGGCCCGAATTCTCTCGGAAGTCTCCCTGGTGGCGGCCGAGGACACACGCGTCACTCGGCGGTTGTTGAGCCACCTTGGCATCCACCCACGGACCACCAGCTTTCACCAACACAACTGGCGGAACAAGCTGGACGGTTTGCTGGCGGAGCTTGCTGAGGGAGATGTCGCGTTGGTGACCGACGCAGGAATGCCGGTGGTCAGCGATCCGGGGAACGAATTGGTGGCTGCGGCGGCCCGGGCAGGAATCAAGATTGAAGTGGTGCCTGGCCCATCGGCGGTAACTGCGGCTCTGGCTATGTCAGGATTCGCCGGTGACGCGTTTTCGTTCTTGGGGTTTCTATCCCGGCGCAGGAAGGACCGGCAATCGGCGCTTCGGGAAGCGTCGTCGTCCGTCGTACCATTGGTGATTTTCGAAGCGCCCCACCGTCTACGTGCCACGCTGGCCGACATGGACACGGTCTTGGGCGGCCGGCCATTGGCCGTATGCCGTGAGTTGACGAAGCTGCATGAAGAGGTGTTTCGCGGCACGGCATTCCAGGCGTTGGAACACTTCGACTCGCCGCGTGGGGAGGTGGTGCTGGTGGTGCAGGGCAGACCCATCGAGGCTAGCTCCAGCCCCGAAGCGGCTGCTGAGGGTGATGCTGCCACCGACACGGAATTACGTCGGCAACTTGTCGGCCTTCGGGAAGACGGGATCAGAGCCAAGGAAGCCGTCGCCATGGTTGCTGAGGCCATGGGACTACCAAAGAACCGGGTGTATCAGGTCTGGGTGGACGTTGGCCGGAAGCCTCGATAAGGCGGTTTCATAAATATTGCATTGACTTAATTATGTGATTCTATGATATGCTCTCCCAGGCTCGACCCTAAGAGAGATGCTGCCTGGGAGTGCTAAAGCAATTTCTTCTCCTCCTTCTTCAAACCCCCGCGGACCCGGCCGGCTGAACGGCGTTTTCTACGGCTGGTGGCTGGTAGGAATCAGCGGGTTCGTCATGGTGATTTCCACTGTTCCGCTGTTCCATGCCATGAGCGTTTGGGCCGTTGCTTTGGAACGTCATTTTGGATGGAACCGCACGCAATTGGGATTTGCCCTCACCTTCACCCGAGTTGAAGGCGGGCTGATGGGCCCGATTGAAGGTTACCTCACCGACAAAGTCGGCACCCGCAGAATGGTTTTCATCGGGCTTATTATCCTTGGTGGGGCGTTCATCTTCTTCGGTCTGGTGCAGAACCTGTGGATGTTCTACCTGGCGTATATCCTGATGGCGGTTGGCCAGGGACTGGGCAGTTGGATCCCACTGATGACTATGCTCAACCGGTGGTTCCACCGGCGCCGGACGATGGCTCTGGGCTGGTCGAACATGGGCAGCCGTGCGGGCGCGTTGATTCTGGTGCCCGTAATCGCTTGGTCTATTGACCCGGACCGTTTAGGTTGGCGTGAGACGGCGATTATCTTGGGAATCATCATGATAGTGGTCGCTGGGCCAATCTCTAGATTGATTCGAAACCAGCCTCAGGACTACGGATTATTGCCGGACGGCGATAAACTCGTTCCTGTCCCAGTTGCGGTGGGTGCCGGTCAGCTAGCTCCGCCACAGACCGCCGACGAGATCGACTTTACCGCCTCAGAGGCCCTGAGGACCCCGGCGTTCTGGCTGATTGCCTTTGGCCATGGTTTCACTTCAATGGTGATCTTGGCCATCATGGCCCACCTGGGGCTTCTGATGGTTGATAAAGGCTATGAGATACAGGACGCCGCTTTCGTAGTCTCTGCATATACCGCCGTAGCCATGGCGTTTCAACTCGTGGGGGGCTACGTTGGCGGCAAGATTCCCATCAGGATGGCTCTGACCTTTTTCACGACCCTACAGGCTTTGGGTGTGTTGGTGTTGGTCTTCGCCGACTCGCTGGCATCGTTTTATGTCTTTGCGGCGTTGTTTGGCGCTGGTTTCGGCGGGAGGAACCCTCTGACGGTGGCCATCCGCGGCGATTATTTCGGTTCGGCGTCATTCGGGAAAATATTAGGTCTTTCGACTGTCCCCATGAACCTCTTGTTGCTGATCGCAGCGCCGCTGGTCGGCTGGATGCGTGATGTGCAAGGCACCTATACCGACGCATTTCTAGTGATGGTGGTGACCAACCTGGCCGGCGCAGTGTGTTTCCTACTGGCCAAGCGGCCCGTGAAAAAACCGGCGCCCGTTCCCATTGAAGCAGACTAGCCCCTGCCCGGGAGGTTAGTTTGGACGGGCGGCCAGGCGCAACTATGCTGTCTGAATCTCGATGGTTTCAATGGTGACCTTGTCGGCCGGCTGGCCGGCTCCGTCCGCAGCCACCTTAGAGATCGCGTCTGCTATATCTTGGCCGCTCGTCACCGTTCCGAAGATCGTGTGCAACCCCTTCAAATGGGGAGTTGGAGCGACCGTAATGAAGAACTGGCTGCCATTGGTGCCGGGTCCCGCATTGGCCATGGCCAAGATGCCCTTGTTGTCGAAACCCAAGTTCGGGTCAAATTCATCCTGAAAATTGTAACCCGGCCCACCTCTTCCGGTACCGGTAGGGTCTCCTCCCTGAATCATGAAATTTTGTAAAACTCGATGAAAGACCACACCGTCGTAATACTTTTCCTTGGATAAGAACACGAAGTTATTAACCGTTACCGGCGCTTTGGACGCGAAGAGTTCTATGACGATATCGCCGTGGTTAGTCTTTACCGTGGCCGTGTAGGCCTTGGATTCGTCGATCGTCATTGCCGGCGGCGCCGAGTATTGCTGGGCCATTTAGTTCCTCCGAAGGGTTTAGGTGATTATTAAGGATTTCGTCCGAGTTGGATTGTAGCATCCGTGACGAGAAGGGCAACAATCGTATCTCGGTCACTCATACTGGTCTCGAATCTTACTTCTCCTGATTGGACCGGCCCAAACCTACCGACGGAAAGGAATAGCCGGCGTCTTGGTCTATAATTGTGTAGGCGGGTTGGACGGCCGAAATCGCTGGCCAGTAGTAGGTCTGAAATCCCTTAGATACCATCTCGCATACCAATTACTAAAGAGACCGTTGTTGCTGGCCTAGTCCGAAGAGGCTAGTTAAGTAATGTAGGAAAGGAGTCCCAAGTTGGAGTTACTTCAGGAGATGAGGGCCGAGGGCCACGAGCAATTGGTGATGGTCTCCGACGCCGGTTCAGGCCTCAAGGCTATCATCGCCATCCATGACACTACTCTGGGGCCAGCCTGTGGCGGCACACGAATTTGGCCCTATAAGTCGGAGCAAGAAGCGGTCTGGGACGCGCTCAGGTTGTCCCGGGCCATGACCTATAAAGCAGCGGCGGCCGACCTTCCCCTCGGCGGCGGAAAAGGCGTGATCATCGCTGACTCCCACACCGACAAAACAGAAGCCCTCGTCCGTGCATACGGACGGTTCGTCGACACCCTGGGCGGGCGCTACCTGACCACCACCGATGTCGGTAGCACCGGGCGGGACATGGAATACATTAAACAGGAGACAGACTACGTGGTCGGCCTGCCCGTCACCTCCGGGGGGAGCGGTGACACTTCCGTAATGACCGGGCTGGGCGTTTACATGGGAATGAAGGCTTGCGCCAAAGAAGTCTGGGGCATCGAGTCTCTTACCGGCAAGACCGTGGCCTTTCAGGGATTCGGCAAGGTGGCGACCCAGACCGCACACCATCTGATGCAAGAAGGCGCAAATTTAGTGGTGACCGACGTTTTTGACGATGCGCTGGACCGCGCCCGCGATATGGGTCTTACCGTGGTCAAGCCGAACGATATCTATGGCGTCGACTGCGACATATTCGCGCCGTGCGCCCTTGGCGGGGTGATCAACCCAGACACTATCCCGCAGTTGAAGTGCAAGGTGGTGGCCGGCGGTGCCAACAACCAGTTGTTGTCCGACAAAGACGGCGACGAGCTACACCGGCTGGGGGTCGTGTACGCGCCGGATTACATAGTGAATGCCGGTGGCATCATCAATGCTGAGGCTGAGATCGGCCGGGAGTACAACTCGGAGCGGGCCAGGGAAAAGACCGAAAGAATCTACGAAATCACAGAACGAGTGATCGCCAGATCCAAGAGTGAAGAGATCCCCACCGCCAAGGCGGCGAACCGTTTGGCTGAGGACCGGTTAAAGTCGGTGCGAGGCATCCGCCGGGTCTACCGCGCAAATTAGCTGCGCGATATCTTGAAAAGAAAAAGGCGTCACAATAATCGGGACGCCTTTTTTGTTGCCATATTTCGGCGGGTAAACTACTGAGCCGAGGACTCGGCCTCAAACCCAGCCTCCCGGTGGGTACCGGAGCAGAACGGTTTATTTGTTGAATGACCGCAACGGCAGAGAGCTACCGCCTCGCCGTCTGGGACGGTGTAGTTGTTACCGTCTTTGTCGGTGATCGTGATGGGGCCGACAAACCGCAGGGGACCGTTCTCCCGAATCTCGATGTTTACATCTGCCATGAATATTCCTCTGTCTGGGATGTATTCGCACATAGGTGGCGAACCGCATCACGCGATGTCGCAACTATGGAGTGTGAAGTCATCTACTTAGCTACGGATTCAGCCTCGAACCCGGCGTCGCGGTGAGCGGCGTCGCAGAAAGGCTTGTTGCCAGACTCGCCGCAACGGCACATGCTCACCCACTGGCCCTCAGGTATGGTGTACTCTTTGCCATCTTTGTCTGTGATGGTTACGGGGCCGACAACGCGCAGTGGACCGTTCTCTCGAATCTCGATATTGACGCCTGCCATATGAACTCCTCCGTCATTACTGTAATACTCGATAGCTCCGAGCTTTACGTCAGCTACCACGAATGGGAAGTAAGTTTCCCACCCTTGGTTAGGGGTGTCAAGCTGACTGGCGGTGTCTCAGGCGCTCCTTAAATCATTCAGATGCCGGCCGGCCGGCAATGGATTCGGGCTTGGCCGCGGGCTCAGGTTTCGGCCGTCCGCCTCGAAGCGCAGACAAGATGATTCCCACCAACAGCAGCCCTGCCATCATCCAGAATGCCCATTTAAGGCCGGCCACAAATGCCTCGGCAACGTCTGGGTTGACTGCATCCAAGCTGGGCTCCACTCCCCGGGCGCCCATGGTTGCGACTACCACTGTCGTGGCGATGGCGATGCTGGTCACGTTGGCCGAGTTCCGGACCAACTGAGTGAGGGCCGAGACCACCCCATATTGCGAGCGTTCCACCGCGCTCAATATGGAGCTGTTGTTGGGCGAATTGAATAGGGCCGTCCCGGCGCTCTGTGCCATCAGCAAGACCACGATCAGAAGTATTGGAGAGAACTCGGTGAGACTCGTAGCCATGATCACCCAGGCTACGGCGGATACGGTTAGGCCGCCTACGGTTAGGCCCCGGGAACCAAATCTGTCCGACCACCGTCCGCTGATGGGGCCGAGCAACACCATGCACATGGCGGGAGGGATGAGCAACAGCCCAACCTCTCTTGGCGATAACTCCAGCACCCGCTGCATGTAGAAGGGCATCATGAACCTGGACGCGGAGCTTCCCATGAAAGAAAACCATCCAGCCGCCACCCCAAAGCTCACCAACTTTCGTTTGAAAAGACTCAGATCCAGCATCGGTGTGGGAAAGCGCAGCTCCCACCAGACAAATGCGGCGCTCACAAGCACAGTGGCGATCGCTCCGGAGACGATAAGTCCCGAGGTCCAGCCCAACCGGTCGCCGTTGCCGACTACCAACAAGAACCCCAGCAGGGCCAAACCGGAAAACACCGCGCCGCCCCAATCGAATCGTTGGCGTGCCTCTCCCTCAGCCACCGGCTCCGGTTTGTCCAAAGGAAGGATCAGCATCGATATGAAGATGGTGAAGATTCCAACAGGCACGTTAGCAAAGAATACTGAGCGCCACTCGAACGCGCTGACCAGCAGACCTCCGATGGCCGGTCCAGCGATCGCCCCGGCCCCAACTACGCTTAGGTGGGTGCCTAAGGCCTTGCCACGCTCGGTCCCTGGGAACGACGTGATCACCATGGCGATGCCGGCGCTCTGGACCATGGCTGAGCCGACGCCCTGGAATACCTTGGCGGCGATTAACGAGCCGAGGTTGAGGGACACTCCGGCCAGTGCCGCGGCAACGACGAAGATAACCATCCCGCCGATGTATACCTGCTTTCGGCCGATGATGTCTCCAAGTCGGCCCATGGGTAGGATCAGGACGCTGATGGCCAACGCGTAACCGACCACGATCCATTGAACGCTGGGCAGGTTGGACCCGAAATGGCGCTCTATGTTGGGCAGTGCAACGAGGACGCTGCCGTGGTCTACGACTGAGAGGAAAGTGCCGATGGCGATGGTGCCGAACGCCCACCACTTGAAGTTGGGGCTGGACTTGATGGCGGAAATCACTAACGTAGATTACTCCTAAAGGTCTCGCAATTCACTCCGAAAAATGAAACGATACCTTCTATCGCGCCGCACGTAGCCCTGGTAGGGTCAGATAAGAAATCGCGCCCAGCAGAATTCCGGCCCCACCAACCACGCTGAGGGCGATAACAACGGTTGTGAGGTCAACCAGCAGTCCCACAGCAAGGCTGGACATGAAAACGAAACCTTGGCTGTAGAGATGCAGGCTGGTTATGCGGCTCCGTAGATGGTCCGGCACCAATGACTGGATCAACGTGCTGGACGATGTGCGGAATGTGGCCTGGGCCAGCGACATCAATCCGATCAAGATCATGGCTAAAAACATCCAATGGGAAAAGGCGAACAAGACCACTGTTGTGGACGCCAAAAGAATAGCTGCCAAGCAGATCAGCCCTCGGTTGTAGCCGAAGCCTACGGAGGCGATCGTCAAGGCCGATAGAAGACCGCCAAATCCAGTGACGGCCAGCAGGATTCCCCCCGTGTCTGCACTGCGGTGCAGGACTTCAACAGTGAACACTGGAAGCACGAACCAGACCGGGTGGAGCAGCACGTTGGGAATCAGCCCAACCACCAACAGGTTCCAGATCACCCGTTCCTGTTTCCTGACGTAACGTAGGCCTTCCATGAAATTGGCCAAGGGCGAGCCCCCTGAGTCCTCCGGGCGCGTCTGCAAATAGGGGGTCTTCATGGGAAAGAAGGCGAGCACAGTGGCCGAGTACAAACCGGCCTCAATGGCGAAATTCCAAGTAAAGCCGATGGTGGTGATCAGAATCCCCCCAACGAATGGGCCAACCATCCTGGTGCCGGTGATGGTCAGGGTATTGCTGGCGTAGGCGTTGACCAAGGCTTCCGTAGGCACAGTGTTGGCGACCAAGGTCTGGCGGACCGTTAGCGAAATTGACCAGCAGATTCCCGATATGAACACGTAGATGTAAGCGTGCCACCACTCGACGTGTCCTGAGTGCACCACAAAAGCAAATATGACCGCCGCCACGGTCATGAAAGCTTGGACGGCCATGACCAGCTTTCTGCGGTCCACACGGTCGCCCAGCACCCCGGCCCACGGTCCCACGACTAACGTTGGAAGGGTGGTCATTCCGCCGACCGTAACTACTAATAGCCCGGAGGAAGCGAAAGAGTCCGTTAGGTCGCGGACCAGCCAGCCAATCGAAAGCAGTTGCAACCACTGTGCAGTGTTGGCAAAGAAATTTGCGATCCAGAGAAACCGGAAGTCCCGGTAGGCCCGCCATGAGTCCAACGTCTGTAGGCGGCGTCGTGGCCTCTGCGGTGCGTGACCTGTTTCCCGTTCTTGATCCTGCCTAACTATGATGCCGCCCTTGACGCCTCATATTTGTTTCAGTTAAATTCACTCTAGTTCTCCCCTTAAGGGCGAACGGTTCTAGTTAACCAGTAAAATCGTATCCTAGGGGGTGCCGAAATGCCATTGTACGAGTATATGTGCCCTACTTGTGACCACAAGTTCGAAAAGCTCCAGTCGATGAGCGCCCTCGGGGCCGACTGCCCAAATTGTGAGCAGCCAGCCAAACGCGCCATCTCAGTCTTCGCGTCGGTGACCAGGGGCGGCAGCGAGATGCCCACTTCGATGGGTCCACTACCTCCATTGAGCGGCGGTGGTTGCTGCGGCGGCGGATGTGGCTGCGGCTCGTAACATTCACGAGATACCGCTACAGCCAGAACTCGCATGAAACAGGGGCAAGCATGACTTGCCCCTGTTTTTTCGTTTGTTCACTCGGTGCCAAACGCCGGCCAGGATTTTATCTTAATTCGGGTCAGGACTCATGCACACTATCCAGACCGTCCATGGCTCGTTGCCAGCCGGAATACTTACGGTAGACCAGGAACCCGCTGCCAGCCACCGTCAAGACCAACGCCCCGGAAATTGCTCTGACCGCCACCCATAGAGTGGCGTCGAACCAGAAATCCTGGGGGAAGATCCGGACGAGATAATCGGTGCGCGGGTCCAGTCGCCAGAAATCGTTGGCGAAGCTCAATTGGTGGAATTTTAAGAATACGCTATCGAATCCCACCAGAGCCACCAATCCAAAGACTACCAATAACACCAGCGTGAGCCCGCCGCCCCAGGCTAGGCGTTTGGCTAGGTCTGCGACGAACTTGCCTCTGTACAATGCGAAGCCGGTTACGACCATCGCCGCCAGATACAACGCGGAAGCCAAGGCCAGCACGTACACGCCTCGCACAAGTTGCTTGACGTCTTTCATGTGGGCTACTTCCCGGTCGTTGAACAGGTCTCGCTCTGTGCCAAAGATACGGGCCTGGACGTCCAGTGGCTCGTAACCGGAGTTGATGTAACTCCGGATGTCGGCGCCCACCTGGCGCAGGTCGCTGTCGGTGATGCCGGAGATGCGAGAGATTGAATACTTCTCGAAGCCGTCGTCGTATAGCCCCGGGCTGTTGAACGCCCAGGTAACGCTGGCAGTGATCAGGAACAGCGGCACTGCGATGATGAAAATCGCCCAGGGAAGCCAGCTTACCCGACCCATATCATCTCCGTTTTGCCGACCGTTACAGGCTCAGAATTCACGGATTTATGCGCCCATTGGTCCAATCTAAGTTAGCACCGGCCAGCTTGTGAAGCAACCGGACTGCAATCTATAATTCGTCTATGCCGCCACAAGAGGATTCATCCCCAACTCAGGACTCTTTTTCCGAACAAGAATTGGGCAAGTTCCAAACGTTGATGGACATCGTTGCTCGCCTTCGCGCCCCCGGTGGTTGCCCCTGGGACCGGGAGCAGACCCACGAATCATTGAAACGGAATCTTTTGGAAGAGTCCTACGAGGTCATTGAGGCCATAGATCAGGGCGACCCCGCTGTCCTATCAGAAGAACTGGGAGACTTGCTGGTCCAGGTTGCTTTCCACGCCGACATCGCCAAGGAAGCCGGCGATTTCCAGCTTGAAGACGTGATTCGGGAGATCAATGCCAAGCTAGTGCGCCGCCATCCTCATGTCTTTGCCGACGGGCATGCCAAAGACGCCCGAGAGGTGGAGCGGAATTGGGAGCGGATCAAGGCGGAGGAACGCAAGGCAAAAGGCGAAATCAAATCGCCCGTCGAGGGTATCCCCGGCGATCTTCCGGCCCTGGCCTACGCCCAATTGATGCAGGACCGGGTGGGTAAGGCGGGGTTCGAGTGGAACGACATTTCTGGCGTGCTCGATAAGATCGTTGAGGAAGTGGCCGAGCTTAAAGCCGCCGCCACTCCGGAAGAAAAGATGCATGAGCTGGGCGACCTGCTGTTCACTATGGTCAATCTGACCCGTTGGTCGGGCGAACATGCCGAGGATGTGCTGCGCAAGGCCAACCAGCGCTTCGGAAAGCGATATCTAGGCATGGAAAAACTGGCTGCCGACCGGAGTCTCGACTTCAACAGCCTTTCCTTAGATCAGAAAGAGGAACTTTGGCAGGAAGCCAAGCGGTTGGTGGGTTAGTAGTTTTCTACTGAACCGAAATCGCCGCCAGTGATGTGCCCCGGCCATCATTCTTCCCAAACCCTCGATCATCGGCTGCCCTTCGGACCTCTGACCGAAACCCGAGAGCGCAACGACCCGTTGGTTCAGGCTGCGGCTAGGGAGTATCCAACGTGGTGTTGGTTTTCATCCGCCGACTTCGGCGGCTGCCTCAAGTGCGTCTTTGAAATCACCGATCTCGTCCACCAGCCCCTTCCCGATGCCTTTTTGGGCGGTCATCATCTCGCCAGTTGCTATCTGGCGGACCTTGGCCTCGTCCAAAGAACGCCCTTCGGCCACCACGGCCACAAAGTTGTCGAAGATCTCGTTGATCAATTCCAGGAATTTCGCCGACCCCGGTCTGTGGGGCTGCGCCAGGACCCGGTCATGTCCTTAAATCCACCGCTTTTGTAGGCGGAGAAATCCACGCCGACCTTGGGCAGCAGTTGTTCTAAAACCGGGCGAAGGTAGATGACGCCAATTGACCCGACCAACGCTGTGGGCAGAACTTAGACCTTACTAGCGGCACAGGCCAGGTAGTATCCGTCAGAAGCGCCCATCCTCCGCACGTAGGCATAGACCGGCTTTTCTTCAGCGACTTGGTAGATGGCCCGGTAAAGGACCTCGGAACCGGTGGCCGACCCGCCTGGAGAGGCTATGTCCAGCAAAAGGGCCTTTAGCCTCTGGTTGCCGGCCACAGAATCGATCAGCCTCGAGAATTCAGGGATCTTAACGTGGTTACCGATAACTCCGTGTATCTCGACTATGGTAACGCTGGAGCGCCGTCTGATTCTGAGGGGCATGGCAGGATTCTACTTGCTAGAGCCAGACCATTAGACCAATGGTTCTTTACCGAGGGATTGGGACGAGATTGGGAATGAGAGTGAGGAGTTGCCCTGGCGGGACGCGGAATGACGAAGGAGGGACCGCTAATCATCGGCAGACCCTCCTCAATGGTCTCTGATTGATGGCCGTATCGGCTTAGTCGTCGGCTGCGGTTGGCTCCGGGGTACGGTTGTCAACGAAATCGTTGGCGCAAACCGAGGCGTTGAGCAATCCCCAGCGCACCATCCAATTGTAGGTGTCCTCTACCTGTTCATCGGTGTAGGGCACAGGGTGGGTGTAGCGTAGGCGCGGCAGGTGGAAATCGTCTGGAGTCAGACCACCCCATTCGTTCGCGATCGCCGCGAACTTTGGTTGGTCAATCAGGTAGTGCAAGAAGCGCTTTTTGTCCGAGTTGATCAGGTCCACTGCTTTGATCACAGCGCGGTTGATGGCGGCGAAAGTTTCCTTGTCCATATTGTCGCTGGCGTTCTCGGCGCCCAGGTAATGGCCCTCGCAGACCGATCGGCAACCGTTTTTCTCGGCTAGGGCTATCCAAGGCTCCATCAGCATGGCGGCGTCCACTTCTCCGCTCATTAGGGCTTCGAACCGGTAGCGGGGGCTCCCATAATGCAGCAGTTTTATCTTCTCTGCCGGGATGTAACCTTCAATAAGCCGGAGCGCGGTGTAATGGGAACCCGCGTGGAACTGGACGGCGATGGGCCTATTGGCCAGTGAACTGGGGTAATAGTGGTTGGATTCTGCCCGCACCATCAACGCCTGATTGGCGACGGCGGAGCGCAACCCAATAATCTTGGCGCCCTGTTTGCTCTCGTAGGCCCGACGGACCTGACCCTCTTCTCAAGCGCGGTAGATCGCGACTTGGTTGTCCTCGAAAGGCGTGTGGCCCAGGATCGGGTCAACCTTTTCTGGGTCAGCGACAGGTTGGTCAACGTGCACGGAGAGGGAATCAACGAATTCCATTTCTATGCCCTCTTCGGCAAAGAAGCCCTGGTCCTTAGCCACGAACCATGGCAAACTGAAAACAGCGCCGCTGGTCTCGCTTACGACTTTTTTCATACCCATCAGTCCTATCGGTCAGATCGAATAATCGTTGTCTATTATCTGCAGCGAGTCTACCCTATCCAGTGTTTCTGGTCGAAGAAAGCCCAAGTCTACGCGCCGTCGTTCGTGCTTGGCAAGAACCCAAATTCCTTGACACTGATTGAGGCCTGACTTAGGATCAGCCCACGAACACCCCCTGAAACACCCGCGCGGATTGCCCGTGTTGGAGGCTTCCGCCATTGGCAAAAGGAGTACCCATGGAATTCGGACTGTTCATGATGCCGTTGCATCCACCCCATCGCAGCTATGCCGATTCTTACGACCGGGACCTAGATTTGGTAGTTAAAGCCGACCAACTAGGCTACACCGAAGCCTGGATCGGGGAGCATATAACGGAGCGCTGGGAAAACGCTCCGGCCCCCGAGTTGCTCATCGCTAAGGCATCGGCGATGACAGAGAACATCATATTCGGAACGGGCGTAACGCTTTTGGCAATCCACAACCCAGTGGACTTGGCCCACCGGCTGGCTATGCTGGACCACTTGTGCCGAGGCAGGTTCTACTGGGGCATCGGGACCCGCGCCATCCCCACCGACCTGCAGCTCTATGGCCTAGACCCCAGCGACCGGCAGGGAGTGGGTGAGCGTTCTGCTGAGGTGCTGGATGTGGTGTTGAAGATTTGGCAGAACGAAGGCAAATTCGAGCATCATGGCAAGTATTTCGATATTTCGGCCCCGGAGTTGGACTCGGTGAAAGAGCGGGGCTTGCATATGAAGCCCTTCCAGCAGCCTCATCCGCCCATCAGTGCCGCTGCCACGACCATACGTTCCGACTCAATCAAGAACGCTGGCGTGCAGGGTTGGATCCCCATGAGCAGCCCAACCCTCTCCGTGCCCAACCTGACTGGACATTGGGAGGAGTACGAAGCGGGCGCTATCAGCGCCGGCCGCACCGCTAATCGGAGCAATTGGCACATTGCCCGCGACGTATTGGTGGCGCCGACGGCCCAGGAAGCCAGAGAACGGGCCAACGCAATCTTGGTACACAACTACCAGACCCACCAGGAGCCGAACCGTCAGCCCAGCCTGCTGGCCGGCTCCAAGAACGACCCAGATATGCCCGACGAAGCCATCAATGTTGAATACCTGATGGACAACGTCTGGATCGTCGGCGACCCCCAGGAATGCGCCGACCAGATCCGCAAGATCTACGGAGAGGTAGGCGGATTCGGCACGCTGCTGACCGTCACCCAGGACCCCGACAACCACCAGTGGCAGCACGAATGCCTGGAGCTCCTGAAAAATGACGTAGGCCGCAGGATCGCTGACCTGGGGTAGCGGCGGCCAACTAATACGATTGGAATATGGAAGGCTTTAGTGTTAACCAGGGCTTTTTGTGTTACTTGGGTGGAGGCCGGGCAGCGCTCATCCGCTCTTGATCAGCACTACCTCGTGTTGGACGGGGGAGCTGGCGTAGGGGCCGTTGGCAGACATGAATACGTCGATCTCCGAGCGAACGCCGAACTCGGGCAGGTAGATGCCGGGCTCGATGGAGAAGCAGATACCGGGGATGATTCGGCGGGTGTCGTGGGTCTCGAACCCGTCCAGATTGACCGCCTCGCTGTGGACCTCAAACCCGATACTGTGACCCAGCCGGTGGGTGAAGTACTCGCCATAGCCCCGGCTGTTGATGTACTCTCGGGCTACCTGGTCGGCCTGCCAGCCCAGGGCCGCAGTGCCATGGTTGTAGGCGTCCTCCAGATAATGGAGCGCGGCGTCTCGTGCGCCGATGACGATTTGTCCGCGGTTTCGCGGTGGTCGGCCAATTGCTCGGGCGACCACTGGTGAGTTGCGTATTGCATCAGGTCGGCGGAAGAGACCACCTCAGGGCCAAGGCTGCGGACCAACTCGATCGTGCCGGCGTCCACGCGTGAGACCCGCGGCAGGGCGTTCTCCGGGGAATATTTCATGGCAATTTTACTAGCCCCTGAAAGAAGTTCCCGTAGAGCGGCGAGCATCGAATCGCGGCTGCTGTAGACCGAGACCGCGACTCCGGAATCTGCGAACTTGCCGGCATCCACATGATGCACTAGCAGTGTTGGTTCACCCTGAGCGGGAAGGTAGAAATAACAGGGCCGGGTGACATGCCCTGATGCCGAGATGACCAGCCAGAATACCGGGTTGGCTTGGCGATAGTCGTAGACAAGCTAGCCAGGGATGCCCTCCTGGGTCAAATATTCCTGTGCTGTGTCGTAGATCAGTTGTTGTTCCATCAGAAAATCTGCAGGCCGCCTAGTTGATCGTTTGCCGCATTCCGCCGTCCAGCACCACGCTGGAGCCGGTGATGTAAGAGGCCCGGTCAGATGCCAAGAATGCGACCAGATCGCCCACTTCCTCGGGTTTGCCAAGCCGGCCCATGGGAATTGTGCCGACGGTGTCACGCATCAGCTCATCGAACACTTTTCCGGACTCCTGGGCCTCGGTCTCTACGGACGAGGTCAAATAATCGGTTTGCACCGGGCCCGAGACCAGGTTGTTGACCGTGATATTAAATGGGGCCAGTTCGTTGGACAGCATCTTGGAATAGCCGACCAAAGCCAATTGTGAGGCGGCGGATAGAGCGGTCCCGTTGGCCGAATTTCGACCCAGGGATGGCAGCAGGTGGACGATGCGTCCCCAACGTTGTTGTTTCATGTATGGGATGACTTCTCGGGCGAACCTGACTGCGCTGAGAAAGTTCTCATCCAGGGCGGTCATGATGGTTTCGTCGTTGAATTCGGAGGGGCGTCCTGGTGGGCCGTAACCCATGTGAGTGACCAGGATGCCGATCTGGCCGAACCGGTTGAAGGTGTCGCGCACCACGCGCCTGATGTCCCGTGCGACAGAAAGGTCGGCAGGGATGGCCAAGACATGTTGCTGGGAACCTACGCGGGCCAGTTCGATCTCCGTGTGGCGAAGGTCGGACTCTGTCCGGGCGCTGATCGCGACGTTGGCCCCTTCCTGTGCGAATGCCAAGGCGATGGCTCGGCCCATGCCCCTGCTGGAGCCTCCGATGATGGCAACCCGGTCTTTAAGTCCCAAGTCCATAGCCGTTTAACCTCCCGAGTCTAAGGTTCGGGGAGTGCCTGAGTGTGTGGACTTTCTATCGTAAAACCCTGGAACACCGGCCAGACTACCACGCCGATTTATTCTGCACAATTACCCCACCGAGCCTGGTTCGGCCAATCGCACGCCAGTCTGTAGCAGACTAGATGACCTCTTGGCTTTTTAGCTCCTCGATCTCGGCGGATGAGAATCCCAGGTCCTGCAGCACTTCCTGATTGTGCTCTCCCAAGAGCGGCGGGGGCCGGTCTAGTCCGCCGGGAGTGCGGGAGAACTTCAGTGGCAAGCCGGTTTGCTTGATCTTGCCCAGAGTCGGGTGAGACATCTCCACAAACATCTCTCTTGATAGCAACTGCGGGTCAGAGAAAACGTCGGCCAGATCGTTGATGGGGCCGCAGGGGACGCTCACCGCTTGAAGCTTCTCCACCCAGTAGGCGACCGGCTGTTTGATGAATATCTCTTGCAGCAAGGGCACAATCTTGCTCCGGTTCTGCGCCCGCTCAACGTTGGTTGTATAATCCGGGCTCTCCCGCAGTTCTGGCATCTCCATGCCCTCGCAGAACCGATCCCAGATCCGCTCCGAGCCCACAGCCAGGTTGAGATACTTATTGTCTTGGCACATGAACCCTTGGTAGGGCACCAGGTTGGGATGGGCCGCGCCCAAACGTTTGGGCGCCTCTCCGGTGGCGAAGAAATTGGCCGCCTGATATGTGAGCCAAGCCACCTGGGCGTCCATCATTGAGATGTCGATGTACTGGCCCTGGCCCTCGCCTTCATGCGACCGGTTGTGGATAGCGGCCATGACAGCGAACGCCGCCCACATTCCGGCGCCGATATCGGCCACCGCGATACCCACCTTTTGGGGATCGCCGTCGGGCTCGCCGGTGATGCTCATCAAGCCGCTGATGCCCTGCATGATCTGGTCGTAGGCCGGCCGGCTCTTGTAGGGCCCGGTCTGGCCGAACCCGGATATGGAGCAGAAGACGATGCCGGGATTGACGGTTTTCACCGCGTCGTAGCCTAGGCCGAACCGGTCCATCACGCCTGGGGTGAAGTTCTCCACCACAACGTCGGCGTTCTTGGCCAGGTCCAAGAAAATCTGCCGGGCTTTTTCCTCTTTGAAATTGAGGGTCAAGCTCCGTTTGTTCCGGTTTATCGATAGAAAATAGGCGCTTTCTTCGCCAATGAACGGAGGGCCCCATGTTCGAGTGTCGTCGCCGGAACCTGGAATCTCGATCTTGATCACATCGGCGCCGTAGTCTCCCAGCATCAGTGTGCAAAACGGTCCGGCCAGTGCCCGGGTCAGGTCCAACACCCTGATCCCCTCAAGTGGTTTCATGCTTCAGTTATCTCCTTGCGTGGCGAGCTAGGCCAATGGCCGTAGTCGGTAGGCGTGCCAGTCCATTTGACTTCAAACGAGCCTGGGTTGAGCCCCCGACTGTTGCCAAATATTACCACAGCCTGGACTTAGTCACCCTGATACTGGAGACGG
>UINC01001640.1_pt1 | contig 18989 bp, 15 predicted proteins | sample 5385821 | NCBI WGS metagenome assembly UINC01 (sample SAMEA4666929, study PRJEB26691) | marine metagenome | isolation source: Pacific Ocean | place: Pacific Ocean | collected 2011-10-13 | reverse complement strand
ATTGTTGTTAAAAATCATGAATTTGATAGATCTTTTTTAACATTAAAACCTAATATAGCATGCATAACATCTATTGATCTGGATCATCTAGATATCTATAATTCAAGAAAAGATTTACAAGATTCATTTAATGAATTTGCTCGTAATTTAGAAAAAGATGGTATGCTTTTTAAAAATTTTGATTTGGAAATTGATGGTATTAGCTATGGGTTTAATTCAAATGCAGAGTATTCAATTGCAAACTATAAAACTATTAATGATTCCTCTTTTTTTGATATTTTATATAAGAATGGAAAATGTGAAAACATAAGATTTGAGATGCCTGGAAAGCATAATGCTTCTAATGCTTTGGCTGCTTTTGCAATTTGTAAAAATTTAAAAATTAATGATGCTGATTTGAAAAAATCTTTAGGAACTTTTAAAGGAGTAAAAAGAAGATTTAGTTATGTTTTAAAATCTCCTAAAATATTAATTGATGATTATGCTCATCACCCTAAAGAAATTCAAGCTATTCAAGATTCTATTTTTTCACTATATCCAGAAAAAATAATCATGGCTATTTTTCAACCTCATCTTTTTTCAAGAACAAGAGATTTTATGGATGAATTTGCAAAAACTCTTTCAATGTTTCATGAAATAGTTTTATTGGATATTTATCCAGCAAGAGAAGAACCTATTAAAGATGTTAATTCAAATGAATTATTAAATAAAATAAATAATAATAATAAAAAATTGCTTCAAAAAGTAGAATTAGAGAATCATATTATTAATTCTGATGCAGATGTAATAGTTATTATGGGTGCTGGAGATATTTCTAATGAAGTGGAAAAAATTAAAAATGCAATACTAATTTAAAAATGAATTTTAGGATACTTAAAATATTGATAATGTTGTTTTTAGTTACTGGTTTAACGGCATTTAGTATTATTAAAAATGGGGATAGAAATATCAATATTAATAAGATTAATTATATGGATTCTGACCCTATATTTATATCTGTTGAATCAGTTAATAATTTGTTAAAACAAAGTGATTCTAATTCTTCTACTCTTTTAAAAAGAAATTTAAATTTGAGAAAAATAGAAGAACTAATTAATGATAATGCATTTATAGATTTTGCTGAGGTTTCTATGGATTTAGTTGGTGAAATTGGGGTTAAAATTATAGAAAAGAAACCGGTATTTAGAGTTCTAAATGGCGAATATTATATTGACACAAATGGAAGGAAAATGCCTTTATCTAATCTTTTTTCTGAACGCATTCCTTTAATTATTAGCGATGTTAATTCTAGTGACTATGTTAGTTTAGGTTCATTGGGAAGTTTTTTAATAAACGATGATTTTTTAAATGCACATATAACGGGATTAGAAATAATTGATAATAACCTTTTTTTTCATGTTAGGAATTTTTCTTATGTAATAACAATGAAAGGTTTTAATCAATATAAAATTCGTCTTAATAATTATAAAGTTTTTTATAGATCTGTAATAAATGATAGTGTTTTAAGAGATTTAAGTTCAATTAATTTAAATTTTAATAGTCAGGTAATTGTTGAAAAGAAATAAAATGGATAGTAATAATTTATTTGTTGGGTTAGATATTGGAACAACTAAAATTGTTGCAATGATTGGTTCTTTAAATGAGTATAACAAATTAAAAATTATAGGAATCGGTAAGTCTAAAAGTTTAGGTGTCCATCGTGGAGTTGTTAATAATATAACTCAAACTATTCAATCTATTCAATCTGCGACAAGTGAAGCTGAGGCTGATTCAGCTGAAAAAATTGAGAAAGTTATAGTTGGTATAGCAGGTCAGCATATTAGAAGCTTGCAGCATAGTGATTATATTACAAGGACAAATTCTGATCAAGTTATTGATGAAGATGACCTAGAAAGACTTATAAATCAAGTTTATAAATTAGTTATGCTTCCAGGTGAAGAAATCATTCATGTCCTTCCTCAGGAATACAAAGTTGATGGTCAAGGAGAAATAAAAGAACCTATTGGAATGTTTGGAGGAAGGTTAGAAGCAAACTTTCACGTTGTAGTTGGACAAGTGTCTTCAATTAAAAATATAGCTAGATGTATTAAAAGTGCTGGAATTGATTTTGAAGGGATAACCCTTGAACCAATTGCTTCTTCAGATGCTGTTTTAAGTCAGGAAGAGAAAGAAGCAGGAGTTGCATTAATTGATATAGGTGGAGGAACAACAGATTTAGCAATTTTTAAAGATGGTATTATAAGGCACACATCTGTAATCCCTTTCGGTGGAAATGTAATTACTGAAGATATTAAGGAAGGATGCTCAATTATTGAAAAACAAGCTGAACTTCTAAAAATTAAGTTTGGATCGGCATGGCCAGGAGAAAATAAAGAAAATGAAATTGTATCTATTCCAGGTTTAAGAGGGAGAGATCCGAAAGAAATTACTCTTAAAAATTTGTCTAAAATAATTCATGCAAGGGTTGTTGAAATTGTTGAACAGGTTTATATAGAAATAAAAAACTATGGTCATGAAGAACAAAAAAAGAAGTTGATAGGAGGAATTGTTCTTACAGGTGGAGGCAGTCAACTTAAACATCTCAAGCAATTAGTTGAATATATTACTGGAATGGATACAAGACTTGGTTATCCAAGTGAGCATCTTGCAGGAAATAATTCAATTGAAATTTCTAGTCCAATGTATGCTACAGCAGTAGGGTTAGTAATGAATTCAACAAAAGTTAAAAAAAATAATAAGGATAATGATGAGGGAGAAATAAACAATAAAAATACTGAAAGTGAATCTGAAAAAATTGAAAGAACAACAATCTTTGAAAGATTTACTCAATCGCTTAAAACTTTTTTAGATAACGCTGAATAAAATAATAACTATGCAATTAAATCAAGAAATTAATAACCTGCCCTTTGATTTACCAAAAAATCAAAGCAATGTAATTAAAGTAATAGGTGTTGGAGGTGGAGGAAGTAATGCAATTAATTATATGCATTCCAAAGGAATTAAAGGAGTAGATTTTGTAGTTTGTAATACTGACTCACAAGCATTAGAGAATAGTCCTGTAGAAAATAAAATTCAGCTTGGAATTACTCTAACAGAAGGTTTAGGAGCTGGAGCTAACCCTAAAATTGGAGAGCAGGCTGCTGTTGAAAGTTTTGATGATATAAGAAAAATGTTTGAGACTAATACTAAAATGGTATTTATAACAGCAGGTATGGGAGGAGGAACAGGTACAGGAGCCGCTCCAATAATTTCAAAGCTTGCTAAAGAAATGGAAATTCTAACAGTAGGAATTGTTACAATGCCTTTTAATTTTGAAGGTAAAATTAGACATGATCAAGCTAAAATAGGAGTCGAAAAATTAAGAAAACAAGTTGATGCTTTAATAGTTATTAATAATAATAAATTAAGAGATATATATGGAAATTTAGGATTTAAAGAAGGCTTTGCAAAAGCAGATGAAGTATTAGCTACTGCTTCAAAAGGAATTGCAGAAGTTATAACTCACCACTATACTCAAAACATTGATTTAAAAGATGCTAAAACTGTATTATCTAATAGTGGAAATGCAATAATGGGTTCAGCTGAGGCATCTGGATCAAAAAGAGCAGTTGAAGCTATATCATCTGCTTTAGATTCACCACTATTAAACGATAATAGGATAACTGGAGCTAAAAATGTTTTGCTTTTAATTGTATCAGGTGATAAGGAAATTACTATTGATGAAATAGGATTGATTAATGAATATATTCAAGAAAAGGCAGGGCATAGTGCTAATATAATTATGGGAATTGGAGAAGATATTTCTTTAGAAAGTTCTATTTCAGTTACTGTAATTGCAACTGGTTTTGATCCAAATCAACAACAAGAAATTATTCATGCTGATCCTAAAAAAATCATTCATAGTTTGGATGGTAATAATGAAATTATTCAAGATTTTAGTAGTGAAAATCAAGATAAAAAAATTCCTTTACAGTTTGATTTCTCTTCAGAATCTATTGATTTTAAAAATACAGATTTACCAGTAACGGATGATTTAGAAATTAGCAAAGACTTATCTTCATCAAAAATTGATATCAATGAAATAGAAGTTTCTTTTGAGGAAGTTGATTTTGAAATGGATGACATTAAAGAAGATGAAATAGAAATTGAGAATATTTCTGCAAATATTAATGAAATTCAAGTTATTGATCCCGAGTTGGTAGAGATAGAAGATCAGGTTTCCCTTGACTTTGATATGCCTCTTAATAAAAACAAAGATATCACAGATAAAATAATTCATGAATTAGTTGAAGATGTAAATGAAATTATAGTAAATGATCCTATACATATTATACCCGTTAGTGAAGTCGATGGTTCTGATACAAAAAAATCTGGTTTTGATAATTATACCAAATCAAAAGTAGAAACTGATTCGTCAAAAATTAAAGAAAATAAAAAAGTATTAAATCCCCTAAATAGTTCAATAGCAGATGGTTTAGCTAAAAGGACTGAAGCTAGAAAAATAAAATTAAAAGAGTATAATTATAATTTTTCAAAAGCAAAGAGAATTTCTGAGATGGAAAAAGAACCAGCTTTTAAAAGAGCTGGAATAGATTTAGATGATGTTGATACTGTAAAGGCGTCAAGAACTAGTATTAGTGAAGACTCCAATGGGGAAACTAATTTAAGAACTAATAATTCATTTTTACACGACAATGTAGATTAGTTTTTTTAATTTAACTTTAAAAACTTAATGTCATTAATTAACAAAATATCAGAATCTATAATGAGCGCAATGAAGGAAAAAGATACTGTTTCCTTGGAATCACTTCGAGCTATTAAATCCTCATTGCTTTTAGCTCAAACCCAAAAAGGTAATAACTTAGAAATTTCTCAAGAAGAAGAAATTAAAATTCTTCAAAAACTAGTTAAGCAAAGAAAGGAAAGTGCAGATATTTATCTTGCCCAAAATCGTAGTGAGCTTGCTGAGGTTGAAATTAATCAATCTAAAATAATAGAAAAGTTTTTACCTGAGCAAATTAGTTTAGATCAAATTGAAAAAATTGTTTCAGAATTAATAAATAAAACTGGAGCAAGTGGCATGAAAGATATGGGAAAAATAATGGGAATGGCTTCAAAAGAATTGTCGGGCAAAGCTGATGGCAAAACAATTTCCAGTATCGTACGGGCTAAACTATCATAGAAGAAATGGCCCGGTAGTTCAACTGGATAGAATATCAGATTTCGGCTCTGAGGGTTGGGGGTTCGAATCCTCCCCGGGTCACTAAAAAATTAAATAAAATTTATTTTTTTACCAAAAACTTATAGATGCAAATTGAATAATAATTATCCTTAGGTTTTAAAAGGGTATTTGGAAAATTTGGGTTATTAGGACTATCAGGAAAATGTTGAGTTTCAAGACAAAATGCAGATCTATAATTATAAGCTTTACTTTGTTTTCCAATTGTTTTTCCATCCAAAAAATTTCCTCCATAAAGTTGCATTCCGGGTTCATTAGTATAAACTTCTAAAATTCTACCAGATTTTTTTTCAATAACTCTTGCTGCTAATATATCTGTTGAATTTGAATTGTTCAAAACAAAATTATGATCATATCCATTTCCAAATTTTAATTGTTCATCTTCATCATTTAATCTTTTACCAATTTTTGTTAAAATATTAAAATCAAAAGGGGTTCCTTCTGCTAATTCTATTTTTCCTGTAGGAATTAATTTACTATCAATAGGTGTAAATGATTTTGCATTGATATATAATAAGTGATCATTTATATTACCATTTCCAGCACCCAATAAATTAAAAAAAGAATGATGAGTTAGATTGACATAAGTAGGCTCATCGGTATTAGCAAAGTATTCTATTTTTAATTCATTTTGATCACTTAAATGGTAAATAACTTTCACATTTAGATTTCCGGGATACCCTTCCTCCATATTTTTTGATAGATATTTAAACTCTACTGTTTGATTATCCAATTGTTTTCCTTCCCAAACAACATCATTATAACCAATATTTCCACCATGCAAATGATTAGGTCCATTATTTTTCTTCAAGATAAAATCTGTATTGTTAATTTTAAATTTTCCATTCTTAATTCTATTTGCATACCTCCCAATTGTAGCTCCAAAATATCTTTCTTTAATACTTATATAATCATCCAGTGTGCTGCAGCCTAAAACAATATCATCAAAACTTCCATTTAAATCAGGCACCCATAATGAAACTACTCTAGCTCCATAATTTGTTATTTCAGAAATTACACCATTTTTATTTCTAAGAACAAATAAATCAGTTTTTTTACCGTCTATGTTTTTTTGAAAATCACTTTTATTTAATAGTTTGATATCATTTTTCATATTACATGATTGATTATTTAAAAAGACAAGTATTAATAAAAATCTTATAAATTTTTTCATATAAACTATGAAAACAAATAGTTAATTATAAATTAACAGATTTGTTAATTCTAAGAAATTTATTAGGAGCAGTAATGACATTTAATACTTCAAAATCCATATCAATCGAATCTAAAATGTCTTTGGTTTTTACCGTGACATTTAATTCACCTCTTGCTGGAACTTCTAAAATGGAACTATAGCTATGAAATGTATAATTTCCTAAATATCTTAATTTAAAAGGAACAACACTGTGATTCTTAATTGTTATTGTAACTATTTTTTTATAATATCCTAAACTAGTAATTGATATATTTTTTTGGATTACTGGCATAATATTTTCTTCTTTCCCAATTAGCATGTCTTTATGCCAGACAAAAGTTTTTTGATTAAATAATGCATCTCTTATACTGCTGACAGTTCTATTCTTGGAAATAATAAAAGTAATAGGTCTATGTGCTTTTTTTTCTTTTGGATAATCCCAGTCAATAAGACCATGTACATCACTAGTTCCCATTATGGTCAAATTGTTTGAAAGAGCTATTTTTAATGCTTCTTCAGAATAAGTATGTTCATTGACAACTTCAATTCCATGAAATAGTTTTTTTTGTAATAACTGTTCATGAAATTTATCAAGTCTAGCAATTCCATCGTCTCTATTTGCTATCCAGTTAGGATGATTCCAAAAAACAAAAGCTCCTTGATTATTTGCTTCTTGCATTGCTTTTTCTCCGTCCTCTTTATTGCGCTTATTATAAACATTTAGAGAATTTGCATCTTTGATAAAAATTGCATTAAAATGACCTGGGGGCATTGGTTTTGTAATTTCCGAACCATTTACTATCATAAGTGTTTCGTCTTTCTTTAATAGTGCTTTCGAAATATTATATGATCTATTTCTATCAGGAATTATTATATCTTTTCTGTAACTTAAATACTCCAAGTGCTCTGTCATTGAAATTAGATCTAGACTATCTCTTCTAGCCTCTTCTATTCTGATGCTTGGCCATACTTGACCATCTGAAAAAACACTATGGATATGTAAATCGGATGAAATAAGGAAAGTTCCCTCTGGATTATTGAAAAAGACTTTTCTTTCTTGTGAAAAAGTGTTTAAAAAAATAAATAAAAAAAATAAGATTATAATTTGTTTCATAATTGTTTAGTTTAAAGGGATTTTAATAATTTTCTTTTTACTCTAATATATTTACTTATTGATGTGGAGTAATTCTTATAGTCTAGAAATAATTTTTTTACAATTTTAGAATGTTTTCTTTTATTTTTTGATTTTAAAATTTCAAGAAGTTCGTAATCTTCAATACCTTTTCGATGTGCTTCAAATCTTAGTGATGACAATGGACCATCTTCTCCTGGATAAATAATGTGGGTATCTCCAGCAGGGAGGTAATTTGTGGGTGAAGCAATTGGGGAGGGATGTTTTACAACACTTTGTTTAAAAGGGTCTGCTTTGTATTGATTTAATCCCCAATGAAGATATCCAAAAGTATTATATTTTGATCCAGCCCATCCAAAATAAACTTGTCTAATTCTTTCCATATCAAGAGTTCTGTTCAGCCATTTTCCGCCTGGAACTAAACAGGTATAAATTAGCACTTTTTCTCCTATTTTTTCCCTTGATCTGAAAAAATCTTCATTTTCTTGAAAATCATTTATAATTGGGCACCAAAAATCAACAGCTCCATTTAAAGATTCTTTTGCGTTAGTAGCTTCCATAATTTTTATTTCAGGATAGATAGCTTTTATTTGTTTTGAAACTTGTCTATAGCATTCAGCATTATTATTAGTTGGTTCATCTGCAATGTGTTGTAGCCATTGATTAGTTAAGTTATATTTTTTTGTAAAATTTTTTATTTTTCTAATAATTGTATCTATATCTTTTTTTGCTTCATCACTAAAATAACCCCTTCCTCTTAAATTAGTTATTAATTCAGGACTTCCCCAATCATCATTTTTACCTCTACCTAAAAGATGAGGAGATTCGAAATATTTGAAACCATTTTTTCTAAATACATCAATAAATGAGATCATTTTATCTTCATCTAGATGAATCTTATTCTCTTTAAGGCTAATAAGTTCCCCAGGAATAATCACACAATTTTGTCTTCCATCAGCCATAATTTTTGCATATTTTTCTAACATTTCATACCATTTATCACTCCATCTTTTAAGGTTGTGCTTTTCTTCCATTTGGGTAATATTAAACCAATTTGTATAAAAGAAATTACTATCAATTAATTCAGGAATAGAAGCGGAGTGAATCTTAATTTTAAAATTAAGTTTTTGGAGATTTTTTAAATTCTCTTTTATTGAAATCTCAATTAAATGGGCTTTTTCATATTGAAGATGTTTTGAATTTACAGTAAGCCTTAATAATGAATACTTATGTCTGGTTACGAAACTTTTCTTATTCAATGGATATATTACCTCAAAAATCTTGAATGGAGCTCTTCTAATAACATATGGATTAATTTTTCCTTTAAATTGTTCAGTTCTACTATCTAAACCAGTATTTTCCTCAACAGGAACAGGCTCAATTATATCCCAATTTATAGTGCTAATATTTTTTGACCTAGTATCAATGGAAATTTTATTTCCAATATTAGATTTAATTAAAATGAGAACTTCGGCAGATGAATTTAAAGGAATATTGGTTTCATAATAATTACGAAACTTTAAATTATTATGATCTGGATAAACTGCTTCTAGAGTATTTAATAATCCAACTTTAAATTGAGCATAATTTGTAAAACTTGATAATAAGCAAAACAATAATATGTAATTAAATTTAATATTCATTTTGTTAAATAATAAGTTCATTAACTTAATCTTATTAAATTATGAAAATTTAATTATTTTCACATTACTTAAATACTTTTAAAATGAAAAAAAATAGAATTTATATATTATTAATGATAGTATTAGTTATTGTCATTTCTGTCATATCAGGTGGGAATAATTCTGACACAAAGGAGCAATTAAAAGCAGATAGAGAAAAAGCTGAAAAAAGATTAGAATCTGCAATTCTTTCAAAAAAAACAAAATTCAAAGATCTTTTTAATGGTAAGGATTTGAGTGGGTGGATTATTTATGGAACTGAAAAGTGGTATGTTGAGGATGGATTGTTAGTATGTGAAAGTGGGCCTGATGCTAAATATGGCTATTTAGGAACTGAAAATTTTTACAAAAATTTTGTGTTAAATCTAGAATTTATGCAAGAAGCTAATGGAAATAGTGGAGTTTTTTTTAGATCTACAGTTGAAGGAACTAAAGTAAGCGGATGGCAAGTTGAAGTTGCGCCACCTGGATTATATACAGGTGGAATTTATGAATCTTATGGAAGAGGTTGGCTTATAAAACCTAGTGATGGGAAAGATTCTTCTCTACAAATGGGTGATTGGAATAAGCTTACAATAAAAGTTTATGAAGATACAGTAACTACATGGTTAAATGGTGAACAAATGATTACCTATTCAGATAAAAAAATAGGAGAAGCAAATGGTAGAATTGCATTACAAATTCATGATGGAGGTGGAATTAAGGTTAAGTGGAAAAATATTAAAATTCAAGAATTATAAAAAATAGATATGGATTTTAATTTTTAAATATTCTTCCTGAAGAATGATCTTTAGTTGCTCCCGTCACACTTTTTAAACAGTTTATTTTCCCTTTAACTCTAAGTAATCCCATATAAGCAAAAATTAATGCTTCCTTAAAATCTACTATTTCTTTTTCTGGAATAATTAATTTGGACTTTAGTTTGTTTTTTATAGAATCAATAAGAGTTTTATTGTATACTCCTCCTCCAGTTATTAAGATATTTTCTTTAGAATTAGGTATAATGCACTTATTGATTTGATCTGATATGTGGTCGATATATGTTATTAAGATATCTTCTGGTTTTATAATATACTGATCAATTAATGGTATAACTTTTGACAAAACGAATTCTATTCCTAATGATTTTGGTCCTAATTTATTATAGAAATTCATATCATTTAATTTTCTTAAAAGATCTGTATTTATTCTTCCTTTTTTTGATAAAATTCCATCTCTATCAAAAGGATGCCCTAATTTGTTTGAATAATGATTTAAGACAGTATTAACAGGGCATATATCAAAGGCTTTAATGTTTTTCTTGTCTTTAATAGAAATGTTAGAGAATCCTCCTAGGTTTAAGCAATATTTGTACATATAGAAAAGATCTAAATCTCCAATAGGAACTAATGGAGCACCTTCGCCTTTATACTCTATATCTTGAGTTCTAAAATCAGAAACAACATCAATTTTTGTATTTTTGTTAATTGTCTTTCCATCACCTATTTGGAGTGTTATTCCTTTATTTGGCTCGTGAAAAATTGTATGTCCATGAGATGAGATTAAATCAACCTTAGAAATGGAAAACTCATTTATAAATTGTTTTATATAATCACTTAATAGCTTTCCATGATCATTATCCAATCGATCAAGTTGTTTATTATTTAATAAAACAGCTTCTGTTAATTTTTTAATCCAAATTTTATTATAATTAAAGGTCTTAGCATGTAGAATATTATAATTTGTATAATCAGATTTATTGAAGGAAACTAAACATATATCTACCCCATCTAAAGATGTTCCACTCATTAAACCTATCACATAAATAGAATTACTATGCATCAATTAATTTATGTATTTAAATTAAATAAAATATATTAATAATTAGTTTATTAAAGTGGAAAGAGTGCTGATCGTGTTGGTTGGATTGTCTGATTTAAATACAAAACTTCCTGCAACAAGAACATCAGCCCCCTGTTTAGTCAATTTTTTTGCATTTTCAGAATTTACTCCTCCATCTATTTCAATTAATGCCTTCGATTTATACTTGTCAATTAATAATTTAAGGTCTTTAACTTTTTGATAAGTTGAATCAATAAATGATTGTCCACCAAAACCAGGATTAACACTCATTACACAAACCAAATCAACTTCTTTTATAATTGATTCCAAAGATGAAACAGGAGTATGCGGGTTGATTGCTACCCCAGCTTTCATATTTAGACTTTTAATTTTTTGAACAGTTCTATGAAGATGAGTACATGCTTCAATATGTACTGTAAGAACTTTGCTTCCAAGTTCAGCAAATTTTTCTAAATATTTATCAGGATTAACTATCATTAGATGAACATCTAATGGTTTTTTTGCATATTTTTTTAAAACATTCATTATGGGAGTTCCAAAAGAAATATTGGGAACAAAAACACCATCCATTACATCAATATGAAACCAATTTGCTTTGCTATTATTTACCATTTTAATCTCATTTTCGAGATCACCAAAATTACAGGCAAGCATTGATGGTGCTATTAACTTCATTTTACCCTAAATAGGTTTTTAAAATTTTGCTTCTAGAGGTGTGTTTAAGCCTTCTAATAGCTTTTTCTTTTATTTGTCTAACTCTTTCTCTAGTTAAATCAAATGTTTCCCCAATTTCTTCTAATGTCATAGCATGTTTTTCTCCTAATCCAAAATATAGCCTTACGACATCTGCTTCCCTAGGGGTTAAGGTTTCAAGAGATCTTTCAATCTCAGTTCTAAGAGATTCATGAAGTAAGTTTCTGTCTGGGTTTGGAGATTCGCCACTTCTTAAAACATCATAGAGGTTTGAATCTTCTCCTTCAACAAGAGGAGCATCCATTGAGACATGTCTTCCAGAATTTTTCATTGATTCTTTCACATCGGAAATAGTCATATCCAATTCTTTTGCTATTTCTTCAGCTGAAGGAACTCTTTCATTTGCTTGCTCTAGAAAGGCATACATCTTATTTATTTTATTGATAGATCCAATTTTGTTTAAAGGGAGTCTTACAATTCTTGATTGTTCAGCTAACGCTTGCAGTATAGATTGACGAATCCACCAAACAGCATATGAAATAAACTTAAAACCTCTTGTTTCATCAAATCTTCTAGCAGCCTTAATTAAACCTAAATTCCCTTCATTAATTAAATCGGGAAGGGTTAAACCTTGATTTTGATACTGTTTTGCAACAGAAACAACAAATCTTAGGTTTGCTTTAGTCAGTTTGTCTAATGCATTTTCATCACCAGCTCTAATTTTTTGAGCTAATTCTACCTCTTCTTCAGCAGTAATTAAATCTACTTTACCTATTTCTTGTAAATACTTATCTAAAGAAGCTGTTTCTCTATTGGTTACCTGTTTTGTAATTTTTAATTGTCTCATTTCAGGGTTTTAAATCTATTATACGTTAAAATCTATAAAAAGGTTACAATTAAATTCAGAATAATTTAAAAATTAGAAACAATAATTAATTTACCTATTGTTTCTATTATCTTTTCTTCTATTATCATATTTAGAAGGTCTTGGAGGTCTTTCAACATATCCTTCAGGTTTTTCTAATAGAGCTTTTCTAGAAACCTTTTCTTTTCGAGTTCTAGGATCTATACCAAAATATTTTACCTCAAGTGTATCACCGAGTTTTAAAACATCACTTACATTATTCGTACGCTCCCAAGCTATTTCACTAACATGTAATAGTACTTCATTTCCAGGAGCATCTAAGTATTCTACAACAGCTCCAAAATCAAGCATTTTTATAACTTTTACTTTATAAGTATTTCCTTTTTCAGGTTTAAATAATAAAGAATCAATTTTTGCAAGAACTTCGTCAATTCCTTCTTGATCTGTACCAAGAATTTCAACAATTCCTTCTTCAGTTTCAGGATCTTCGTTTATAACAATCGTACAGCCTGTAACTTTTTGTAATTCTTGAATCACTTTTCCTCCTGGACCTATAAAAGGTCCAATAAATTCATTTGGAATTCTACTAGTGACCATTTTAGGTGAATGAGATTTTACTTCAGAATTAGGTTTTTCTATCGTAGCAGTAATTTTTTCTAAAATATGCAATCTTCCATCTCTTGCTTGTTTAAGAGCATTAACTAAAATTTCATAAGAAAGACCTTTGATTTTAATATCCATTTGACAGGCAGTAATTCCTTTAGAGGTTCCTGTAACTTTAAAATCCATGTCTCCTAAATGATCTTCATCACCTAGAATATCACTTAAAACAGCATATCTTTCTCCATCAGAAATTAGTCCCATAGCAATTCCTGAAACAGGTCGAGTAATTTGAATTCCAGCATCCATCAATGCCATTGTACCGGAACATACTGTAGCCATTGAAGAGGAACCGTTTGATTCAAGAACTTCACTAACTACTCTTACTGTATATGGACAGTCATCAGGAATCATTCCTTTTAAACCTCTTTGAGCTAAATTACCATGACCAACTTCTCTTCTTGAAGTTCCTCTTAGTGGTCTTGCTTCTCCTGTACAAAATGGAGGGAAATTATAATGTAAATAAAAAGTTTCCTCACCTTCATATGATGGCATATCAATTTTGTTTGCTTCTCTTGATGTTCCGAGGGTTACTGTTGCTAATGCTTGCGTTTCTCCTCTGGTAAATATAGCTGATCCGTGAGTTGATGGTAAGTAATCAACTTCACAACAGATATCTCTAATCTCATCAGTTTTTCTACCATCTAATCTAACTCCTTCAGTTAAGGTCAGTTCTCTAATTGCTTCTTTTTGAGATTTATTAAAATATTTTACGATTAACTTTCCATACTCTTCAGTTTCTTCTTCAGAAAAAGAAGCTTTTAATTCTTCTTTTAAATTAGCAAAAGCTAAACTACGTTCAGCTTTCGAAGTCCCTTTTTTTGCAATAGCGTAACATTTATCATATGAAGCTTCGTGAATTTTTTTAGCTAATTCTTCGTTTTCATCACTAGTTTCATATTCTCTAACTTGTTTTCTGCCAACTGCATCAGCCAACCTTTCTTGAGCCTCAATTTGAATTTTTATAGATTCATGAGCGAATTTTATTGCATCAGCCATTTCTTCTTCACTACATTCATCCATCACACCCTCAACCATCATAACTGAATCTGCAGAAGCACCAACCATTATTTCAATATCAGCATTAGCTAATTGAGCTCTACTAGGATTTATAATAAATTCTCCATTTACTCTAGCTACTCTAGTTTCTGAAATTGCACATTCAAAAGGAAAATCACTCAATTGAATAGCAGCAGAAGCAGCAAGTCCTGCTAATGCATCAGGCATTACATCTTCATCATGAGACATTAATTGAATCATAACTTGAATTTCAGAGTGATAGTCTTTTGGAAATAGAGGACGGAGAACTCTGTCAACTAGTCTCATAGTTAGAACTTCTCCATCACTGGGTCTAGCCTCTCTTTTAAAGAATCCTCCAGGGTATCTACCAGCAGCAGCAAATTTTTCTCTATAATCAACTGTCAATGGTAAAAAGTCTACGTTTGAAGATTCATAATTAGAGACTACAGTACATAAAAGCATAGTCTTTCCCATTTGAACAACTACTGATCCATGAGCTTGTTTTGCAAGTTTTCCAGTTTCTAATGTAATTTTTCTTCCATCACCAAGATCGATGGATTCGTTGTAAGTTTTTATTTTCATATTTTTCATTAAATAAATTAAGTTTTGTTGTGTCTTAGGTAGAATACCAATGAAAAACTATGAGATGGATATTTATTTACGGAGATTTAATTTTTTAATTATTTCTCTATAACGAGTAATATCTTGATTTTTAAGATAGTTCAATAAGCTTTTTCTTTTACCCACCATCATTACTAAAGACCTTTCAGTATTAAAATCTTTATGATTATTTTTTAGATGTTTAGTTAAATGGTTGATTCTAGCTGTAAACAATGCTATTTGTCCTTCAGCAGAGCCCGTATCTGACTCAGATTTACCGTGCTTTTTAAATATTTCCTTTTTATTTTCCTTAGATAAATACATGCCAATATTTTTGTAAATAATTATTATGTAACCAATATTTAATTATTGGAGGCGCAAATATAGGATTAAATTTTGAAATGATAGAATTAAATATTGTTCTTTCTAATAGGTCTATTAAGTATTAAATCAAAATATAAATTTATTTTTTCCTTCAATTTTGTTCTTGGAGTAATAAAATCTAAAAAACCATGCTCTAATAAAAATTCTGATTTTTGAAACCCTTCGGGGAGGTCTTGACCTGTAGTGTCTTTAACAACCCTTGGTCCAGCAAATCCAATTAAAGCTCCAGGTTCAGAAATATTTATATCTCCAAGCATAGCAAAAGAAGCAGTTGTCCCACCTGTAGTAGGGTCTGTACATAAAGAAACATATGGAAGCTTATGATTTGAAAGTTGTGCAAGTTTTGCAGATGTTTTTGCCATTTGCATTAAAGAAATTGCACCTTCCATCATTCTAGCTCCTCCAGATTTCGAAATTATTAGTAAAGGTATTTTTTTAGAAATGGCATGATCTACAGCTCTCGTGATTTTTTCACCAACTACTGACCCCATTGAACCTCCAATATATCTAAAATCCATACAAGCTATAACTAATTCTTTACCTAATGATTTTCCAATAGCAATTCTTACAGCATCTTTTAATCCTGTTATTTTTTCAGCTTCTTTACTTCTTTGTTTGTATGTTTTATTATCAATAAATTTTAATGGATCTTTTGAGGATAATTTTTTATCTAATTCTTTGTATACATTATCAAAAAGAATATTAAAATATTCATCGCTTCCTATTCTTAAATGAAAACCATCTTCAGGCGAGACATAAAAATTTTCTTCTAATTCATCAGTATCTATAATTTTACCAGTTGGAGTTTTATGCCATAACCCCTCTGGAGTATCCTTTTTTTCTTTTGTAGTTGTCTGAATTCCTTTTATTGTTCTTTTAAACCAAGCCATTTTTAAGGATATTTATTCAAATATAAGAAACCTAAATTATTGAAGCGTTTTTACATTATTTAGATCATGAAAAGCTTGAATTAACCTAGTCTTAAAGCTTTCTTCAGCTTTTCTTAGCCAAACTCTTGGATCATAATATTTCTTATTAGGAATATCAGATCCTTCTGGGTTTCCAATTGGAGTTTTTAAAAAGTCTTTATTTTCATTAAAATAATCTCTAATTCCAGACATAAAAGCATATTGCATATCTGTATCTATATTCATTTTAATAGTTCCATAATCAATCGCTTCTCTAATTTCCTCAATTGAAGAACCAGATCCACCATGGAAAACAAAATCTATAGTATTATTTGGAACATTGAACTTTTTAGAAATATAATCTTGGGAATTTTTTAAAATCTTTGGAGTTAACTTAACATTACCAGGTTTATAAACTCCATGAACATTACCAAATGCAGCTGCAATTGTAAATTTATTACTGATTTTAGACAATTCTTCATAAGCGTAAGCAACTTCTTCTGGCTGAGTATATAATTTTGAATTATCTATATCAGTATTGTCTACACCATCTTCTTCACCACCTGTAATCCCTAACTCTATTTCTAAAGTCATACCTATTTTATCCATTCTTTTTAAATATTCTTTGCAAATGGAAATATTTTCTTCAATAGGCTCTGCAGAAAGATCAATCATATGAGAACTAAAAAGTGATTTTCCAGTTGATTTAAAATTTTCTTCACTGGCAGTTAATAATCCATCAATCCAAGGGAGAAGTTTTTTTCCAGCATGATCAGTGTGAAGAATTACAGAAACATTATAAGCTTTAGATAGTTCATGAACATGTTTTGCCCCGGCAATCGCACCTTTAATTGCACCATTTTGATGGTCATTTGATAATCCTTTTCCTGCATTGAAAATGGCTCCTCCGTGTGAGAATTGAATTATTACTGGAGAATTTAGTGAAGATGCTGTCTCTAAAACTGAATTTATTGAATTTGAACCTATAACATTTACTGCAGGTAAAGCAAATTTCTTTTCTTTTGCCAAGTTAAAAATTTGTTGCACTTCTTCTCCAGTTGCAACACCACTTTTTATTTCCTTCATTATAATTTTCTTGTTATAAGAGATTGCTAAATTAAAAAGAAATATTGATTTAAAATGGATAATTTAACCCGATGTTGAATACAGCTTTTTTAAGTTGAAAATCAGTTAGCCACCTTTCTTTTAAATCTAATGCAGGGTTATAAGCTTTTAATCCCATGTCAAGCCTTAAAACAAAGTATCCTAAATTATATCTAATTCCAATTCCAGTTCCAATAGCAATTTCATTAAAATCTTTAAAACCATCAAAAGTTCGTTTTGAATCATTTGTATTATCAAATACATTCCAAATATTTCCAATATCAGTAAAAATTGCTCCATCAAGTTTGCCAATTAATTCAAACCTGTATTCGAAATTAAATGCAATTTTCATATTTGCTTCATTGAATTCGCTAATAGCTCCACTACTTCCAGGTCCAAGCCTATATACTTCCCAGGCTCTATTATCATTAGAACCTCCTGAGAAAAATGATTTAGAAAACGGAATATTGTCTGAATTTCCAAAAGGAACAGCAATACCATAATAGCCTCGAAAAGCAAGTACTGAATTTGAAGAAATAGCCCAATGTTTAATATAATTTAACTCAGTTTTAAAATATTGAGAATACGCCAATCCAAGAATTTTTTTGTTTCCATATTGATCTTTAGAAGCATTAAATTGACCTGCTAAAAAATTTGTTATATTTCCTGCTAATTCTACTTTAAATTTAAATTCAGAGAAATTTTCATCAAAAATATTTTTTCTAGTATTTGTTATTATTGAAAAATTTGAACCAATGATAAGGTTGTTTGATGTAAGTCTATTTCTTCGATCATTTATATAATTAACAATATTGTAATCTTGTTGACTTAAAGAGATATTATTAGAAATGACATCACTTATAAATGAATTAATACCTTCTGGAATAATCAATCTATTAAAAGCATCAAAATAGGCGCTATTGGTATTATAATTTTTTGCAATTGTATTTATAGAATTAAATGAACTAGAATAAATATTAAAGTAGTTAATACTATTTTTATTATTAACTAACTCAACATTAAATAAACCTAAATTAATTTTTTGATCATTTTTATTTGTCCAATCATAATTTAAATCAAATTTAAAACTTTGTCTATCTAAGCCAATATTTGTTTGTTTTGATGTGCCCAAACCAATATAAGTGGTTGGATTAAATTCAAGGGGAAGTATCTTTTTAGAATTAAATGGCATATAGAATCTAGGAAATTTAAGCCTAAGATCAATTCCAAATTCTGAAATAGTAGTATTAGCTGATTTTCCAACAGTTCCCCTAGTACTTATTTCTAATCTTTCAGCTCCTTGAAAAATATTCCTACTAGTAAAAGAGTTTTCAAAAGCTATTCCAATATCTTCAATATTTGAATGTTTTAAATCAAATCCGAAACCAAGTGAAAATCTTTTTTTAGCGCTTAATAAAATATTAGCCTCTAACTCATTATTTGAATTTTCTAAATAACTGTAACTAACTGATGGATATTGAAAATTTTCAAGATTGTTTAATTGTCGAATAGTTTTTGACCTTAAAATATCACTGTAAGGATCTCCTTTTTTGAAATATATTAAATTTGTTAAATTTTCAGGTTTGTATCTTAGTTTTCCTTTTGAAAAAATATTTATATTATCATATTCTATACTATTTTCTAAATCTTCTTTAGAAAGAGAAA
>UINC01001634.1_pt1 | contig 19026 bp, 31 predicted proteins | sample 5385821 | NCBI WGS metagenome assembly UINC01 (sample SAMEA4666929, study PRJEB26691) | marine metagenome | isolation source: Pacific Ocean | place: Pacific Ocean | collected 2011-10-13 | reverse complement strand
CCAGCACAGAGTACCGGGGACGAGGTGCTGGAGCCCCCCAATCTTCTGTGGAAATAGGCTCAATTTCACTATGAAGACCAGAGATCGACAAAGCTTCCCGACCCAGATCATACCAAGTCGCCTCTCCGCTGTTGGTTACATGATAGGTACCGGACGCGCGATGGTTCACCAAATCGAGTGTGAGTTCGGCAACGTGCTCTGCCCACGTGGGGCTTCCCGTTTGGTCGTCTACTAACTGGAGTGGCCTGCCTTCCCTAGCACGTTGGATAACCATCCGAACAACGTTCTCCCCCACGGCACCGTATAGCCAACTTGTGCGAATCAAGAGTGCATCCACACCTGAAACTACTACGGCGTTTTCACCAGCAAGCTTACTCTCCCCGTATACAGAAAGTGGGTCAGGTTTATCATTTGTCGAATACGGAGTTCTCTTTGTACCGTCAAAAACGTAGTCCGTACTGAAGAATACCATCCGTGATTCTGCGGTCTTACAGGCCTCTGCAACGTTGGTAGCTCCACCAGCATTTACAGCTATCGATGTGCTCCGCTCAGATTCCGCCATATCTACATTCGTAAAGGCTGCGCAGTGGAACACGATATGGGGATTCTCCGCTGAGATACAACGCTCTGTAGCGTAACGGTCGGTCACATCTAGATCAGATTTTGCTAAGGCCTTGTACTCCATACCCCGACGATCCATGACTGTCGAGAGTGCGGATCCCAGGAGACCCCCCGCTCCCGTGATCAAACACCTCACCGCAATCCTCCCTGATAGACAGCTTTCCCTATGATGTTGCCGACCCTGGAATACATCGGCACTTTCGGTCCGGTTCCATCAGGACATTTCACCAATACCTGACTCATGTCTCTAGATTTCACAGCGCTCAAAATCCCTGACGTCCTCTTGATCCGAACGCCACGCCATATGGATGAACGTGGGTACTTCACTGAAACGTACCGACGAAGCTCTTTCACCATGGTCGATAGCGCATTCCTCCAGGACAACTTTGTCCGCTCTGCACATAGGGTGTTGAGGGGTCTCCATTTGCAGCTCCCACCCAAAGCTCAGGGGAAACTCGTACGAGTTGTACGCGGTGACATCTTTGATGTAGCCGTGGATCTTCGCCCAGGGTCGAATACCTTTTGCCAATGGGTCGGAATACAAATGACTGCTGATGAAGGAGTGCAACTCTGGATTCCGCCGGGGTTTGCTCACGGATATGTGGTTTTGAGCGAATTGGGAGCTGATGTTTCCTATAAAGTGACCCAAGAATATGATTCTGGCCTTGAAACTGGCATCCGGTGGGACGACCCACAGATTGGAATCTCTTGGCCGATCTCCGATCCCGTCCTCTCCTCGAAGGACCAGAAACTGCCATCCTTGGCTGAAAGTAACCTCGGAGCGAGGTGAACCAGAGCCGGCTAGCTCTTCACGATCCAGCTGTCCACTCCATTTGTTATGACACCGGCGCCCGAGACCGCGTGCCTCGCGTCGACAAGTGCTCTGGCCCCGTCAACAATACGTCCATAATCAAAACAACTATGGTCGGTAAGGATTACTGCAACATCTACTCCCTTCAGTAACTCGTCGGTCAACTTCTCTGACGTGAGTGCAATGCCTTCCTTTTTCAACTCGGGTACATAGGGATCGTGATACATGACACCCGCACCAGTCGCCTGAAGAAGCTTGATGACATCAAAGGCTGGTGACTCACGCACATCCTCAATGTTTTTCTTGTATGCAACACCGAGTATGAGAATCCTGGACTCCTTCAGGGTCCGATTATTGTGACTAAGGGCCTTGCGTACCTTGTCGACGACAAAGATCGGCATTTCTGCGTTGATTTCAAATGAAAGATCAATGAAGCGAGTCTCGTAATCGAGTGTGCGCATCTTCCAAGACAGGTAGTGTGGGTCGACTCGGATGCAATGACCTCCAAGTCCCGGTCCTGGTGTGAATTTCATGAAGCCGAAGGGCTTGGTGGACGCAGCATCAACAATCTCCCAGATATCCACTCCGAGCTGATCAGCGATGAGAGCAATCTCGTTGATAAGTCCTATGTTCACTGCTCGGAATGTATTCTCCAAGATCTTGGTGAACTCTGCAGCCTCTGCTGACGAGACTCGAACAACCGTATCAATAAAGCTTTCGTAGAACCTTTGCCCTACATCCCCACACACTTCTGTAAGTCCACCAATGACCTTGGGTGTATTTTTTGTCGTCCAAGTTTCGTTTCCGGGATCCACTCTTTCAGGTGAAAAACAAAGGTAAAAGTCCTCTCCCGCTTTCAGGCCGGAACTCTCGAGAATTGGCTGTAAGACCTCCCGTGTGGTCCCAGGATATGTCGTTGACTCAAGGAGGATGAGCTGACCCGGATGCAGCACAGCTGCGATCGCTTCCGCTGCAGCTCTTACATGAGAGAGATCCGGATCACCATTCTTCAAGAGTGGGGTAGGAACGCATATAGAGATAGCATCACATTCCTTGATGCGACTTAAGTCACAAGTTGCTTCGATTAGACCCCTGCTGCGGAGCTCTTTGACTTCATTATCCGTCAGGTCCTGGATATGCGAGTGACCTGCATTAACATCTTCGACGACCTGCTTATCTAAGTCAAAACCGATGACCTTGAACCCACCACTCCTAGCAGCTTCGAGAGTCAGTGGAAGACCGACATAGCCCAAGCCAATCACACCGAATGTTATGAGTTCTTTGTCACTGGCCACAGGATGCTCATTCACCTTGGAAGGGACATTACTCTATTTTGCTAACGGACCATCCAAATCCGCTAGGGCGGGTAAACACCCTTCTAGATTCTACAGTTATGAGGTCTACGAGGGAAAACTAGATGCAACGAATGCTAATGCCGTCAAGGAGAAAACCCCTTCTGCAATAAAATGCCAAAGGGGTTCCCAGCGGATTATTAGTATTAGACGTGGGAAGGGCTACCCATCGGCAACGATAGCTGGAGCTCTTGCGATTTTGCCGGCCGAAATGCAGCGCGTGCATACGCGGACACGACGACGAGTGCCGCTCTCATCGACAATCTTTACCGTCTGGAGGTTCGGGAGCCAGCGGCGGCGTGTCTTATTGTGAGCGTGGCTAACATTGTTCCCAGTAGCGGGACCCTTGCCACACACATAGCAAATTCTAGCCATATTACCTTAGTTACCGATCTAATTCTGCGTTAACTGGCACGGACCACTTAATTACCACTGGTATTCCCTACCCCACTCGTTGTATCAGCTACAACGACTTCCGTGGATTCCAAGTAGTGCATCGCAAACTCAGCTGCCAAACGGTCACCATCCCCGATCGCTCCTCCCGCTGTCCATGCGTTCAAGGCAGAATCATTTACGGCATGGACGATACCGGTCACAGTCGCCCGCTCACCCATGGTTATGGCCACACCCTCTGCCTTAACCTCTTCAGACATTGAAATGAGGAACGGTTGCCCATTCGGAAGTTCGAGCCAGAAGCCCTGTGTACCAAGCATACTGGCTACGGTTAGCCCTGACACCCGTATCATCCGCCCCTCAAATGGACCTGCATCAACCTCTAGGTCAGTAGCAGCAACAGTGGTTGCAACTTCCATTTCATCTGCTGTATCACTCTCCTCGACGATGGCGAGCGCCCGCTCTTCAGCGGCCCGGACGTTGAGGTAGTACATAAATAAACCGATAACAATGAATGCAACTACCATTAGAAGCATGCCCAGGTCAGCAGCACCCCGTCGGGAAGTGTTGTCAGCCATATCCGTCGTCCTGTACGGTTGAGGTGTCCCCATTATTTCATGAGCCAAACTAATTAACCAATTCGATGAGCGATATCTCAGCTGCATCACCTTTACGGTTACCCAGTTTTAGAATTCGGGTATAACCGCCCGGGCGCTCAGCGTATCGGGGAGAGATTTCATCGAACAATTTCCCTAAAACCTCTCGATCTTGGATCTTCCGAGCTACTAAACGCCTCGCGTGCAAATCACCTCGACGGGCGAGAGTAATTAGGCGCTCAGCATAAGGTCTTAGCTCTTTAGCCTTAGCAGTGGTTGTCTCGATACGCTCATGTCGAAAAAGCGAAGTCGCCAAGTTCCGCAACATCGCTCGTCGGTGACTCGCTGTTCGCTGAAGCTTTCGTCCTTTTTTCCTGTGTCGCATAACTAACCGTTCTCAGTTCCTGCGGTCTCACCCTCCGCATCAAGGAAAAAGAGGCGGCCGTCTTCCCCTTGTTCAAGCTTCATACCGAATCCTAGCTCCCTCTCTTCCAAGAAGTCTGAGATCTCTTTGAGAGATTTCTTACCAAAATTCTCAATTTGCAGCATATCATCTTCTGATGACTGCACTAGATCCGCCAATGTAAGGATATTCTCCTTATGCAAAGAATTACGAGAACGTACAGAGAGTTCAGCAAGTTCTTCGATCAAACTCTCAAGTAGAGCCTGCTGATCCTCTGAAACCGCGACTGATCCCGGAGGAGTAACTTCAGGAATTCCACCTTCGCTGAAATAAAGCATGTACTCTAGGTGTTTCCTGACAAGTTCAGCCGCATAAGCAACTGCGCTTGACGGATCTAACGAGCCATCGGTCTCTATGTTTAGTGTGAGTCGATCAAAATCTGTTCGTTGGCCAACTCTTGTTTCCTCCACGGAGAAGTTGGCTCTCCTCACAGGATTATAGATCGAATCGATACGGACGAGATCCACCGGGGTTTCTCGCGGAATAGGGTGTTGATCCGCAAGCACAAAACCACGGCCTTTATTGATGTAAAGCTGGACGTGGAGCGTGCGGTCTTCCTGAAGAGTGAAAAGATGATGGCCTGGATCCATGACAGTGGCTCCAGAGGTTGGCTGAATATCTCCCGCAGTCACAATACCAGCCTTGTCGACTTGTATCTGTAGCACTGCTTCATCAACATCATCATCCAAGGTCACGATCAGTGACTTCAGGTTCTGGATTACCTGGTGGACATCCTCTATCACACCACTAATCGTTTGATGTTCATGCAGAACTCCGTCGATACGAAAACCCCATACTGCCGCCCCTCTCAGTGAAGAGAGCAGTACACGGCGTACTGAATTGCCCAGGGTATGCCCAAACCCCCGCTCAAGCGGCTCGACCATGAATTGAGCCGAACGGTCAGCATCCTCAACACTCTCGATCTGCTCAATACGCTCAGGGAGTACCAAGCCAGTGAGATCTAGGTCCACGATATCCTCCTAAACAGCCTTACTTGAGTCGGAATTAATGATCCGACGTAGGATTACTTCGAATAGAGCTCTACAATTAATTGCTCTTGGGCAGCGAGCGGAATGTCACCACGTGTCGGTTGTCGGATCATCCGCCCTACCCGCGCCTTCTCATCCAGAGCAAGCCACTCGAGAAGCGTGGGCCGCGTTCTTGCCTCGAGACTTTCCTGGATTGGTAAGATTTCTTTGGACTTGGGCTTGATTGCTATCTCGTCACCAGCTGATACCCGGAAACTCGGAATATCAACAAGCCGCCCATTAACCTCCACGTGACGATGGCGAATTAGCTGACGTGCCTGGCTCCTGCTCATAGCAAAACCCATACGGAATACGACATTGTCTAATCTTGTTTCCAGCGCAATGATCAGGTTGTCCCCTGTAATACCTGAGACATTAGCAGCACGTTCAAAAAGATTTCGAAATTGCTTTTCATGCAGTCCATATATCCGTTTGACTTTTTGTTTTTCTCGCAGCTGAACGGCATAGTCCGACTGCTTGCGTCGCCTTGCGTGCGCAGGTCCGTGTTGGCCTGGGGGATACTGTCGACGCTCGACTGGGCATTTTTCAGTGTAGCACTTCTGGCCCTTAAGAAAGAGCTTCTGACCCTCTCGGCGGCAGAGCCTACAAACTGGTCCGGTATAACGAGACATATCGTCGCTAGCCTCCCTAGACTCGACGCTTCTTTGGAGGCCGACAGCCGTTATGGGGCAACGGCGTAATGTCCTCGATTGATTTGATCTGTAGACCTGCAGCAGCGAGCGCCTGAATCGCTGATTCGCGGCCCGACCCAGGTCCCTGCACGCGGACATCCAAGCGTTTGACACCAAGTCCTAGCGCCTCTCGTCCAACCTTCTCAGCGGCAATGGTTGCCGCGAACGGGGTCGACTTCTTTGATCCCTTGAAACCGGCAGTACCAGCACTGGCCCAAACCACCGCATTGCCTGCGTTGTCTGTGATAGTAATGATCGTATTGTTGAAGGTCGCCTTTATATGAGCGATGCCTTCAGCCTCAACAACTTTTTTTGGCTTTGCCAATCTCTTCTTTCCACGCTATGGATGCGGCAAAACGGGGTTGCTGTCTCCGTTGGGGCCACATCAAGTGATACGCATGCACTGCATGCGTCGAATGAGTAAAGCTATCTATTTCCTGGGTGCTTTCTTCTTTCCGGTGATCGCCCTCCGAGAGCCTTTGTGAGTGCGAGCATTAGTCTTTGTTCTTTGGCCACGAACCGGAAGTCCACGCCGGTGACGTAGTCCCCGATAGCACCCAATATCCATCAGGCGCTTGATGTTCATAGACGTCTCGGTACGGAGCGTACCTTCCACCTTATAGTTGCCCTCAATCTGACGCCGAAGAAGGTTCACATCGTCATCCGACAGATCTTGCGTCCGGCGATCAGCGTCAACACCACACTCAGTAATAATCTGCTTGGCCCGAGTATCACCTATCCCATATATATACGTAAGTGCAACCTCAATCCTCTTTCCACGAGGGAGGTCCACTCCAGCAATACGAGCCATTAATCGCTAACCTTGACGCTGTTTATGCTTAGGATCCCTAGAACAGATAATTCGTACCACACCCTTTCGCCGGACCACCTTGCAATGTTCACAGATCGGCTTAACGCTGCTTCGTACCTTCAATTATGAGATCTCCTGAATCATTTCTAGCAGAGCTATAAAATGTAATAAGGCTTTTGTAGAGCTTCAAGCGGTGGTAGTAGTAGTAGAAACTGCATGAAATGAGGACTCTAGAGTGGTGAGAACCTTTGGTCCCTGCGCTGTTACCGCCACCGTGTGCTCGAAGTGTGCTGAGAGGGCCTTATCTGCGGTTATTACCGTCCAGCCATCGTCTAGCGTGCGGATTTCCGGAGAACCAGCAGAAAGCATAGGCTCTATAGCGAGTACCATCCCTTCCCGGAGCAACGGGCCATGTCCTGAACGACCAATATTCGGAATTTGTGGTTCCTCATGCACTTCCCGACCCACTCCGTGACCAACCAGATCACGGACGATCTTGCAATCCTCACCCTCCACAGCAGCGATCACCGCCGTACCGATATCCCCCACATGGTTTCCTGGCCTTGCAGCATTGATCGCAAACCTGAGAGCCTTCTCAGTGGTCTTGAGCAAACTGTGTGCTTTATTATCCACCTCACCGACTACAAATGTCCAAGCAGAATCAGAGCACCATCCGGCAAGACGTACTCCAACATCTATCGACACAATGTCTCCCGAAACCAGTATCCGGCTCGCACTAGGGATCCCATGCACTACCTCCTCATTCACAGAGGTACAGACACTCCCCGGGAAGCCGTAGAGACCCTTAAAAGCCGGAACGGCACCATCATGTGATACGATGTATTCATCGCAGAACAGGTTTAAATCAGCTGTTGACACCCCTGGAATCACAAGAGGAGCTACCTCGTGAAAAAGGCTGGCAATGATCTTGCCCCCACGCGCGATCATTTCAACCTCTTCTGGCGTTCGTAAGTGGATCACACGGTTAACCCGATTCCAAGTGCAGCGCGGAATGCCAGCTGAACGTCATTTACGGGTTGCACGGCTGACACACGTTTCAATGACGCCGGGTGTGAACTGTAGTGCTCTATCAATGGAGCTGTCTGGCTCTCGTATACCCTCAGGCGGTTTTTGACTGTGTCCGGTTGATCGTCCGAACGCTGAACCAGTGGCCCGGCACAACGTCCACACTCACCCTCACTCGTTGGAGGGTCGAAGTGCAGGTTAAAGACTGCCCCGCAATCGGTGCAGCTACGTCGACCACTCAGACGTTTGATGAGTTCATCCTCCGGTGCCTCGAAGACGACTACTTCATTTACTCCACGCGTGACGTCCAAGAGGACACCGTCCAGACCCTCAGCTTGAGCAATCGTCCGAGGAAATCCATCGAATACTATACTCGTTTCAGAATCCATGGTGCTTAGATGATCTCGGATTAAATCCAAGATCAATAAGTCGGGCACTAGGTCGCCCTTATCCATGAACCCTTGAGCCTCTAGGCCCAAATCAGTGCCATCCCGGCAAGCTTCACGCAAAAGATCGCCCGTCGATATGTGCTCGCCCCCAACAGAATCGATGAGTCGTACGGCCTGAGTGCCCTTCCCTACGCCCGGTGGGCCCAGGAGGATAACGACCATCACATATACCGTTGGCGGCCACGCATCTTCACCCGACCCTTCTTCATAAAACCATCATAGTGGCGAAGCATCAGATGCTGCTGGGCTTGCTGAACTGTGTCGAGCCCAACTCCTACGACAATCAGGAGGCTCGTCCCACCGAAGAAAAAGGTCGTGATACTGAAAATATCAAAAATCCAAAAGGGCACGAGCGCTATACCCGCAAGGAAGAAAGAACCGGGTAGTGTCACACGAGTAAGCACTCGATCAATGTACTCTGCGGTGCGAGCGCCCGGCTTCACACCTGGAATGAATCCACCTTGCTTCTTTAGGTTCTCAGCTAGGTCAATTGGGTTGAATATGATTGCCGTATAAAAGTACGTGAAGAAGACAATCAGGACCCCGTAGGTGATATAGTACCCCCAGGTTTGGGGGGCGAAAATTTCATTGATGACAGTCATCCACTCCCAATCCACAAATGCTGCTGCCGTTCCTGGAACCACGATGAAGGACTGAGCAAAAATGATCGGCATCACACCTGCAGAGTTTACACGCAGTGGGATAAAGCTCTTTTGACCTTCTCGGATACGCCCACGTCCAACAACTTTGCGCGGGATCTGTACCGGGATCTTTCGGGCGGCCAGGGTCATAGCCACCACCCCTGCTGTTATAACTACGATTACTGCCACGAGAGCGACAAGTGCAAAAGGACCGATCTCTCCGAGCCGGAACGATTCCCAAGTACGTACAACAGCTGCAGGGAAAGTCTGGATGATCGAGAAAAAGATCATCAGAGACATGCCATTACCAATCCCATGTTCGGTGATCTGCTCTCCGAGCCACATCACGAAAAGTGCGCCTACCGTAAGTGTCGTAACCGTCGTGAATGTGAATAAGAAACCTGGGCTAGTAACCGCGCCCGGAATCGCTTGGAGAAAGGCCGAATAACCGTAAGCCTGAGCAGCGGACAGGACGACTGTAGTATACCGAGTCCACTGGGTCAGTTTCTTACGGCCCTCTTCACCCTCTTTTTGGAGCTTCTCAATCGTTGGGAAAACCGCTGCGAGCAATTGAAACATGATACTCGCAGAGATGTAGGGCATAATCCCGAGTGCCAAGATTGTAGCACGAGATAACCCTCCCCCAACAAACATATCGTAGATGCCAAAAAACGTGTTCTGGAGTTGACCGAACTGCTGGCGTAGAGCACCGACATCCAAACTAGGAACCGTAATGTGGGATCCCAGCCGATAGATGAGGAGGATAAACAAGGTGAAGAAGATCTTCTCCTTGAGCTCTGGAGCACGGAAGAGGCCGGCTACGTTCTTTGCAGGAGTCGACACGCTACGAAGCTTCCCCCACACTTGCTGTGATCAGTGAGACACTGCCACCTGCAGCCTCAATTTTTGTCTGGGCAGTATGGCTGAACTTGTGTGCGGTAACCGAGAAAGCCTGATCGACCTCCCCTTGACCAAGAATCTTGACCGGTTTTCGAAGCGAACTGATCAAACCTGCTTGCCTTAGAGAATCAGGATTGATGTCTCCATCACAACGTTCGAGGTCCCGAATATTCACAACCTGATATTCAACACGGTTGAAATTCTTGAAGCCTCGCTTGGGTATCCGCCTCGCAAGAGGCATCTGACCACCCTCAAAGTCTCTTCGAATTCGACCACCGGATCTCGATTTCTGACCTTTTTGACCCCGGCCGGAAGTCTTGCCCGAGCCTGAGCCAGGCCCCCGCCCAACACGTTTACGATTCCGGCTTGAACCTGGGTTCGGAGTAAGATCGTGTAGCTCTGCCATGAATTAACCCTCTACCTCATGTACATCCACCATAAAGGAGATTTGACTAATCATACCTCTGATGGCGGGTGAATCTTCGTGAACCACACTCTGTTGATGGCGTTTGATCCCTAATGCTCTGAGGGTACGACGATGTTTGCCCTGACGCCCTATACCACTACGCGTTTGCGTGATTTTCAGCCTGGACTTCTTCTTTTTAGCCACGGTGCATCACCCCAAGAGCCTCAACTGGTACTCCACGCTCTTCAGCTGCCTGTTCGGCTGTGACTAACTCACTTAAACCGTTCATAGTTGCTCTTACAACGTTAATCGGGTTATTCGTACCGAGACTCTTTGTGAGAACATCACTCACTCCTGCAGCCTCAAGCACCGCACGCACTGGGCCTCCTGCGATCACACCTGTGCCAGGAGCTGCCGGACGCAAAAGAACTCTTCCAGCCCCCCAGCGACCGATGATCTCGTGCGGGAGTGTCCCATTCTGGACAGGTACTTTCACCATGTTCCTACGAGCTTGCTCAAATGATTTTCGGATCGCCTCAGCAACTTCATTCGCCTTTGCAAGCGCAATCCCAACATTCCCCTTTTTGTCTCCAACCGAGACAAGGGCAGAGAAAGAGAACCTCCTGCCACCCTTCACGACTTTCGCGACCCGATTGATAAAAATGACATTCTCAACGAGATCGCTTTCTCGATTCCTGTTTGGTTTTTTCTTCTTTGAATCCCTCGGCATCAGAACTTCAGACCTCCCTCACGGGCACCCTCGGCAAAAGCCTTCACCCGACCATGGTATTTGTATCCACCGCGATCGAAAACCACGGTGTCGATTCCCTGCTTCTTAGCACGCTCAGCCAGCAATTTTCCAGCTGCATGCGCATGCTCAACTCGCGGATTCTTGCTCTCTGCGCTAAACCCCGTGAGTTCTTCCGATAGTGTGGAGAGACCGACCAATGTCCGACCAAGATCGTCATTGACAAGCTGTCCTTCAATGTTCTTGAGTGAGCGAAACACAACCAGGCGAGGGCGTTGCTCCGTGCCTCTGATCTTGTCTCTTACGCGATGGTGCCTACGCATGCGTTGGAGACTTTTGCTTTTCCTAAGCTTACTCTGCTTAATCATACGCCCGCTCCAGCTGTCTTACCGGCCTTGCGTCGCACATGTTCTCCCTGGTAACGAATGCCCTTTCCCTTGTAAGGCTCAGGAGGCCGGAACGAACGGATCTCAGCTGCGGTCTGTCCGACTTTTTGCTTGTCTATACCCTGCACTACAATTGTTGTCTGATTTGGGCACTCGAGCGTTATCCCATTATCCGGTATATAGTCGATGGAGTGACTGAACCCCAACTTAAGCGTTATCCCACTAGCCTTGGGGTCAGCACGATAACCGACGCCGATGATCTCAAGCGTCTTAGTGAATCCATGGGTTACCCCGGTTACCATGTTTTGGATTAGTGAACGTGTAAGCCCGTGCAAAGCCCTGTGTTCCTTCTGATCTGAGGGTCGCTCGACACGTAGTTCGTCATCCTCTATTGCGATCTTCATATCCGGGTGAACTTCCATGGTCAGTGACCCTTTCGGTCCCTTAACGCTTAGCGTGCCTTCCACTTCAGTGGTCTCGACTCCCTTGGGGAGTGAAATGGGCATCTTCCCGATACGTGACATGGTTTCGTTCTCTCTCGTTTCCGCTCTACCAGATGAGCGCCAAGACTTCACCACCTACACCCTGCTGGCGAGCGGTGCGATCAGATAGCATTCCTGTTGATGTTGAGAGGATGGCCATCCCAAGACCATTCCTAACACGAGGGATTTCATCTTTACTGACGTAGTGCCGTCGGCCCGGTCGCGAGATGCGCTCAAGGTGGCGGATAACAGGTTTGTCTTCATGGTACTTAAGGTAAATGCGCAGCACTCCGAAACGGCCATCGGCAAGGACTTTGTGTCCGTGAACGAAATGACTCTCCTGTAATAGCCTTACGATCTCGATCTTCATTTTAGATACAGGTACATCCACCCACTTATGCGCTGCCTGTCCTGCATTCCGGATGCGTGTCAGCAGGTCCGCGATAGGATCGGTCATCATCTTAGTGATACTCCCTTACCAACTCGATTTGCGGACACCAGGGATCTCCCCCCGAAGTGCCATTTCTCGGAAACAAATTCTACATATCCCAAACTTGCGGAGAAAAGCACGCGGTCTACCGCATCGTTGACAACGATTACGTTGCCGAACCCCAAATTTTGGGGTCCGTTTTGCCTTTTCAATGAGCGCCTTTCTGGCCATTCGGAGTTCTCTCTATTTAAGCAGTTGCACCGATCTGAACCGGTACAGTCCCGCGGAAAGGGAAGCCCAGCTCACGTAGCAGGGCCCGTCCCTCAGCATTGTCATTCGTAGATGTAACCACGGTAATATCCATACCATGGATCTTGCGCACCTTGTCATAATCAATTTCAGGGAAAACAATCTGTTCAAGGATTCCCATGGTGTAGTTACCACGACCATCGAACGAGCGCGATTTAAGTCCTCTAAAATCTCTAATACGAGGAATTGTCGTATTAATCAGACGATCTAGGAAGAACCACATCTTCTCCCGCCGTAAAGTCACTGAAGCTCCCACAGGCATCCCTTCTCGGAGCTGAAAGTTCGAGATTGATTTGCGGGCTCGATTCATAAGCGGTTTTTGGCCGGAGATGATGCCCAGTTCATCAATTGCACTCTCGAGTAACTTTTGATCTCGTGACGCATCTCCCACTCCAACATTCAATACTACCTTAACCACCTTAGGAATCTGATTTGGGTTCACGAACCCAAATTCCTCAAGGAGTTTGGGGCGAACATGATTCTCGTAGTGAGTCTTTAGACGCGGTTCCATGATCTGCCTAGATACTCAAGAGCAAAGTTATCGTGGCCGTGGGATGGGATTGCCGCTCTTGACCGCAATCCTCTCCTTGGTTCCATCTTCCTCTACTCGAACCCGCACCCTACTTGGCTCATCTGTTGCTGGGTCGATTAGCATCACATTTGAAATATTTATCGGGGCCTCAAAGCTGATGATTCCACCATCAGGATTCGCCTCACTGGGCCGTGTGTGGCGCTTACGCATGTTCACACCTTCGACACGAACTTGTCCGGTATCTTTGATCACCTCGAGAACATTCCCTTCTGTTTCACGATCATTACCGCGAATAACACGGACCCTGTCTCCTTTCATGATCTGACATTTCGTACTGGGCATCAGAGCACCTCAGGAGCCAGGGAAACAATTTTCATGTATTTCTTTTCACGTAGCTCGCGCCCGACGGGACCAAAGATACGGGTACCACGGGGCTCGCCCTGCTGGTTGATGAGCACTGCTGCATTGTCCTCAAATCGGATATAGCTGCCATCCTTACGTCTTGTCTCCTTGGCAGTCCGCACCACAACAGCTTCCACTATCTCACCTTTTTTTATTGCGGCGTTCGGTATTGCATCCTTTATGGTCGCAATGATCACATCTCCAACCCCCGCATATCTGCGTTTCGAACCACCCAGAACCCTGATGCAAAGCGCTGATTTCGCACCCGTGTTGTCGGTAATTCTTAGGATCGACTCCTGTTGGATCATGACTCAGTTCCTCTCTCTTACCCTTAGGCCTTTCGCCCAAGCGTCTCAAGCACGCGCCAACGTTTCGTCTTCGATAAAGGTCGGGTCTCAACGATCCGCACTATATCCCCAACTCTGCAAGCGTTGCTCTCATCGTGGACATGATACCGTTTACTGCGCTTCACACCCTTCCCATAAAGAGGATGTGAGAAGCGTCGTTCTACCATCACTGTAATTGTTTTGTCCGCCCTATCTCCAATAACGACACCCGTTCGTTCCTTTCTGTGGCTACGGTCATTACTAGCAGCCATCTCCACTGAAGGGGACCCTGCGGAGTCAGCAGGGCTAGCTGTGTCCTCTACGTGTTCCATGCCATTATCACCCTTAGCTTCCTCGCTCATGCTTCTTCCGGTATTTGGTTGGACTCTGTGGCGGTCAATTCACGTTCCTTTTTAACCGTCTCAAGCCTGGCGATATCGCGTCTGACCTGACGGCAAAGATTAGGGTTTTCGAGCTCCATCATCGAAAGCTGAAATCGCAGCTTAAATTGCTCTTCCTTCAATTCCTTGAGCTGCGCTTCAATCTCGACCTCGTCCCAGTCACGGATTTCTTCAGCTTTCATTCTCTTCTCCTACAGTTGCCGGTCGCGTGCCACGAAACGGCACTTGATAGGGAGCTTGGCCGCTGCGAGTTCCATTGCGTGTTGCGCAGTCGTTTCGTCGACTCCCTCTAGCTCGAACATGATGCGTCCCGGCTTGACCACCGCAACCCAACCCTCGGGGTGACCCTTCCCCTTCCCCATTCGGGTCTCGGCGGGCTTTTGCGTAATCGGTTTATCTGGAAAAATTCGAATCCAGACCTTGCCTCCGCGCTTGATATGGCGGGTCATCGCGACACGGGCTGATTCGATTTGACGATTAGATATCCAGGTTGGCTCAAGTGCCTGCAGTCCATATTCACCGAAAGAGACCTTACTGCCCCGATGAGCCATACCTCGCATCCGACCTTTATGGGTCTTCCGATGCTTTACTCGCTTTGGTGACAGCATCCCTATGAGCTCCCTGTGGAGTAGGTGCGTCCTCGGCGATCATCGACAACTTCACCATTGAAGATCCAGCATTTCACACCGACACACCCATAGGTTGTGAACGCAGGCACCTGCGCATAGTCGATATCTGCTCGCAACGTATGCAGGGGAACCCTGCCCTCGTTGTAGCCTTCAGTCCTGGCAATCTCAGCTCCACCCAAACGACCGGCACATTGGATCCTTATTCCCTTCGCACCAGAACGGACAGCAGCTTGAACGGCACGTTTCATGGCACGTCGGAATGAGATTCTCTGACGAAGCTGATGTGCAACGTTTTCCGCAACGAGATACGCGTTTACTTCGGGGCGTTTTATTTCCTCGACGTTAACAGAAATCTCTGCATTAGTGAGCATCGCCAGTTCTTCGCGTAACTTATCGACCTCAGCCCCACGCTTGCCGATCACAACCCCAGGCCTAGCAGTATGGAGGGTGACCACGATCTTACTGGGCTTCCGTTCGATGTCTACACGAGCTAATGCAGCATGGGCTAACCGCCGTCGGAGGTACTGCCGGATCGTCTCATCTTCCTTGAGCAGGCGAGGGAAATCTCGTTCGGCATACCAACGAGATGTCCAGTCCTTGACGATTCCGAGCCTAAACCCAATTGGGTGAACTTTTTGTCCCATAACTCCTAAACTTCCTTTGTGTCGACAACCACTGTGATGTGGCTCGTACGCTTGCGGATCGGCGAAGCCCTGCCCTGAGCACGGGCACGCCAACGACGTAGGGTAGGACCCTCGTCGACATATGCTTGACGAACCATTAAATCATCAATGTCGACCAAAGTGCCACCATCCTGTGACTTGACCTGTGCGTTTGCTACCGCGGAGCGGAGAGTCTTCCCCACCGGCTCAGCGGCTCCCTTTTTTGAATATTGGAGAATCCCGTACGCTTCATTCACAGATTTTCCTCGGATCTGGTCAATAACCAGCCTGACCTTTCGAGGGCTCATCCTGACGTATCTCGCTATCGCTCTAGCTTTCATAACTCTTACCTTGGCCCAGATCGCTTGTCGGCAAATCTGCCACCATGCCCACGGAATAGTCGTGTTGGTGCGAACTCACCGAGCTTGTGTCCAACCATGTTCTCCGTGATGTACACAGGAATGAATTTGTTACCGTTGTGGACAGCCAATGTGTGTCCCACGAATTCCGGAGAGATGGTAGATGCACGGGACCACGTCTTTACGACTTTCTTCTCATTCCGAGCATTCATTACCTGAACACGGAGAAGAAGCTTCTCATTAATGAACGGGCCCTTCTTTACGCTACGAGGCATACATTACTCCTACTTCGTTGCTTTACCGCGCTTGCGACCGCGCACGATATATTTAGTTGATTCCTTCTTTTTGTTACGAGTCTTGCGACCTTCTGGTTTACCCCAAGGGGATACAGGAGGACGCCCGCCTGAGGAACGACCCTCGCCACCCCCCAGGGGATGGTCAACAGGGTTCATCGCAACACCTCGAACCTTAGGACGCTTACCCCTCCAACGATTGGCACCTGCTTTGCCAATCACGGTCAATTCATGGTCGGAATTTCCAACTTCACCAATCGTAGCCATACACTCTTTTCTGATACGCCTTACTTCAGTGGATGGAAGACGCACCGTTACGAAAGCTCCCTCCTTAGCTACGACCTGAACAGAAGCACCTGCCGACCTCGCGAGCTGGCCACCCTTCCCAGACTTAAGCTCAACGTTGTGAACAGAAGTACCAAGCGGCACGAGTTCAAGCGGCATCGCAGAGCCAACAAGTATATCTGCCGTTGGTCCTGCCATAATCCGATCGCCGACCTTGAGCCCCTTGGGGTGCAAGATGTAGCGCTTGTCTCCGTCAGTGTAATGTATCAATGCGATATTCGCGGTACGGTTGGGATCGTATTCAATGTGAGCCACCACACCAGGCACATCCAACTTGTTTCGCTTGAAGTCAATTCGGCGGTATTTGCGCTTGTGCCCACCGCCCCGGCGGCGGACAGTGATATGGCCATGGTGATTGCGGCCGCCACTAGAGCTTAGCGACTCAGTGAGAGAACGTTCAGGTCCCTTCCTTGTGAGCACTTCGTTATCAAGGATTGAGCGGGTGCGTTGGCCAGGTGTGAGTGGCTTAAATTTCTTGATACCCATGATCAACCTGCCTCGTAAAGCTCAATGTGATCGCCTTCCGTTAGTTGTATAACCGCTTTCTTAAAGGAAGGACGACGGCCGGGGGTACCAGCATTGCGAGCCAATCGAGCCATCTGGGAGCGCTTCGTCTTACCTGAATACCTCATGGTCCTAACATCCTTCACAGTCACGTCCCAGAGTTTCTCTATTGCTTGGCCGATTTCAATCTTATTGGCGTCTTTATTTACGATGAATGTGTAGATGTTCGAAGACTCCATCTGACCGGAACTCTTCTCGGTGATGACCGGAGCGTAAATCACATCGTAAGCCTCACGCATTGTCACCTCCCTCGTTAGAGGAATCGAGTTCAAGATCGCTCTCTTCAGATTCCTTAAGGCTAGAGTTGGTCTCTAGCGCACCCCGCTCAATCAGAACGGTGTGCGCCCACAGGACGTCGTAGACTGACTCCTCTCCGAAAGGAACCACTGAGACTGTGGAGAGATTCCGAGACGAGAGATATAGGTTCTTATTCACGCCGTCAGTAAGGAGAAGCACTTTACCAGGCACATCTATAGCACTTACAAACGCAACGAGATCACGAGTCTTCGGAGACTTCATCTCAGGCAGATCCGCTATTACCACCCGGTCATTCTCTGCCCTGTCATTGAGTGCTGAATGCCTAGCCAACGTTTTAACCTTCTTGGGGAGTCGTTGGCGCCAAGAATGCGGTATGGGTGGGAACGCGATGCCACCGCCCGCCCAGATCGGAGATCGGATCGTTCCCGCTCGGGCACGACCTGTGCCTTTCTGACGCCAAGGCTTTCGACCACCACCAGCGACATCTGAGCGGGTTTTGGCAGCAGCAGTACCTTGTCGCTGATTCGCGAGATAGGCCTTTACTGCCTGATGCACGACACCCTCATTCACGATACCATTGAAGAGCGGAGCAGGAAGTGTTCGGGCCCTTCCTTTCTTACCGTCAGCCTTGTAGTAGCGGGCTTTGAATATCGCCGTCATTTCGAGACCAGAACGTAGCCATTCCGTGCACCCGGAACGCCACCCTTAAGAAAAAGAAGATTTTTTTCTTCATCAACGCGCACAACCTGTAGGTTTTTTATCGTCGTGCGGGTTCCACCCATACGCCCCGGGAGCTTCTTGCCCTTAATAACCCGGGATGGATCTGTCCCGGGACCCATCGAACCGGGGATACGAGACATCGGGTGTCCGTGTGATGCCGGCCGCATGGCAAATCCGTGCCTCTTAACGACACCTTGGAAACCCCGTCCCTTAGATCGGCCGGTAACCTTCACCCGATCACCTGCTTCAAATTGCTCCACTGTAAGCTCTTGGCCTACCTCATACTCCGCACCATCCTCGATTGAGAATTCCCGCAGCAGACGGGGAGCTGCTTCCAGTCCTGCAGTCGCAGAATGTCCTATTTCTGCCTGCGACGCTCTCTTCGCCTTCTTTGAACCGAACCCAAGCTGAATCGCATGGTATCCGTCTCCATCTTCCGATTTTACCTGAACGACAGGGCACGGACCGGCTTCGATCACAGTCACCGGAATCTGAAGCCCTTCTTCACTGAAGATGCGCGTCATACCGACCTTCTTTCCAATCAACCCAGGCATATTTGTAGTTCTCCCTCAGTCGACCTTGATCTCGACATCCACACCAGCTGGGAGATCGAGCTTGGTTAGCGCGTCAATCGTCTGCGGACGGCTATCGATGATGTCAATAAGTCTCTTGTGTGTCCTCATTTCAAACTGTTCCCGACTCTTCTTGTCGATGTGCGGTGAGCGGAGAACCGTCCAGCGCTGCCGACGAGTCGGAAGTGGAATAGGTCCTCGGACTGTCGCACCGGAGGTTTGTGCTGTGCGCACAATATCCGCGGCAGTCTGATCAACCACCCAGTGATCAAAAGCCTTCAATCGAATCCGAATTCGTTCAGCCATTTCAACCCTTTACTTGGACTTGGTGCCCCAAGGACGTGTACATGTGTTCTCTCTCATCTTTATTTGAGGATTTCGGTTACGACGCCAGCGCCGACGGTGCGTCCACCCTCACG
>UINC01001630.1_pt1 | contig 19126 bp, 20 predicted proteins | sample 5385821 | NCBI WGS metagenome assembly UINC01 (sample SAMEA4666929, study PRJEB26691) | marine metagenome | isolation source: Pacific Ocean | place: Pacific Ocean | collected 2011-10-13 | reverse complement strand
CCCCACGCGGGGCAGGGCTCAAGGAATACCTAGTACCGCCATACACAAAAATGCAGCCCATTCAATCATGGTTGAGGCGCATCTGTGCGGTCGGAAAGCGAGCCTGATATACCCCTTTTGTCATCGGCTCCCGCGGGCAGTTTCGCGCCTTGGAACGGGCCCTCTGTGGTCTCAAATGACCCGGGCAAATCGTGAGTTTCCTGATCCGTTTGGATCTCCAAGTCGATGGGCCTGCTGAAGCCCTGCTTCACGATAAAGCCGGTCTTGTAGTAGACCTTGCCCACGTTGTTCTCGGGGTCATGGAAGTATACGCTGCATTAGATACCGTGGGTACGGTGTCCAGAATCTCGATTCCCTCAGCCATGAACCGGCGGTTAATCTTTGGCGCCTCTGTTCCGACCACTTCCCTATGCTAAAATTTTCTGGCATGGGCACAGATCAATTCCGTTAGTCCTACCGTGGAGTGTCGAAATGACTGGTTTGAATAGCGAGAAATGCGAGGCTTGCCGCCGGGACTCGCCGAGCGTCACCGACGAAGAGGTGGCTGAACTTAAACCGGAGATCCCCGAATGGGAGCTGACCTATGAGGATGGCATACCCAAGTTGGACCGCGCCTTCAAGTTCAAAGACTTTCAGACGGCCATGAATTTTACCAACCGATTGGGCGAGTTGGCCGAAGGCCAAGGGCACCACCCACGCCTGATCACCGAGTGGGGCCGCGTCCAGGTGACCTGGTGGACCCACAAGATTCGGAACCTCCACCGAAATGACTTTGTAATGGCCGCCAAATCGGACGCGGTATTCTCCAACTATCCCCAGGAGTAGCCATGCGCGTCACCTACCGGCTTGCCTCCAATAACTTGGCTGCGGTAGCCTCCGAGGCTGCATGGGCCGAGAACATGGGCTACGATGCCATGTCAAGCAACGAGACCAATCACGACTCGTTCTTGCCCCTCGCTCTGGCCGCCACTTCAACCCACCGGGCCATACTGGAGACTCGAGTGGCCATCGCGTTTCCTCGCTCGCCCATGGTCACTGCATATCTGACCCGAGACCTGCAGGACCTGTCAAAGGGTCGGTTCCGGCTGGGACTGGGCACCCAGGTCAAGGGACACATCCAACGCCGCTTTTCCACCAACTGGGAGGCTCCCGGCCCGCGGCTAAGGGAATACGTCCAATCGTTGAAAGCAATCTGGCATACCTGGCAGTCCGGAGAGAAACTGGAATACCACGGCGAGAGCTACAACTTCTCGCTGATGACCCCGTTCTTTGACCCCGGGCCCAGCGAATACGCCTTTCCCGAGGTGTTCACTGCCGCGGTGAACGCCTACAACTGCCAGGTGGCCGGTGAGGTCTCGGACGGGCTGATGCTCCACAGCCTTACATCACCGGAGTATGTAAAACAAGTTGTGCGCCCTGCACTGGACAAGGGAGCCCTGAAGGCAGGCCGAAACAGTGGCGCGGTCAAAATCACCGGAGGCGGCTTCATCATCACGGGGCCGGATCGTTCCAGCATCCGTGCCATGCAGTCGGACGTGCGGCGCCGTATCGCATTCTACTCCTCCACCAGAAGCTATTTCCCGGTATTGGAGGCCCACGGCTTCCTAGAGGTTGGCCAACAGCTCCACGAGATGTCACTGAAGGGTCAGTGGGCCGAGATGGGCGAGGTGGTCAGCGACGAAATGTTGGACGCCTTCAGCGTGTCCGGTGAGTACGACGAGATAGCCGACAAGTTCTTAGAGCGCTACGGCGGCCTCCTGGACGAGGTCAGCTTCACGCTCGTTTGCCAAGACCCACCTGAAGAAGGTCAAATGAGAAAGATGGTACGCAGGCTTCAGGAGTCGGGTTAAACGGCACAGCCGCCGTTAACTAAGAGGTGATTGGTCATGCCAAGCAACCGGACGGCCCATCTGGTGGGCAGTATCCCCTTGCCCGATGCGGAGACAGTCTTCCGCACAGTTTCCAAGGCGCTGGGCTCGTCTCTGAAGCGCATTCCCGACGGCGAGACTGGTGACCGGAGCCGCTGGATTTGGTTTCAGAGGGCTATGCTGGAGAGCCACCCGGATATGGAATTGGACACGGATACCCCGCCTTTCGAAGTTGTGCAATGGAACGGAAAGGTGGTCCGGAAAACCCGATGGATGAGGTTCAAGGATGACGCCGACCCGTCAACATTGTCCTTTCCCACAGGATACCGGGACGCCGCCGTAAAGTCGTACCAGATCTACGCCCGGCTGCGTGATGAGGGCGTCATAGGCTCGGACGTCCGCTTCCAGGTCAGCATACCCACCCCTATGGCCACGGCTTACATGTACATCAGCCCAAACGCCCGCGAAGCCTACATACCGGCATATGAGCGGGCCCTCGCGCAGGCCATATCGGGGATTTTGGACGCTATTCCCCATGACGCGCTAGCCATCCAATGGGATGTCTGCCAAGAAGTGCTGGTCTTTGAAAACTATGAGCCGTTTGGAGGTCGGCCCGCCGACTACAAGCAGCAAATATTCGACGAACTGGCCCGAGTCGGCCGCCTCATTCCTGGGACCGTGGAGCTCGGCTACCACCTGTGCTACGGCTCCCCAGCCGACGAGCACCTCATTATGCCTAAGGACATGGGAATCCTGGTTGAGATCGCCAACGGGCTTACGTCGCGGTTGTCCCGTCCTCTGGACTTCCTGCACCTGCCCGTGCCCAAAGACCGCTCGGATGCCGCGTATTTCGAACCACTGCGCTCACTATATGTGCCCGAGGGTGCCGAGGTGATGTTGGGCTTGGTCCACTTCGACGATATTCAAGGGGATGCCGTGAGAATGGCCGCCGCTGGCGATTATCTGAAGTCGTTCGGCGTTGCCACCGAGTGCGGCTGGGGCAGGACCGATTCGACGCGGGTCACTGGCCTTCTGGAGAGCCACGCCCGGGCAGCTGCAATCTAAGAATAAAGGGAGCGACTGATATGGCACAGGAATCCAGCCGGACAGAAGCCTGGGTCGTAATATCCAGCGAAATGGAGCGTCGCGCCCAGACACCTCCCGAGGTCATCGCCGCGGGGTATGATTATGGATTCTTGCCGGCCATGGGGAGGTTACTTTCAGCCCACAAAGAGATCGGCCCAGCGTTCGGCCAGTTGTTTCGGACTATTATGTTCGGGTCGGGCCATCTAAGCCGGCAAGAAAGAGAGATGGTTGCCGCGGTTGCCGCCGCCGTTCAAGATTGCCATTATTGAACCGAATCCCACGCAGAGTTTCTGCGTGCCGAAGACGGAAATTCTGGTCTAGTGGAGGCGATCAAGCAGAAGCGGTGGCGTGATGTAACAGATATATCCGAAAGGGACCGCGCTTTATGCACCGTAGCCGAAAAGCTAAGCACCACCCCGACAGACATGGTGGAAAAGGACTGGCGGCCGCTGCGTGACCTGGGTTTTGGTGACACCGAATGCCTGGAAGTTGGCCATATCGTGGGGATCTTCAACTACCTGACCCGGTTGGCCGATGGGTTCGGATTGAAGCTGGACGCCAAAACCGAAGATGCGGCAGCCACTGGCAAAGCCCTAAAGCGCCCCGGTTAAACTTGTCCGGGCTCCGAAAACCTGTCCCGGGAGAGGTCTATTACTGGAATCTGGGAAGGACCTTGGAGCCGAACAAGTCCAATGCTCGCATGACTTCGTCGTGGGTGGTGTTTCCGGCCTGAATCATGATCAGGAGCTGGTCAACCCCCATCTTTGCCCACCGTTCCACGCCGCGGCAGACCGAGTCGACATCGCCACCGATGACGAGGCTGTCCTGAATCAGGTCTTCGTTTGACCGATCTAGGACAGCTTTGCGTACTCCAGGCCGTTGTCCTACGGTCGACTGTAAACCCTCATAATATTCGCCGGTGTGGGTGCCGAAGCGTACCTGCTGCAATTCGGAATCGTTGTCACCCGCATACCAGCGGGCAGCGGCGCAAGCTCTGTCGCGTCCCACTGTGAAATCCGAATCGATGTTGCCTATGATGAATGTCGCCACCTGGTGGTTGGCGTATCCACCCACCGGGGTGCACTCCGCCTCGGCTTCACGGTAGGCCCGGATAGAAGTTTCAATCTCGCTGGGCTCTGTGCCGTTAAACCCCAATATGCCCAGCCCTTTTCGGGCCGCGTCTGCATAGGTGGCCGGTTGACTGCCGGCAACCCAAAGCGGCGGATGGGGTTTTTGGACCGGCTTCGGGACCAGGTGGCGTTCAAGCAGGTCCGGGTACCACTTGCCCTGCCAGCCCGGGAAGGGGTCTTTTAGGAACATGGAACATATCACGTCCAGCGACTCTTCCCAGAGCTCCTTTGACTGGTCGGAGGTGACGCCGAAGGCTTCGATGTGGTAGGGCGACGCACCTCTGCCGGTGCCGAGCTCCACCCTGCCGTCGGACAGATGGTCTAGCGTGGAAACGTATTCAACTACCCTGTAAGGGTGGTTGCAAGGGAGGACCACCACCGCCAGGCCTAAGCGGATGGTTGTAGTGAGTTGAGCGAGGGCAGCCAAGAAGAGCTCCGGAGAAGAACTATGACCAATCTCGGGATAGAAATGGTGTTCGGTTTGCCAGTAGGTATCGAAACCCACGGATTCGGCGTGCACCGCCTGCGCCATCGCCTCTTTGTATAGCAAGATTTCCCCGTCGTCCCGCCAGGGCTTTGGCATCTGAAGTTGGCTGAAATAGCCGAATTTCATAGATCAAACCTAGGTGGCATCTTTGCCGGCGCCAGCGCGCCTTTCGCCAGGAGAGCTTTCAATGCCTGCTTCTCCGTATATAAAGATTAGAAAGTGACATTACCACGGGGAGTTGATTTCTGGAAAGCGAAGAAACGCCGGAGCGTGCCCGTTGGAGCGCACCTCTTCGCGCCGCATTCTGAATCCCGGACATAACCAGGTGCCATTATATGTGATCTGTGTCACAGAATCCGTAGTGGATTGCGGCCAAAATCACCTTCAGATACTCGAAGATTGGCTGGAGGACAAATTGGTATGTGTAATGGACTCCCGAGATCTGCATTTACGTCCAAGACCCGCAGTCTGATCCTATTGTTGCTAGCGTTGGGTATCTTAACAGCATCTGTGGTCGCGTTCGTCGCTCTGTCGACTAGCCCTGTTACGGAAACGGAGAGCGAGGGGAGTGTGGCAGATGGGCCGGAATTAATCGGTGTCGCGCTGCCTTACATCGCGACGGGAGGCACTGAGCAGGGCGGCACACGCTTTAATTTGGACCCGGTCTGGTAAGCTTGAATCACCTAGCCTGCAATGCGCCATCGTGCGGCGCCGGGCGGCGAAGGCTCGGCACAGAGACAGCAGCTCGTTGAAAATCGCCAAACCAGCCTGCATCATTGCTAAGACCCAACTGCCCGGTAGCTGGGGTAGACAGCGATGATGGTGGGATGCGTGGATGGTGGACTTGGTGGAGACTCCCGGCCCATTTATGCGGGGCAACGAGACCGGACTGACCTACGCACTGAAGATGGCTGCTTGGAAGTGGTTGTACCGCGAGGCGGACTGCCGTGTTATAGGGTTAGAGGTCAAGTTGGAGGGGCCGGGCGGCCGCATCGTCGACCTGGCGGCGATCGGGCCCCAGAACACCTTCTACATCATAGAGGTCAAATCCTGCCGATCAGACTTCTCCAGGGACGATCACACTGCCGACGACTTCATCGAACTGCAGGGAGAAGAGGAAACGGTCACCGGCCGCACCGGTCTGGCCAAGGAGACATTGTGCCAGGCCGTGGACTATGCCAAGGCCACTAGCCCCGAGGCTTGGCGGGAGGTGCCGGCCTTCAAACAGGCCTTAACTGATTACCGGCGGGTGGCGGACAAGGAAGAGGCGTACCGCAATCGGGTAGCGGCCTTCAGCACCAAGTTTCACGACCCCCGGTTCATGGGGATCGCCGATTTCCACTACCTGATCGCCCCCAAGGGGGTGGTGACTCGCGGCAGCCTTCCTCCCCGATGGGGATTGTTGGACGAAACACCGGGGGTCTTGTTCCCTGCGCCCCGTAAAGAGGTTCGGAAGAACACTGGCATCGTCTCCAATTTTCTGCGGGCCATCGCTCGCAGCAATACCGCGTCTATGATGCGGTCTCAAGGGATAGCTTTCACTAGAGGAGAAGCGGGCGTTGCGCGTTAAGGGTGTTTGGACTGGCCAAATTTCGTTTCCGCCCCGTCTTTGGCCCAGGACTAATCTGGCCATCAGCGACGAGTCAATTAATCCAAAGTGTCGGCGGGTATAGACGAATAAAAATGGGGACGTACCGGTCAACCCAAGCCCGGTCAAGCGACCACTGGACTGGAGCCGGGACTACGGATTAATCCGGGTGGTGATTATCCAGTTTTGGTCGCCAATCCATATTTGCAACGCAATCGAAAATTCGTTCCCTTCGTTGTCGGTAACCGTCATGTCGTGGATATCTTTGACATATGGAAATGCCGTTGGCCAAGCGTAGTTGTCCCTGATCCCTGTCTGGGGGATGTCCACCATAAGATTAGACCAGTTGGTTTAATCGGCGATGGCCGCGACGGTCGAATAATTGATGGGTCGGGACGTGCCAGCGATAATAAATAGCTTTAGGTTCCAGTCCAATTCGTAATTAAAGCGGCCGACCGATTGTCTCTATTCAGGAGTGCCACTCTTGAGATTGTCGGTTAGGCCCCCGGAAGGGTCAGTCAACGACATTGCAAATCCTGCAGGCAGTAGATTCTCAATGTCATGGAGTTCGACCGTATCTGCCCAAGCGTCGGTTATGGTCATGGTGAAATCGATGTCAAACGTGTAGATATAAGGAGAGGAGTTGTGTCGGTTGAAACCAGATCCGCGGAGTCCGCGAGGAGACTCACCAATACCGTCTCTCCAGAGCAAACCTCAGGGTCGGGACCGATTTGCACCTTGGCTGCTACCTGTGTAGCAGCTGCCACTCCAGGGAGCCCAGGTCGAAAGTGATTCGGCGGAACCCTTCGGCGTGTTCCAGGCCGGTGGCCTCTTTGTGGCGGCCCGAGTTGTTGGTGACCCGTTGCAGCCGCACTTCCCGGTCCGATGACATCTGGCTGGCGTGGGCCCCCAGGGAGTCGACTTTTACATCCAGGTAGTGCCCGATATCGACGAACACGTCCGGGTCTTCGCCGCCCCAGAGTAACGCCTGCTCGACGCGGTGCGGCTCAAGTCCTTCTTCGGTTATCTGATCCGGAAACTGCCGGTAGCTCCAGGCATAGGTGAACGCCGCGTCGATGGCGACTTGCCCGCTCTTGCGATGGTCGCGGTGGGTGTGGGAGGTGCTACGGTAGGGGTCGACGGCCAGGATTAGGTCCGGCTTGAACCGGCGTATCTGCCGCGTCACCTGACTGCGGAACAATTCGGTGTCTTCCAGTCCTCCGTCGGGGTGGGCCAAAAAAACAACGTCGGTTACGCCCACGATATCTGAGGCGTTCTGCTGTTCTACGACTCTGGTGGCGGCCAGCCGTTCAGATGTCATCTCCCGGTCTCCGGTGCCTTTGTTGCCGTTGGTGCACATCACCACCGAAGCCACGGTCCCAAATTCTTTAACCCACTTTGCTAGGGTTCCGCCGCATCCGCCCTCGCAGTCGTCGGGATGCGGCGTGATCGCCATTGCCCTCTTGGGCGCAGTTGTTAATATTTCCATCCAGTACTAGGTGTTCTCCTCGCAGGGGGTTGCCGTCAGCCATTATACGGAATCAAATCGGCGCGATGTCATAAAAATGTCCAATTTCGGAGGAGATTCACAGAGGGAGTCGATCAGATGAAACCGCGGTCGTACCGCCCGTCCACCTGCCTAGCCGGTGGGGAAGGTTTTTGAGAGACCGATGGGGGTTGCGGCGTAGCGGCCGGAGCGGCCTGGTATGCGTTCCAGCCAACCAAATTTGGACCGTGCGGCATTGCGGAGAGTCTGGGTGAAATTGCCCGGTTTGCGCCATCCGGCTAAGTCGAAGAGCCAGCCCAGTTCTTCGGCGTTCACCCCGTCGATCCCGAAATGACGGCTGGCACCCTCGGCGGCCACCACTACCCGGCGCATGTCGCCCAGAGGGGCTGCGTTTCGGCAAAAATTCGTGAAATTGGCCGAGCCACTTTCGGAGGAAAACTCGGAAGGCATCGTGGCCGTTGCATTCCCCCCGACGTTATTCGTCTTAACGGTTGATTGGCTGACGGTGGTTGCCGGCGGTGAAACGGGTACAACCGGTGAGGCAGGTCCCGCCGTCATGGTGGCGGCGGCCAGCATGGTTCCTGCGATGCCAGTACTTTTTTCCGTAGATCCAACGGCCGTATCGGAAGAGGGGGGCTGCATCAGGTCACGGGGTAGGTCCCGAAGCGCCATGCCCACGATCTCGTGCAGGACCTCCAACTCCTCAGACTCGAAGGTGATTTGTGCGTTATTAGGCAGCGATATGGAGACTTTAACCATGTTTACACTTAAGCCGCAGGTAAAGGGATACCCGTTGCTTCGGATGGGAGCCCATCGTACCTCACGGCCCGAACAAAGGCAAACTGAGTACGCGGTAGAAGTGTAGAACGCGGGATAACGAAGGCGCGGGCAGGCGTGCACCACGGGAAGTTAGGCGTTGAAGACTAGATGGATTGTTTAAGCCTGATCGCCAGCGAACGGGTCATACCCGGGACCGACGCCAGGTCGTCCACCGCCGCTTCTTTGATACCTTTTAGGGTACCGAACCGACGCATGAGCATCCGCTTGCGCTTGGGCCCGATGCCGCTGACGTTGTCGATGGGAGACTTCAGACTGTTTTTGCTGCGCAGGTTCCGGTGATAGGTGATGGCGAACCGGTGAGCCTCATCGCGGATACGTTGCACGAGGTAAAGGGCCTGGGAGTCCCGGGGCAGGATGATGGGCTCCGGGGTATAGGGGACGAACAACTCTTCGTTCTCCTTGGCCAAAGATGCCAAAGGAATATCGTCCAAACCCAACTCCAAGAACACCTCCAAGGCCGCCGATAGCTGCCCTTTGCCGCCGTCAATCAGCACCAGGTCCGGGATCACGCCGAAGCTGTCTACTCCGAGCCCATCGCCCTCGCTGCCTTGCTCGGCCGCCCGTGCTGCGGCCAGGCGCTTGAATCGGCGGCGCAGTACCTCACGCATGCTCTCGAAGTCATCGACACCGTCCACAGTCTTCATCCTGAACCGGCGGTAGTGGGCGGGCTTGGGCTTGCCGTCCTCGAAGACCACCATGCTGGCTACAGTGTTGCTGCCTTGGATGTGGGAGATGTCGTAGCACTCCATCCGGCGCAACGGCAGAGGCAGGCTCAATTCTTCCTCTAGGTCGGCAGTGGCCTGCTGGATGATATCCGTGTTTCCCATCCAGGTGATGCGGTGTTGGGCGAGGCCCTGACGTGCGTTGTCGGCGACGGACTGCACCAATTGTTTGTGGATACCACGTTGTGGACAGACCAGACGCACGGCCCCACCACGGACTTGTCGCAGCCACTCGGTGATGGTTTCTTTGTCCTCCGGCATATGCTGGACAACTATCCTGGGCGGCACCACCAAGGCTGCCGTCTGGTAGAATTGCTTGACGAACTGCCCTAGCACCAATTCCTCGGTGTCGTCCTCGGTGCCCTCCATGAAGAAGTGGTCCCGGCCGATGAGCTTGCCCTTCCGGATGAAGAATACCTCCATCCAGGTTTCATTGCTGCTTCGGGCCAGAGCGATCACGTCCATGTCGCTGATGGAATTGGAGTCGACCTTGATCCGCTGTTCCTCGGCCACCTTGTCGACGGCCTTAATCCGGTCCCGGAGGACCGCGGCCCGCTCGAATTCCAAGTCCTCGGATGCCTGGTTCATGTTTGCCTTCAGGTCATCGGTCACCGCTGCGGTATCGCCGTCCATGAACATGACAACCTGGCCAATGACCTTGGCGTAATCCTCTTTGCTGGAGGCGCCGGTGCAGGGGGCCACACACCGGTTGATGTAGTATTCAAGGCAGGGACGGGCGTCTTTGCCCGTGATGTTCTTGGTGCAGGAACGGTAAGGGAATAGGCGCTTGACCAGGTCCATGGTCTTGCGCACGGTACCTGCGGTGGCGAATGGTCCGAAGTACCGGGCTCCGTCTTTGTTGTTCACACGCCGGGTAATGTACACCCTAGGGAAGTCCTCATTCAGGTCGATCTTGAGGTAGGGATAGGTTTTATCGTCTTTCAGCCGGGCGTTATAGCGGGGTTTGTACCGCTTGATGAGGGTGTTCTCCAATATCAGCGCGTCAGCCGGCGAGTCTGTAACGATGTACTCGAAATCGTGGAGATGTCCAAGCATTCGCCTGATCTTGTTGGGCAGATTGGCGGGCGAACCGAAGTATTGCCTGAGCCGGTTGCGGAGGACGCTGGCCTTGCCGACGTACAGCACCGTGCCCCGAGGGTCCTTCATCAGGTAGACGCCGGGGCTTTCGGGGGTCGCCAGCAAGCGCTGTTCGACCAGCGGTAGAGGCATTTCGTTTAGAGGACTATTCCCAGGACTATCAGGGCGGCTATCATAGCGCTGGCAAGAACGAATATGCGTCGGAACTCAGCCCCCGCGTAAAGATAGGCAGCCGGACGCTCACCACTGAGACGGCCCTGGCCTTGTCCGGCGAATTCGCCGCGGGGAGTGCGGGCCACTGGAGAGGAGCGCGACGGCCGGGGCGCGACAACGGCTTCAGCAGCTTCGGCATCGAACTCGGCCTCTTCAACGCGGGCGGGCACGGCCACAGGCTCATCGTTAACTGGAGTCGCCAGTCTTCGGTTGGTGGGTATGCCACTGGGCCCTTTTGTTGCCTTCTTTCGTTTGAGTTGCGACTGCCGAGAGGCAGTACGGCGAGATTTACCAGCCATGGCTAGGTGCCTCCTGAGGAGGGTGGTGATTATCCAAATTCAGGCCGGCGAAGGCTAACGATCAGCCTCTTACCAGTCAATTAACTATAGCAGTTATCCCCCAAAAAGGGCAGTCTGCAGACACGGAATTACCGGCTTATGTGCCGCTTTCTCCGAGTGAGACTGCCCCTTTGATTCCAGCTTGAGATGCCTGGGCCGTAGGCTTGGGATCAAGCCCTGGGGTGACTCTTGGCGTACTCCTTCTGCACGTAGCCGTTGGTTAAATGGGTATAAACCTGGGTGGTGGAGATGCTGGAGTGGCCCAACAATTCCTGCACGTGCCGGAGGGACGCGCCGTTCTGCAGTAGATGGGTGGCAAAGCTGTGCCGCAGGGTGTGGGGCGTGATGTTCTGCTCGATGCCTGCCTTCTGCGCGTAGGTCTTTAGGATGGTCCAGACCCACTGTCGGGTGAGCCGCTCGCCCCGGTGGTTGACGAACAACGAAGGCTCGGTTCGCTTGTGCCCCAGAAGCGCCAAACGGGCTGACTTCAGGTAGCGTCGCAGTTCTTCCAATGCTTTGGGATACAGGTGAACTATGCGCTCTTTAGAGCCCTTGCCCATGCAACGGATGTACGACTCGGAGAGGTCCACGTCCTGCATGTTCAATGACACCAGTTCTCCGACCCGCAGGCCAGTGGCGTAGAGCAATTCCATGATGACGGCGTCGCGTTGCCCTTCATTGGTCCCTGATTTGTAGGCGGTGTCTAGAAGTTTGGTCACTTCCTCCTCGGGCAGGAACTTGGGCAGGGTGCGGCCAACGCGGGGAGACCCCAGGGATTCAGTGGGGTCTTCAGTGATGAGGTTGTTCTCCGACAGAAAGCCGAAGAAAGACTTGATGGAGGCGATTTTCCGGGCGGTGGTAGTGTCGCGATAGCCCTTGCGGACCCTCAGGTCCTCGACGTATTTGTTCAGGAGATTGAGATCTACTGAGGCCCAGAAGTTGTTACCGTTGCTGCTGCCGTCTCCATTCCCATTGCCGTTGGAATGGGAACCGTCTTGGAGGAAATCCCAGAACTGGCCGAGGTCGTTGCGGTAGGCGTCGGAGGTGTTACGGGAGAAGCCCTTTTCGACGATGAGGTGCTGAAGAAAAGAAGAAATAGTGCGGTCCATGAAATAAAAATCCTTTCGCCATCGGCGGGACAGATGATGAGAAGGCGTCAGAGACACCAACCCATAAATACATAGTCACCCTAGCACAAGGGCGATTACAGTCATTCACGTTACATAAGCGGGTTTGTACTGATTTTATATTTGTAAAATATAGTCAAATAAAGCGTTGGGACTGGGTATTATTCAGTTGCCAGCACCACCGTTCCAGTGGAAGACAGTGAACCACCGGTGCCGTTGACCACCGATATCTTGGCGTTTTGGCTGGGGTTCCGCTTGCTCTTAACCTGGCGATCTCCGGCCTCGCCCCGCAGTTGCCGGACCGCCTCCACCAACAGGAAGCTGCCGTACATGCCGGGATGGGTGTAGGACAGGCCGCCGCCGCTGGTGTTCAACGAGAAGTCCCCTCCAGGAGCGGTCCGCTGGTTGGCAACGAAGTCCGCGGCCTCGCCCGGCGGGCAGAACCCCATGCTTTCCAGGGTCACCATCACCGTGTAGGTGAAAGAGTCATAGATCATCGTCAGGTCCAGGTCGTCGTGGGTGATGCCGGCCCGTTGCATGGACAGAGGCCCTGACCGCCGGGCCCAGGTGGACGTGTAATCGGGCATCTGGCTCACGATGTTATGGTCGTGACCTTCCCCGGCTCCCAAAACCCAAACAGGTGCTTTTTTGAGGCTCCTGGCGCGCTCGGCGGTGGTTACGATAATGGCAGCACCGGAGTCGGTGACCAAACAGCAGTCGAATAGGCGGAAGGGCCAGGACACCCAGCGGGAATCGTGGTACTCGTCGAAACTCATGGTGGTGTCATGCATCATGGCCTTGGGATTGAGGTTGGCCCATTTGCGGGTGGCGACGGCGATCTCGGCCATGCCCTGACGCGTTTTGTCTTCACCATACAGATGCATGTACCGCGAGCAGGCCAGAGAGTAATTGATCGGCGCGCCGATGATGCCGTAGGGCGCTTCGTACTGACCGAAGGGCAGGTTGCCGTCGGTGGGGAACCGGGCTCGGGCCGAGCGCCCGGCCTGTCCGTGGGTGATCAACGCCACCTCGCAGTAGCCGGCGCGAATGGCGGCCATGGCGTGAGCCACGTGGATCACGAAAGACGACCCGCCCACGGTGGTGCTGTCGGTGAATGTCGGGTTGATGCCCATGTACTCCGCCGTCACCAGAGTGGAGCCCCCAGCGGTCAGGAGGCCGTCAATGTCGCTCTTAGCGAGACCGGCATCTTCAAGGGCGTTGTGGGCCGCTTCCGCATGGTGTTGCAGAGAAGACTTGTTTGGGACGGTGCCCATGACGTCCGATTCGGCGACTCCGACGATGGCGATATCTCGCTGTCCTGTGGTCATTACATCATCCTCGATTGCGGCGTGTGGTGGGCCAGGCGTGCCGAAGCACGCCTGATGTTACAACACCGCCCGAGACAGCACAACATCACTGGGAAGCCGCCGATTCTCCAGAGGACTTAATATCGCGTGCCCAGATAGATACAATGATAGTCTTTATCATGTTAGAATGGTACTGGACTCCCAGATAGCCCATATTCAATGGCTATAACTGGCTATCTGGCGTTTTGAGGTGTAAATGCCCAGTAATTTCTGGATGATGATAAATAACGAAGAAAATTTTCGAATTACGCAACAGCGGGAGTTCACTCTTCTCGGTTTAAAGGCCCAACACCGCCGAAAAGTACAACGGATCACCGAAGGAGATCGGGTGCTGCTGTACATCTCCCATATTCGCCGCTTTGCCGCCACCGCGACCGCAATGTCTTCATTCTACGAAGGCGATGAGCCGATCTGGGTCAATGAGGGCAGTACGGGTTTTCCCTACCATATCAAGCTGCAGCCCGGCGTGATCCTGAAGGACGAACAGTTCATCGACGCCAACCTGTTGGCCCCGCGCCTGGAGTACGTCAAGCGGTGGAACCCAGAAGACTGGTATATGGCCTTCCAAGGGAACCTTCATCTGTTGCCCAAGAACGACTTCACGCTGATCGAAGAGGAGATGAAGAAGCTCCACTTCGGGAAGGACTACGTTCCGGCCGACTTCCAACCGTCTGCCAATAATGGCCGCCGCCGGCGTTCTGGAGGACGCAGAAATCGGACGCCCCAGGATGGTCCGGCCCAATTCAACCAACCGGCCCAATCTACCTAGCTAGCAAGTTTGCTTTTGCCGGCCTTCGGCGGTATTCGTTTAGAGCCGTTTGTATCTCTTCCAGCACGTAGGGGTCGGTCTCGGAAGCGGTTGACTGCTCCAAGCGCTCGATAGCCTCCGCCGTCGCGATCTGTCCCAGTGCCCAGGCGGCGTGACCGCGCACCAGCGGCTCGGCGTCCTTGAAGGCTGAAACCAATGCCGGTACACCCGCTTCATCCCGGTTGTTACCCAGGGCCACACATGCATTCTTCTGCAGCCCCACTCGTTTGGCCCTCATGATGGAAGTGCCCTGAAATCGAGCACGGAACTCCTCTTCGGACAGGGCCAACAACTCAGCCAGGTCCAGCTTCCCAGAAGGGCCGATGGCTTGCGCCTTCGGGACCGGTTGCAGGGGTTGTTCGACCTTGCGGTTGACCGGGCACACGTCCTGGCAAATGTCGCAGCCGAAGACCCAGCCACCGATGATGGGTCGTATCTCCAGAGGGATGACCCCCCGGTTCTCGATGGTCTGGTAGGAGATGCAACGGGCGGTGTCCACGACGAAGGGGGCGACTATCGCTCCGGTGGGGCAGTCGTCGATGCAGCGGACGCAGGCGCCACAAGTCTTCTGCGACGGCGGATCCGGTTCTAGATCTAGGTCGGTAATCACCTGCCCCAACAATACCCAGGAGCCGTGGGACGAGGTGAGGATGTTGGTGCTTTTGCCGAACCAGCCCAGCCCAGACCGGGCCGCAGCTGCGCGGTCCAACATGGGGCCGTCATCCACGTACCACTTGGCTTTGAATGAGGATCCCAGGTAATCTTCCAGGCCACGGACCAAGGCCTTCATCCGCCGCTTTATGGCCCGGTGGTAGTCTTTTACACGTGCGTACCGGGCCACATTGCTTCTGCCTGACCCTTGTCCTTCGCCATCTTTTGGGTCAAGGTAGCTAAGGCCTAGACAAATGATTGAGCGGGCGCCAGGAAGCAGGGTTTGTGGGTCCGCGCCACGCCGGACACGGGACTCGGTATACCAGGGCAGACCTTCCATTTTCCCGGATTTGATTCGCGTCAGGGCGGCGTCCCGGTCTCGGACGAACTCGTCGGCCCCGGCGATCCGCACCAGGTCGAAACCGCACTGGATGGCGTATTCGGTGATTTGTCTTTTCAGGTTATGCATTGTTTGCTGTGAAGTTTATCATCGCTTGTGCGACTCGATTCCGTGGTCATTGTGGTCCAGAGAATAGGCTTGCTTCTCCGCGGCATGGCTGATGCGAGGTAAGGGGATTCCTTGTCGGCTGCGGCCTCATCCGAATCACAGTAGAGGGAGGGGGTGCTTTCGGAAAAATGACTTGCCTCATCTGTCATCCTGAGTGAAGCGAAGGATCCAAGAAAGTTCTGCTGGTCAGCCGATGCACCGACGCAGATTCGCGGTGCAACCGTGTTCTTTGGTAGATTCTTCACATGTGCGGCTTGCTCAGAGTAGCAGAGGAGGAGTCCCGTTTCCGGAGAACAACACCGCTCATTGTCATTCCGAGCGAAGCGATGGCTCTAAATGCTGAGGGCTGCGAATTCACGGTATGACAAGACTGTGCCGGGTTTCGACTTCCTCTAATGGAAGAAGCGGCGGTGCGTTGCGTCCCGGCCCGAAAAACAGAGCGGTTGCACTGCTAAATATTTTCGGACTGGAAGCGGCCTTGGTAGCCTCGGCTGGCGGCCGTTTCCATCTGGAAGAAGACCAATTGCATCAGCCGGGCGTTGCGCTGCACCTGGTACCCCTGTGGGTGGTAGACCACCAGCAGGGCTTGGGAGCGACCATGGTATCCGGCGTCCCATACCGCGGTATGGACCCCGGCGCCGCTGCGGAGCAGGCTGGAGCGGGGCCTTCCCAGGGCCATGACGTCCAGAGGCATATTGACCATCTCGTTGAACGTCACCAGAAACGGGCCGGGTTCCAAATGCAGCCAGCCGTCGGGCCCGAATTCCATGGGCTCCGTCTCGGACAGCACGCGGCCGGCGTCGTCGACTGCCACGGCTCCTGGGGTAGTCAGTCGGGCAACGTCACGCACCGTCATGTCGAACCCGTTGGGTTGTAGTTGGGCCTCAAGGGACAAGAAGTGCTCCAACAAAGGTGGAGTGCCTTCGATCAAGTGTCCGATAGAATCGTGGTCGAGAGGAGTACCCGGCATCTCTTATTCCAGCGTTCAGGCTTGGCGAAAATTTAGGCCCGGCTGGCCACTTCTTTTTGATCTGTGACCGGTCCGGGCCTGTAGTTGCCTGGCCTGGGTTGTGCACGTCGGCTAGTCGTGCATAAAGTCTTGGATGTCTTGGGGCAGGGGAACGAACTCGGGGATCTCGGTGATGATTGCCTGGGTGGTCATCATCATGCCGGCGATGCTCCCGGCATTCTCCAGGGCTGACCTGGTGACTTTTACCGGGTCGATTATTCCAGCTTCAATCAGATGGCAGTATTCGCCGCGGTCGGCGTCGAAGCCCCAATCGCCCTCGCCGCTCCGCACGGCTTCCAGGACCACCTGGCCCTCGTGGCCGGCGTTATCCGAGATGAGCATCAGAGGTGCGCTTAAAGCGTTCCGGACCATCCGGACACCCAAGGCTTGGTCGCCTTCCAGGGCCTTTTCCAGATCGTTTAACACGTGTCCGGCCCGCACCAACGCCACGCCCCCGCCGGGGACGATGCCCTCTTCGATGGCTGCCCTTGTGGCGGAGAGTGCATCTTCAGCCCTGGACTTGCGCTCGTTGATCTCGGGCTCGGTGGCGCCGCCTATCTTGACCACCGCCACTCCGCCCACTAAGGCGGCCATGCGTTCTTGAAGTTTTTCGCGGTCGTAGTCGGAGCTGGTTTCTTCTATCTGGACCCGTAGTTGTTCAAGCCGTTCCTTAATTGCCTGGTCGTGGCCCCGGCCCTCAACGATGGTGGACTCATCTTTGGAGGCGATTAAGCGCCGAGCCGTCCCCAGCATCTCGATATCGGCTTCCTCAACCTTCAGACCACGGTCAGCGCTGATGACGGTGCCTCCAGTGACGATGGCGATATCTTCCAACAGAGCCTTCCGGCGCTCCCCGAAGCCTGGGGCCTTGATGGCCACGCAGTCGATGGTGCCGCGGAGCTTGTTGACCACCAGAGTAGAGAGAGCCTCACCGTCCACGTCTTCGGCGATGATCACCAGGGAGCGGTTATTAGCCTGGAGCAATTTCTCCATGATACCGATAACGTCGTTGGGGGCGCTGACCTTCTGGTCGGTAATCAGGAACATGGGATTGTCGATGGCGACTTCCATTCGTTGGGTATCGTTGACGAAATGGGGTGAGAGGTAGCCGCGGTCGACGCGGACACCCTCCACAAACTCCAACTCGTCGGCGAGAGATTTGGATTCTTCAATAGTCACCACACCGTCCCGGCCCACCTTGTCCAAGGCATCGGCCAGCAGTTCGGCTATGGGTTCTTCGTGGGCGGAGAGGGCGGCCACCCGGGCAACCCGCTCCCGGTCTTCCACTGGGATGGCCATGGTTTTCAACTCGGCGACCACGGCCTCTACGGCCATGCCCACGCCGTCCCGGATGCCGATGCCGTTGGCGCCGGAGGCGACGTTCATGAAGCCATTGCGGACGATGGACTGGGCCAGGACCACCGAGGTGGTGGTGCCGTCGCCAACAGCGTCGTTGGTTTTGGAGGCAGCCTCTTTGACCAATTGAGCGCCCAAGTTCTCATAGGGCTCGGGTAGCTCGACTTCTTTGGCCACGGTGACGCCGTCGCTGCAGACTATGGGCAGACCGAACATGCGGCTGAGTAGCACGTTGCGGCCGCTGGGTCCCAGGGTCAGCCCGACGACCCGCTTAAGTTCATCCACGCCACGCATCAAGCTGGCGCGGGCTTCCTCATCATATGTCAGTTGCTTGTCCGCCATGACCATCTCCTCGTTCTTCTAACTGGTAACTGGCGTCGCTCCTATTTGCCGGCGGCGCACATGTATTCCTCAATGATTCGGCTGGGGAAGTGAGAGTCTTCCGAAGCAAAATCATGCGTTAGACGGGCCGGATTGTCAACCGACGGCACCGACTGCTAAAGAGTCCCAGGCACGAAGCTGTTCGATTAGAATGGAACCAGCGGTGTCACACCCTCCAAACCGTCCACCTGTTCGGCCAAATGGCTGATGGTTACGCCAAACACGGGGTGCACAGAATCCGGGGCCAGTTCGGCCAAGGGCACGAGCACGAAGGCCCTCAGGTGCAGGCTGGCGTGGGGGATGTTCAGGTTCGGCTCGTCCACCACCAGGTCTTCCAGCAGCAGGATGTCTATATCGATCAACCGGGGACCTAGGCGGGGGCCGTCTTCACGGCCCATGTCCTTCTCCAGCTTTTTGACGCGCTGGAGTAATTCGCCGGGGGGGATGGACGTGGCGATCTCGGCAACCATGTTAAGGAACTTGGGTTGACTGGCCAGTCCCCACGGCTCAGTCTCGTACACGCCCGACGTCCTCAGGACAGCGAAATCCGGACGGGAGTTAAGGGCATTAATGGCTTGAGCCAGGTTCTTTTTTCGGTCGCCCAGGTTGGCGCCGAATCCCAGGTATCCGTTCAAGAGGTGTTCCACCCCTCGGGCCGCCAACCGCGCACTACGGCGTCGGTGACTCGGCTTACCCGAACCATCTCTTTGACGTCGTGAACGCGCACTAGGTCTGCGCCACCCGCGATGGCCAGTGACACCGTGGCTGCCGTAGCCTCAACCCGCTGGTCGGCAGGGAGGTCGAGCAGCAGGCCCAAAGTGGACTTGCGGGAGGTCCCGACCAAGATGGGACACTCAATCGCTTTTAATGCGTCCAGCCCGGCCAGGAAGGCCAGGTTGTGGTCAGAGGTTTTTCCAAACCCGATGCCGGGGTCGACGATGATTGCTTCTTGAGACACCCCCGCTTTGAGGGCTGTATCGACGCTGGCTTGAAGGTCCGAAACCACGTCCGGCACCAGGTCTTGATATTTCGTGCCCTTTTG
>UINC01001624.1_pt1 | contig 19185 bp, 21 predicted proteins | sample 5385821 | NCBI WGS metagenome assembly UINC01 (sample SAMEA4666929, study PRJEB26691) | marine metagenome | isolation source: Pacific Ocean | place: Pacific Ocean | collected 2011-10-13 | reverse complement strand
AAATCTTCCTCGTTGCTAGCACGCGGATCAAACACTTTTTTTCCGTTTATATATCTACTACTTTTACAATACCATTGGTTTCCAGTAGTGATTACATTTTGATTTGTTTTTGAATTCACTATGGCTGCACCAATAACTATCTCTTCAACTTTTATGTCCCTGTAATAATGCCAAATACTATGAGAACCATTTGAGCCAGTAGCAGCAGGGGGTTTGATCCAGTTATAGATTTTTTCTTTATACATGACTGAATTATTTAATGAGAAGTCATTACTGTTTATAGTCTTAATTAATGAATCAGCATTGTAATCCTTAGGAAAAGGACCGATAAAAGCAAAATTCCTTATTCTATGGTCGTTTTCACTCTGATTATAGATATCACTATCGGCATATATAATTGTCATACAAATGATAAATGGTATAATAAAATGGTTTTTTATTTTCATAATTATGACTCCAGATAAAGAGTTAATCTAATTAATTAATTTAGTACAAAATTAACTAATCGGTTTGGCACATAAATCTTATTGATAATATTTGCATCTTCTAAATACTTCAGAAATTTATCATTAGCTATAATCATATTAAATATATCTTCTTTATCAGTATTTAACACAATATCTATGGTACCTCTTGTTTTACCATTTATCTGTACTGCGATAATTATTGACTCTGAAACAGTCAAGGAATTATCATAGATTGGCCATGATTGCTCAGATATTAGTGTATAATCATCTTTAAATACCATTTCATTAAGCTCTTCAGCTAGATGAGGAGCAAAAGGATTTAATAGGATTAGGAATGTTTTAAGAATGTTTTTATCAAATTTATCCTGCACCTGCATATGATTAATAAAGATCATCATTTGCGAAATGGCAGTGTTGAAATTCAGGTTATCCAGGTCTTCGGTGACTTTTTTTATTGTTTGATGCAGAATACGTGTTGTTTCATCGTTAGAACAGCTTTCCTGGACCTTTTCTGGATTTTCCGTATAAATACGCCAAACTTTCTTTAAAAACCGGTGGCAGCCCTGCAATCCCTTGGTATTCCAGGGTTTTGATTTATCCAACGGCCCCATAAACATTTCATAGAGCCGAAAACTATCCGCACCATAATCACGCACTACATCATCCGGGTTAATAACATTCCCACGGGATTTACTCATTTTTTGACCGTCTTCACCGCGGATCATGCCCTGGTTGAATAACTTTTGAAACGGCTCCCGGGTAGACACCAGGCCCAGATCGTGCAATACATGGTGCCAGAATCGGGAATACAACAGGTGCAATACGGCATGCTCTACCCCGCCTACATATAGATCAACTGGCATCCAGTAAGCTTCCTTTTCCTTATTCCAGGCTTTATCGTCATTTAAGGGGTCAATATACCGTAAATAATACCAGCAGGAACCGGCCCATTGGGGCATGGTATTGGTTTCCCTCAGGCCTTGATCCGTGTTAACCCATGCATCAATACCTGCTAGTGGGGATTCGCCTGTGCCTGTGGGTTCATATTTTTCTACAGCAGGCAATGTTAGAGGCAGATCTGCTTCATTCAGGGCCAGTAATTGTCCATTATCCTCATGGATCATCGGGATGGGCTCACCCCAGTACCGCTGGCGGGAAAAAAGCCAATCCCTTAGTTTATATTGTACCGCAGCCTCTCCCTTGCCGTTCGCCGCCAGCCACTCTATAGTATTTTGGACAGCCTCAGGAACATGTAAATCATCCAGATCCAGCCCGGCATCATTTCTCGAGTTGACCATAATGCCGTCTTCATTATCGGTGAAAGCTTCCTTGGAAATGTCACCGCCGGAAACGACTTCAACGATGGGTAAATTGAATGTTTTTGCAAATTCATAGTCTCGTTCGTCGTGCCCGGGAACAGCCATGATTGCACCGGTACCATAACTCATTAATACATAGTCCGCAACCCAGATGGGAATCTCCTGGTCATTTACTGGATTGATAGCGGCAGCATTTAAAGGTACTCCTGTTTTTTCTTTACTGAGTTCCCCCCTGTCCAGATCAGATTTCTTGCTGGCTGCTTGACAATAAGCCTCAACCGCTTCCTTCTGGTCATTCGACACCAATTCTACTACCAATGGATGTTCGGGTGCGAGAACCATGTACGTAGCTCCAAACAGAGTATCTGGACGGGTAGTATATACCGTAATATCTATATTTATATTTGGTAATTTAAAGTTAACATTTGCACCTTCTGAACGTCCGATCCAGTTTCGCTGCAGTTCCTTCACGTTCTCTGGCCAATCCAGGTCATCCAACCCAGCCAATAGGGATTCTGCATATTTTGTAATTCGCAGCATCCACTGTCTCATGGGTACCCGATAGACCGGATGCCCCCCGATATCGGATTTTCCATCGACCACTTCCTCATTAGACAGTACTGCTTTTAATTCCGGGCACCAGTTCACTGGTACTTCTGCTTCGTAAGCCAGGCCTTTATGATACAATTGCAGGAAGATCCACTGGGTCCATTTATAATAATTGGGATCTGTGGTATTGACTTCCCGGTCCCAGTCGTAGGATAATCCCAGCATTTTCAACTGTTTCCGATAACGGTCAATGTTTTTCTCTGTTGTGTCTTTTGGATGAGTACCGGTTTTAATGGCATACTGCTCTGCTGGAAGTCCAAATGCATCCCAACCGATAGGATGCAGTACATTATAGCCCTGCAGACGCTTAAACCGGGAATAAATATCTGTAGCGGTGTAACCCAATGGGTGGCCGACGTGAAGTCCGGACCCTGATGGATAGGGAAACATATCCAGTATATACAGCTTTTCTTTATCAGGATTCGCTTCAGATTTAAAAGTTTTATACTCTTCCCAATAAGATTGCCATCGGGCTTCAATTTTCTGGTGGTCGTAATTCATAGAAAAAGGGGCCTGAAATTAATTCCAAGCCCCTTTGGAGTTAAATGATTGATTTAATTATAATGGTCATAAATCAAATTGAAAACCAATGGATAACGAACTATCCTTTGGTTTGAATTGAGCATCCGGTTTATCATATCTGCTGTTATAACTGTCTGAATATGTTAAATAAATGCTCATTGCTTCATAAAATGTTGCAATATTCACCGTCAGTTCATTTTGTAAAAGATAATCATCAAAATCTTCTAAATTAGGCTTATAGTAAAATCTATAATCAAAAACGACATTACCATCGAGCAATTTCAATTTTATCTTTGGCCTTATGCTGTGTCTGGCAAAATCACGGATAGAGTCTGCTTCTGAATAACCATAGGTGGTATCATAATCCCATACATAATAATAATACTCTGATTCAACGCTATCTATACTTTCAATGGTTGATTCATAAGTTGTGTAGTTCTCACTTTCAGCCAATAACGCATAACTAATTGAAGTACCAAACATTAAATTCACCTTTCCACCAATACCATAATTAAGCCTGTTATTTAAACCAACAATAGCATCTTTCTCATTCTGCAGGAATAAAAATGGTGAGAATCTTTGACTGGCCCACAGATCAAATTTGAGAATAAGATTAGCATCATCTTCCCACTGTTCCCCGCTGACGACTGCATCGTTAGCGCTATAGTTAAATGAAAATTCGGTATCCTTCAAAGGGCCGTAATCTCCAAATAAACCGAAGCTAAGCCCGTAGTACAATATTTCCGCCGTTGTATTTCCTGTATTTTTACTGAAATCCACATATACTGAGGTATTCATGGCATATTTCTGTTCTTCTCCACCATCATCGCTGCTCGATGTGTCTGGATCTGTTTGCGACATTATTGGGCTCAGCAGGAAAATCGAATACATTAAATATTTTAACATAAGGTTATCCCCTTTATTCATATATCAATAATAGCACGAAACGGAGCAAAAAAAAAGGGTATGAAAATCATACCCTTTTTTGAATCATGGAAAAAGTTATTTTGCTCCAAAGACTTTGGAAAAGAAACCTTTTTTCTTCTTCTTTCCTTTTCCGCCTTTTTCACCTTTCTTTTTCTTCTTCTTTTTCTTCTTCTTCACATCAGCGCTCGCGATTTGGTCTGTGTCGCAGCAGCCGGCTTTTACCATGCAGATTGCCTGTTCAGTTTTATCAACAGGTGCTTTCGCTGGTGCTACGGCTACAATGCCGAGAATCACTAATGTAGAGATAAGAAGTCTGTAGACTCGTCTCATTTTCTACTCCTCATGAGTTAGTTTGGTTAACCATGGCATCCAGTATATACTGAATAACCGAAGCTAATCTATTCCGGCAAGCATCCCTATGTCAAGGTATTATAACTTTGTGTGACTGCAATCACAGCTAACTAAAAAATAAATATATTTAAACAAAATATTTTTTTTTAATATCCGCAGCGTTTTTCTGGAACTTATTTGTTTGTTCATCATTCCTATTAGCAACTTAAGGAGATAAATTTTTGGTCCGTATAGAAAATCTGTCAAAAAACTTTGGACTGGTCAAGGCAGTTAAATCTATTTCATTTGAATTGAAGGATGGTGAGATAGTGGGATTTTTAGGCGCAAATGGTGCTGGAAAAAGCACCACACTCAAAATGATCACAGGGTATATCTCCCCCACAGCCGGCAACGTTCATGTGGATGGGATGAATATTATCGACGATCATCTTGAAATTCAAAAACAAATAGGATACCTGCCCGAATTGAATCCTCTTTATGCAGAGATGAAAGTGTACGATTATTTACGGTTTCATGCGGAGACAAGGGGAATCAAGGATGGCGATTTTACTCAGGCACTGAGCAAGGTAGTAAAAGATTGCGGTCTGCAGGGTATTGTACACCGTACGATTGGCAACTGCTCTAAGGGGTATAAACAACGGCTGGGCCTGGCTGCGGCCATGATTCACAATCCCAAAATTCTGATTTTAGATGAACCGGTTTCTGGCCTGGACCCCAACCAGATCGTTGAGATAAGACGATTAATCAAAAAACTTGGTAAGGAAAAACTTGTGCTTATGTCTTCGCACATCCTGCAGGAGATTCAGGCTACTGTGGACAGGATCATTATTATTCATAATGGTGAAATAGTTGCAGACGGCACCAGTGATGAACTGATCGCTGATTCCCAGGGTCTTACCCATTTGAAACTGGAAATTGATGGCGGAGAAGAGGATGCCATTCAAGAGATGAAGGCTACGATCCCCAGTATTACTATTCAATCTATTTCCCGAAACGATGATTCAATGGATATTTTGATTGAATATCCGAATACTGCTGACCCCAGGAAGGATATTTTTAGTTATGCAGTTGATCATGGCTGGTCAATACTGGAAATGAGCGCATCTAAGAGAGACCTGGAATCTATTTTCAGGAATTTGACCCAGGATGGTGTCATAACAGATGCGTAGTATAATCATTATATTTAAAAAGGAACTGCATTCATTCTTTGCCAGTCCCATGGCCTATATTTTCCTCGTGGTCTTTGCCCTTGTAAACGGTTATTTTTTCACCAATACATTTTTTCTTTATGACCAATCAGATATGCGTGCCTTGTTCAGTATTGTCCCGCTAGTATATCTCTTCTTTATTCCTGCTGTCTCCATGGGTGTGATATCACGGGAAAAAGGATTGGGTACCATAGAAATTCTGGCTACACTTCCCATCCGGGATTTCGACCTGGTGCTGGGAAAATATCTGGCTGTGTTTACCTTGATTTTTGTTGGGCTGCTTACTTCATCTATTCATTATATCACTCTAACCTTTGTAGGAACAAATATTGATCACGGAGCCATTTTCTCAGGATACCTGGGGCTTGCGCTCATGGGCGGAGTCTATGCCGCTATCGGTATTTTTTCCAGCAGTTTGACCGATAACCAGGTGGTTGCATTTATTATCGGCATTGCCATTGTAATGGTGTTTTTCCTCATGGATCAGCTACTCGTCTTTGTCCCCTCATCTATGGCGGGAATTGTCCAATACTTAAGTACGGGTTTCCATCTATCCAATATTTCCCGAGGTGTCATTGATACCCGCAACCTGATCTATTTTCTTTCCATGATCAGCTTCTTCCTGTTTTTGACCACCCATAATGTTGAATCACGAAAGTGGAGTTAATCTTATAGTGACCCAGAATAAAAATAAATACTATATGCACTTAGGAATTTTCCTGGTAGGACTGGTGCTATTAAACCTGATTGCCCGCGACAACTTCCGGCGGCTGGACCTGACCGATAACAAAATGTATTCTCTGTCCAACTCCAGTAAGAATGTGATTTCTCAAGTGGATGACCTGCTCACCATGAAGGTTTATTTTTCCAGTGATCTGCCCAATGAACTGGGCAATACCAAGCGTTTCCTGCAGGATATCCTGGAAGAATTTTCTGCATATTCCCATGGCAATATTCGTTTTTTCTTCGAAGATCCCCAGGAAGATGAAACTATGGAGGAGCAGGCTCGCAAAGATGGGATTCAGCCTGTACAGATGCAGGTGATTGAAAATGACAAGGTGGAAATCAAAAAGGTCTACCTGGGTATGGTGCTGCTGTATGAGAACAAGAAGGATAATATTCCTGTTATTCAGTCCACTGCGGGACTGGAATACCTGATCACCACAAAAATCAAGTCACTGATCGACGTGGATAAGAAAGTGATCGGCATTGTTAATCTGCAGCCGGATTCCGAATTAAAAACCAATAATATCAGGGCACAGCTAAGCCAGCATTATCTTGTAAGATCCGTTGACCTGTCCAGTAATGCTGATGATGAAATAGATGTGCTGCTCGTATCCGGTACAACCGATACTCTGGATACCCTTGTCAGAAAAAATCTTGAATCCTTCTTACAAAATGGGAAAATGCTTTTCCTGGCTCAGGCTGGTGTTACCGCCGATATTCAACAGCAGCGTGCCACCGTGATCAATTCAGATATTTTCGATTTCATGGCGCAATATGGATTACAGATCAAAAAGAACCTGGTTTTGGATGATAAATGTCAGAATGTTCAGGTCCAGGAACGCAGAGGAATTTTTCTCATGAATCGAGCTATGAAATATCCATTCTTTCCCAATATTAGCAATTTCAACAAAGATGAATTGCTGGTCGCGGATCTGGAGCAGGTTGTCCCCTTTTACACCAGTGAAATTGTGCTGGATACAACGGAAATTGACATGGTGGCAGGGACAACGGAACTCTTCCGCACTTCAAATAAAAGCGGCATTATGGAAAATAATTTTGTCTTGAGCCCGGACCCGCAGCAAAATCCATTTATCAAATTACTAAATCAAAAAGGTAAAATAGTGGCAGCTTCATCAAAACTGGTCAACGGGGGAGAAATTATCCTTGTTGCTGATACCAAATTTCTTTCTGATGAAGCAGGCATGTCTGTACCGGATAATCAGATTTTTCTGATCAATACTGCTGATTATCTATCTGGAGAAAAAGAATTGATCTCTTTACGATCCAGGGAAATCACTAATCGTCCACTGAATGAACTTGAAGACGGTACCCGAAAGCGGTGGAAATGGGCCAATATGCTCCTACCTACCCTGCTGGTGATTGCTTTCGGGTTTGTTCAGTTGAAAAGAGAAAAATCTAAAGCAAATATACTAGAGCAGATTTATGACTAAATCTATGCAGGTTACCCTGGGCGTCTTTGTTCTTCTTGTGCTCCTATTTTTCATGAATCAAAAATCACAAAACGACCTTACAGTTGAAGGGACAGTAATATTTTCCGGAAGCCAGGAAGATGTTTCCCGTTTTTTGATCATTGAAGGCCCGGATACGCTGGAGTTGGTACTTAAGGACTCCGTCTGGTCTATAACCCAGGCCGATACACTGGTAATCAAAAAGAATCAGATTGAAAAATTATTCGACCGCGTCTTACAGGTAAAAAAAGAAGTCATTGTTTCCAGGAATCCTGAAAAATGGTCTACATTCGGCGTATCAGATTCCCTGGGAAGACAATTTTCTTTCTTTAATAAAAATAGTAAATCCCTCGGCAGTTATGTCTTTGGAAACGAAGGGCAGGACTTTCAACACAATTATATCCGGGATATGAATGGCAGTGATGTATTTCGCACTAACGATAATGTTTATTTTTTATTAAACTCTAAACCAACTTATTGGGGGAAAAAGCCACCGAAACCAACTCCAGAATTAGAGAAAATTGATACCACGTCTGCTAGTTAACCCTCCTAGACCCTCCTTTCAACCGGCGATGTGGTTTACGAAAAGCCTCGTTAATTCGAGGCTTTTCGTATTTAATTACTCCATATGAGGAGCAGTAATAAACAGGTACTCGTGGTTGGAGACCGTGTCTTGATCCGGCCCGACAGTGGTGAAAAAAAATCACCTGCCGGTCTCTACCTGCCCCCCAGCGTACTGGAAAAGCAGGAAGTTCGCGGCGGAATGGTGGTGGAAGTAGGGCCCGGCATTCCCCTGGGTTCCCCGGAAGACCCTTTCGAAGAACCCTGGAAAGACAAAAATTCAGAAATAAAATATATTCCTACGCAGGCCGAAGTAGGTGACTATGCTCTGTTCCTGTCAAAGGCAAGTATCGAAATAAGAATAGAGGAGAAAGACTACCTGATTGTACCCCAGTCTGCTATTTTGATCCTGATTCGGGATGATATTGGCCGGATCATGGCCTAATAGCCACACCCATCTCGTAGAACATAAAACCCCATTTTTCCGCATACTCATCAATAATTTTTCTGGTGGGTCTGCCCCGGCCGTGCCCTGCGTTTCTGCCAATTCTGATTAGAATTGGATCCTGGCCAGCTTGAGCGCGCTGCATTGCCGCGGCATATTTGAATGAATGTGCCGGTACAACCCGATCATCATGGTCAGCTGTGTAGATCAATATAGATGGATAGTGAATATCAGTATTGATATTATGAAGCGGAGAATAGCTCAACAGATTCGTGAAATTGGCCTCATTTTTTACAGAACCATATTCTACGGCCCAGGCATAGCCAATGGTGAACTCTTCGTAACGAAGCATATCCATTACACCTACCTCAGGGAAAGCGACTCTGCAAATCTGCGGTTTTTGGTTTAGCACAGCACCAATCAGGAGACCGCCGTTGGATCTACCGCGAATAGCCAGGTAATCCGGGTCCGTGTAGCCTTGAATGAAAAGATATTCCGCTGCTGCAGTAAAATCATCAAATACATTCTGTTTATTGAACAGCATTCCACCCTGATGCCATTTTTCTCCATATTCACTGCCTCCCCGGATGTTGGCCAGTGCATAGACACCGTCATTTTCCAGTATCACTGTCAAGGCCTTGCTGAAATAGGGTTTCATTGCAATATTAAATCCGCCGTAGCCATATAGCAACGTTGGGCGACGGTTATCCAGGTACAGGTTCTTCTTGTGGACAATGAAAATGGGTACCTTGGTCCCATCCCTGGATGAATAAAATTCCTGTTTCAGGATGTAATTTCCACTTTTAAAGCTTGATTCTGATTCTTTATAGAGTGAACTGGTATTTGAATATATGTCGTACCGGTAAATCGTCTCAGGAGTGATAAGATTATTGAAGGTATACCAGGTTACGGATTGGTCCTGACTCCCGCCAAAACCATTTATAATTCCCCGGTCCGGCAGTTCGACAGTATATAAGTAACTTCCATCCAGGTCATAGACTTTCCATTCTGATAAAATATCCCTGGTAAAATGCACCAAAAGCCTGTTACCCACTATATTGGCCCATTGCAGGACCGCCTCATCCGTGCCCTTTACAAGAGTCACCCAATGTTCCTCCTGCGAATGTTCAGGATCGATCCGCACAATTTTCTTGTTTGGTGCACTGCGGTCTGTCACGGCAATAAGTGCTCCATGAGCATGGTCCAGAATGGTGATCTCGGAATTATAATCATCAATGATGGTCGTCCAGCCGTCCTCTGCTCTTCTGGTATCCCGGAAAGCCAGAGAATTGCCGTATGTTCCCCGGTATCGGTACAGCAGCATATAACGTTCATCTTCCGTTACTGTTACAGATGCTGAGATTCGGGGTGTTGCCGGATCATAAAAGATCAGTTCATCCGTTTCTTGAGTTGTACCCAGTTTATGATAATATACTTTGCTGTGTTCATTAGCCGCTGTGAATTCATCCTCAGTTTTCTGTTCAGGCATTCTGGTATAATAAAACCCGTTGTCCTGCCAGGACATACCACTGAATTTGATCCATTTTAATCTGTCATCAAGCAATTCTCCCGTACTCAGGTCCATTATAAAAAATTCCTGCCAGTCGGAACCGGCACTGCTGAGGGCGTAGCCTAAGTATCGATGATCATTGGAAAAATAAGTTCCGCCCAGGGCTATTGTACCATCAGAAGAAAATTTATTGGGGTCCAGTAAGACCTTGGGGATACCGCCTTCTTTATCCTGCACGTATAGCACAGACTGGTTCTGCAAACCTTCATTCCTGTAATAATATAACTTATCCCCTTTAATAAATGGTGCACTCTGCCAGGGATAATTCCATATCTCCCTGAGCCGATTTTTTACCTTCCTGACCTGGGGTATACGGCGCATATAGGAGCTGGTGAGCGCATTCTGTTTGATTACCCAGGCCTTGGTGGCTTTGGAGTGGTCATCTTCCAACCAGCGGTATGGATCAGTGATAGTTGTGTCGAAGTAGGTATCATATACTTTTTCCTGCTTAGTGACCGGGTAGTGAATTTTAAGCGGGACTTCATGGTGAAGAATAATGATCAAAATTGATAAAATGATTAACAGGTAATAGCTGTTCTTCATGTCTGTACTTTCAGGTTAAAGAGTTCCCAAAGTCCGGTACTGGCCGACTGCCGGACAGTTCTATCAAAATAATACGTTAATTCGGTCGCTTCCGGATTGATTTCAATACAGTATGCTCCATTCTCTTTGGCCATTTTCGGGTATCCTGCTGCCGGCCAGACCACACCGCTGGTGCCGATGCTCACAAACAGATCACAGGATGAAATAACCTCATTCGCCGCGGATACAACCTGCTCATTGAGCATATCCTGGAACCAGATGATATCCGGTCTTAGCCAGGCGCCGCAACTGCATTTTCGTGACCTGTATTCTGATTGTTGAAGGTCTTCTATTATTTCCCCTTCCTGATCGCAGCGCATCCTCCATAAACTTCCGTGAAGTTCAATGATATTCTGCGACCCGGCACGCTGGTGCATGCCATCAATATTCTGGGTAACAATCCAGATATGATTATGATATTTTTGCAGGTCGGTCATTATCCTGTGACCGTTGTGCGGAGCACATTTTAACGCCTCTATGCGCCTTAATTCATGAAAATCCAGGACACCCTGCGGATTCTGTTCAAACGCCGTCTGACAGGCATATTCTTCCCAGTTATATTTATGCCAGATCCCTCCTTTGCCCCTATACGTAGGCACACCGGATTCTGCCGACATACCGGCACCGGTAAAAAATACAATTTGATGAAAATCTGAGACATCAATTGGGACGATCATTTTTTCCCTATCTTGGCAAAGGGCGGTCCAAATCGGCTACAACATAAGCCATGACTGCCATAGCAGCCACACAGCGGTTGAATTCACTGTAATCAACTTTATCGAAAGTATCGGCGTTGGTGTGGTGATACCAGAAATATTTTGAACCATCTACTTTTAGTGACATAACTGGAACACCTTCATCGTTTAACGGTGATACATCTGCAGCCCGGCCGCCATTTGTAATTTTATCTGCCGAAATAGGTTTTAATAATTTACTGATCTCCTGAACAATCGTTTTACCCTCAGCACTGCCGGTAAAACCAAAACCCTCGGGCGCAAATACGCCCCCATCGGATTCAATGGCCAGTATATGCTTTTCCAATTCATCCAGCTGCATGTCCCGATAGGCCTTGCTGCCCCGGCTGCCATTCTCCTCATTGGTCCACAACACACAGCGAATGGTACGCTTAGGTCTAAGATCCAGCTGGTTAATAATATTGAGCGCCTGCCAGGCAGCCACACAGCCGCCGCCGTCATCATGGGCGCCCTGACCCACATCCCAACTGTCAATATGTCCACCCACAACTACCACTTCATCGGGGTATTTATACCCTTTGACCTCACCGATCACATTACGCGATACGCGATCTGTAACGGTACGGGCGTTCATTTCCAATCTCAGGCTAACCTGAACACCGCGTTTATAAAGCCGGCCCAGCATCATGGCATCTTCCATGGTCAAGGCGGCATGGGGAATTTTAGGAACATCCTCATCATAACTCATGACGCCGGTATGGGGAGTATTCATGGACCACGGACCCACAGAACGGATCAAACTGGCTACAGCTCCATGCCTAGCTGCAGAACTGGCTCCTTCATAGCGGTATCTTACAGTTTCACCATAACTGGAAAAAGGTACGTTGTATAAAACAATATTGCCCTTTATCAACTTAGATTTTCTTTCCAGGTCTTCAAAATCATTCACCACAATAACCTCACCGGTAATCCCGCCGCGGTTGGTTCCCACACTACCGCCCAGGCCCAGCATTGCCATATTTTTCTTAAAAGGCTGCAGCAACGTGGCTGCTTCTTCCCCACGGATCCAGGTCGGAACCCTCACCCTTTGGCCCTCCACACCAGTCAGTCCATCTTTTTTCATTTCCCGCAGGATCCAGGTAATGGCTTTTTCCAGGTTCCTGGAACCGCTTAACCGTGGGCCAAAATTGTCGCACATGTAAGCCAATCGGTTGTAGCCAGTACTGTCGGCAACTGCTTTATCAATGATCTCATCCGCCGTAAAACCGTACTTATCCTGAATCGACCCGGCGGTTATACATGTCACGGAAACAATCACTGACATTAGTCGCTTAAACATACGAGGTTCCTTTTTTTGTTTTCTACCTGGAAATCCACTGAAAAATAGTGGAAATAAAAAACCCCCGCAATACACGGGGGTTTTTTATTTCGAAATTCTAAATAGATATGTCTAGAATCAGTAGCGCTTCTGCTGAGCTACGTTTACCCTTAACTCCCTGCCGTTGAATTCCTTGCCATTCAATTCCGATATGGCCTTTTCTCCATCAGACGAATTTTCCATTTCTACAAATCCGAAACCGCGGGAACGCTGGGTTGCCCGGTCTTGAATGATTCTGGCAGATGTCACTGGCCCAAATTGTTCAAAATGAGCCTGCAACTCCTCTTCACTGGTGCGAAAATTTAAATTTCCTACAAATATGTTCAACTTAGTATCCTTTTTCTTTATGATGAATATGAACGAGAAATATAATAAAAATTTTTATAAAACTGTATTTAATAAAATTCCGAATTAATTCTCGCGCGAGATTAAATAATTATAATTGAAAAAACACCTATTTAATTGATGTTTTTATTTTCGACTTTATTATCTACCATCTGCTCTATAAACTGGTAGATCTTAGCAGCTACGTCCACTCCTGTACAGCTTTCAATGCCCTGCAACCCTGGGGATGAATTCACTTCCAGGACCAGGGGACCGCGCTGGGAACGCATAAAATCAACACCGGCGATAGACAGATCCAGGATTTTCACCGTATCGACAGCGATCTGAACCTCGCGGTCGGTCAATTCTATAGCGGACGTTTCCCCGCCTTGGTGTACATTGGAGCGAAACTCACCTTCCGAAGCGATGCGTCTCATGGCAGCAACAACCTGGTTTCCCACTACCAGGGCGCGAATATCCGTTCCCGCTGACTCTTTAATGAATTCCTGTACCATAATATCCGCATCCAACTGCCGAAAGGCACTCATGACCGCTTCTGCGGCTTTGCGGGTCTCTGCCAACACCACACCGTGTCCCTGAGTACCTTGCAACAGTTTCATCACCAGGGGCACACTGCCGACTTTTTCAATTACACCTTCAATATCTTTGGTATGGCTGGCAAAACCAGTATCGGGCAGGGATATGCCCTTCCGGGCCAGTATCTGCAGTGATTTTAATTTATCCCTGGAGTTCAAAATGGCATTTGCAGAATTAACACAATAGCAGTCCATCATTTCAAACTGGCGTACCACCGCTGTTCCATAAGAAGTCACAGAAGCACCGATTCGGGGTATAATGGCATCGGCTCTTCCAAGTGCCTCTCCGCCGAAGTACACTGCTGGTTTTTCCGAGGTAATATTCATATAACAGCGCATATAATCTACCACCCGCACCAAATGGCCTCTCTGGGCACCAGCCTCCGCCAGCCTGTGGGTAGAATAAAGATTTTTATTTCTGGACAGAATTAGAATATTCATTGTTTATTTTTTTCTGTCAATACAAATGATCGTTTGGGGTGAATCATATGCTTCTTTTTTAATGTATTCCTGCCAATCAGCATCGGGTGCGCCATTCCCGATCTTTGGGTCAATGAAATATCTGTTTTCCAGGACTTATTTCCCAGTTTGATCTTCATTTGTACTAAAGGACGCATCTGGGATTCCCCAAATGAATTCTTAATGGTTGTATATCTCAGAATAGGTTTCTCCACATACATAAATTCCCGCGACTGGTATACCCGGAATCGTACCCACGGTAAACCGTCTTTTTCAAATTCCTGTAAATGGGTGGCATGCAATGCCGAGGTGCGGGCGCCGGAATCAATTTTGGCTTTCAGCCTGAAATTATCATAATTGGGGAAGGATATCCACTCACGCCAGCCAATATTGATCTTGGCATTGTTACGCCATGCCTTCGATTTTCTATCCATAAATCGGCTTGGATATTAATGAAAGTATAAGAAACCAGTGAAAAATATGGTGGAGCTAACCACCCTCAGGCTGGTCAGAATCTACCTGGCGGTCCAGAGGGGGCAGATTGATGATCTCCCTGCTAAAGTAGTCCGCAATGGTGGAAATAATATCTGTGATCCCAATCAGGCCCACGGGCACCCTGTCGTCATTGACAATCGGGACATGTCGAAAGCCGCCGATATGCATTTTATTCAAGGCGTATGCCAGAGGATTTTCCGGAGTAAGATATTCTGGATCAGGAGTCATGAATTCATCCACGGTAACCAGGTCCAGGTCGTATCCTTTACCCGTTACCTTCAAAAGGATATCCCGTTCTGTTAAAATTCCATGAAGGACATCGTTCTTCACCACCAGGATGCAATTTTGACGCTTTTTCTGCAATACATCCAGAGCATGATGCAGATTGGTACCTTCTTCAACCGTAAGCGGTTTTGACAGTTCCAACGTGGAAATAGGGTCCTGAACTCGAACAGCCTCTTTGATCTCAAGCTCATCTTCCGCTGACTCCATACCGGCCAGCCATTGATCTTCATCATCGGACTCTAAATGTTGGTTCCAATACATAATAATGAATATAGCGGCTGCAAAATTGAAAAACAACAGCCTTCAGATGTGGATTAAATCAGATTAATATTAGATCAGGAAACAGGTTCTATTTTTACCGCCGTTCCGTAGGCCAAAAACTCAGCCATGCCGGTCATGACAGTGGACGTTGCAAAGCGCATGCAAAGGACGGCATTGGCACCCGCTTCCTCTGCATTAGCAATCATCCTGTCCAGGGATTGCTCCCGCGATTCTGCGAGCATTTTAGTGTATTCGTGCACTTCCCCGCCAACAATATTTCTTAACCCTGCCAGAATATCCGTGCCGATATGCCTGGCACGGATTGTACTGCCCTGCACCAGACCCAATGTTTCCACAACCTGATAACCATCCAGTTGGTTTTGAGTTGAAACAATCATGTTTATTTCTCTACAGTTTTTGAATAATGACGGTCTTCATCATTGGTCAGCCGGTCAACAAGCACCAGGATGAAAAGGGAACCCATACCCACACCCAAGGTCCAGTAAATCAATGTTTCTGATGGCTCAAACAGTTCTAGCCATAAATTGACAATCTGGACTACAAAAAGGAGCAGTCCGCCATAACCAATAATCCGAAGACCAAGACGAATATTTTCCATAACATAAAGTTACTGTGAATATATGATTATTAAAAATGGCATGAATTTGTATTAAATGTCGGGGTGGGGAGATTCGAACTCCCGGCCTCGTCGTCCCGAACGACGCGCGCTAACCGGACTGCGCCACACCCCGAGCAACTGCACCTAAGATTAAAATAGGACCTTTACCACAAAAAATCCGCCAAATAATAATATAGTAAAAGCTAGGGCCAAAATATTAAAATAATTATCGATGAATGTATGAATCGGTTCGCCATATTTTTTAATTAACCCGGAAACAAGAAAAAACCGTGCACTGCGGCCCACCAGGCTGGCCAGAACAAAGGCGGTAAAGTTAATTTCAAAAGCACCTGCACTGATGGTAAAGAGTTTGAATGGTATCGGTGTAAATCCGGCGGTGAAAATGATCCAGAAATTCCATTGATCATACAGTATTTGAATCTTTGAAAAAGCTGCTATCGTAAATCCGGGAATGTGATCAAAAAAGAACTGAGCAAAACCGGTGAATTGTCCCGGTTCCTCCCACCAGATAAAATGGCCAATCCCATAGCCTACCACGGCTCCAAAAATGGAACATACGCTGCAGATCGTCGCAAACCATATCGCCCTCTCCCTGTTGCCAAGTGCCAGGGGAATAAGAAGAACATCCGGCGGTATAGGAAAAAAGGAGGCTTCTGCCGCAGACATAACACCCAGGGCTGATGGCCCGCCCGGTTTTTCGGACCAGGACAGGACCCAGTCATATATGCCGCGGATATATTTCATGATTATCAGTCGTAATAAAAAATGCCGATCGCCGACATCACCTCACGCTGGAGGGTGCGGCCTGCGGGCCGATTCAGGAGACGGTTGTCTGCAACCATGGCACTGGAACCGCCGCCATCCAGATTGAGAACTTCAATACATTCAAACTGCTGCATTATCATGGCTAATTCTTCCAGGTACACACCTCTGCTTTCCTGCTGACGCCCGTCCACCACCAACATGATAAGTTGATTATCCTTTGTATAACCAATAGCAGAACGCGGCTGCACGCCGGCTATTGGTGTATTAAAAAATGCTTCTTCTTCAACAGTGATGTCGATTTTACCATCGTGGATCAACACGGGGCCCCCATGGATCCCCTCCCTCATATTCCAATGGGTCGCAGCAGAAAAGACCAATGAATCCGCAGGATAACCAGGTCGGTTCTCTAAAGGTGCAGGCCATTCAAAGATAGAATCATTTTTTGTGGAACACCATGCAATATCAACGCCGCCATGACCATCAACCCCAAAAGCACCGCGGTTAACAAAATACCGCAAACCTTCCCTGAAAACACTGTGGCTTGCCGGTTCTTCCAGGATGCCATTGGTTTTCAATAATCCTACATGCTGCGCAGGAACTTTATCCATCAGAAAATAACCGCCATTCAAGACCAGGCTTGCTCCGAAGTTTTTTGAAAACTGCAGCGGTGTTTCCCGGCGGTCCGCATCATTAGAAGATAAAACACCTACTTTTATTTTTGGATTAGAAAGATCAATCTTTGCAACCCAGGCCTTTAAAGGAATCTCTTGATTCTTCCCATGAAAAATATCAATACCATCAGGAAGGTCCAGATCAAATTGAGTCCAGTTCATTGTAATTTGATCCTGGCGGACAGCAGGACCACAGGAAATCAGGAAACAGATAAGTAAAATATAAAGATTTTTCACCAAGTATTAATTGGCTCTGCCATCAGTTATATAAAAAGATTTTGATCCGATCACAACATCCGCGCTGTCCAGTACATCTACACGCCAAGTCCCTATTTGGTGCGAAAATATTGTCTTTCTGGTCCATGACCGATAAATATTCGACGTTTTTATATTATACCGTACAGTGGTTACAATTTGATTATCATAATACCAGAGGTGAGCCAGTTCCTGCTTGCCGCCAGTATTTTGTATTCGAGTATAACAGAATAATGTATCAACATTATTGGTAAAATAATTATCGGTGTCTACGGGGTTTCTGTTTTTAATTCTTTTACAAATCTGGATATCGCGTACGGTCATGGTTGTACGGTAAGGGTGCACCGGCTGGTTCAGGGTCGGTTGTTTTTCTTTTACAAGTGGTTTCTTAATTGGTACCATTTTTTTGGGTTTTGCCCGGTTGGGAGTTGTTTTTGGCAATACCAGCGGCTTTGGCCGAACGTTAGACATAATTGGATTGGAGGTTTTGGGCGGCAATTTAGGGGTAGCTGGACGAGGCTGAAACTCCGGTTCTTTCACAGGTATTTTTGTTTGTTGCTGTTTATTGCTGCTAAACCATGAAAATAGAAGAAAAAGAAAATAAACAACCACCAATGGTGCACCTGCCTTGGGAATATGCATCTTATAAGCAGCAAATATTAAGACAGCCAAGGCAATAGTAATAAAAATGAGCGCGATATCAAACATGGTTGAGGTTCAATGTTGTATAAAATTTACTGATTAAAATATGTATGGACTGATGAGCATTTCTAACTCGACTATAGTTTTAGAAAATAGTATGACTTTTTCATCTAGATGAAATTTACAAACAATCACTCAACAAAAAACAAAACCACCCCCCACAAACAAAATGTGGTATTTTTATCCCACTATGAATGATAAAAAAAAGATATTTTCCTTGATTGCAGTTGGTTCTCTCATTGTTTTATTTATCACAATACTTGGATTAGGCTTTGATGGTACAACCAAGGTGCCAAATTATAGTAAGGACCTCCACGGGCTCAAAGTACAGGATGGAACAAAAACTATTAATGAATCCGAACTTATTTTACAAAATAATTTATGGTTTAAAGAAGATTCAAATATTCCTTTTTCTGGCACAGTATACCGTAAAACGGAAAATGAAAATAAAATAATTGGAAAATTAATTAAAGGGGAAAAAGTTGGATACTGGGAAGAAATACAACTCTTAATCAGAACTGAGGGTAACTATAAAGACGGCAATAAAGATGGCGAATGGAATGGATGGTATCATAATGGACAACATGGATACAAGGGCTCTTATTTAAATGGGGAAAAAGAAGGTGAATGGATTGGTTGGTATAAAAATGGGCAACAGAGTTATGAGGGTAAATATATAAATGGTAAAAAGGAATTTCACTGGATATATCTCGATGATAGTGGACAAAAAATGCTTGAAGGTAAATACTTTAACGATTTAGAAGATGGACTTTGGACCTACTGGCATGAAAACGGGCAGAAGGAATCAGAAAAAACTTTCAAAAATGGGGAATTAATTTCTACAAAATGTTGGGATGAAAATGGAAATGAATTAGAGTGTAATTAACATCTAATCACCATAAA
>UINC01001622.1_pt1 | contig 19206 bp, 16 predicted proteins | sample 5385821 | NCBI WGS metagenome assembly UINC01 (sample SAMEA4666929, study PRJEB26691) | marine metagenome | isolation source: Pacific Ocean | place: Pacific Ocean | collected 2011-10-13 | reverse complement strand
ATGTGCATTCCAATTTTATACAACCGGAAATGATGGATTGGGCTTTCTGAAAAATTAATGATCAAAAAATCTTTACTATTTATTTTAATAATTATGCTATCTGTTGGTTTCGCACAGCAGCGTAAAATGGAACATTTGAATGAAGATGAGATTGATTTGAAATATCTTTTTTTCCTACCTAAAGATTATTATAACGCTAAAAAGACAGCCTGGCCGCTCATATTATTCCTTCACGGCATGGGCGAAAGAGGTGACGATCTAGAATTAGTAAAAATACATGGTATTCCCAAGATAGTTAAGACGCAGAAAGATTTCCCATTTATAGCTGTATCACCCCAATGTCCAACTGAATATGTGTGGCGGGATAAGAAAATGCTACAAGCTGTAGAGTCCTTAATAATGAAAATAATAAAAAATTATCGAGTGGATGAAACACGAGTTTATGTTACTGGCTTAAGCATGGGTGGAAGAGGCACATGGGCAATAGCTACACATCGCCCAGATCTGTTTGCTGCAGCTGTACCCATTTGCGGAGGAGGTGACCCAAGGACTGCTGGTTTATTAAGAGATTTACCATTTTGGGTATTTCATGGAGCATATGATGAGGTACATTATCCCGATGAGTCCGAGAAAATGGTCCATGCACTGAAAAAAACTGGTGGCAAGGTCCGTTATACATTATATCCAGAAGCGTACCATGATTCATGGACAGAAACGTATGATAATCCGGCACTGTACGATTGGATGCTAAGTAAGAGAAAAGCAGAAAATTAAGGAAGGACGCTTATAATGAAGGTACGGGATTTAGCCAAAATGATCGATCATTCGCTTTTGCACCCTACCATAACCGATGCCGACTTACGTAGTGGGTGTGAAATAGCAGCCAAATACGCTTGTGCCTCCGTATGTATCAAACCCTATGCGGTGTCGCTTGCTGCAGAGTTGCTGGCTGAAGCAGACTGTGATATTTGTGCTGTTGCGGGTTTTCCTCATGGTAACAGTCATACTTCCATTATTGTCGCTGAAGCAGAATTGGCATGTGAGGAAGGTGCTAGTGAAATTGATATCGTCGCCAATACTGGTAAGGTGCTGGGTGGCAATTGGGACTACATCACTGCCGAACTCAAAGCCGTAAATGAAGCCGTGATTGCTAAAGGCGCTATTTTAAAGGTAATCTTTGAAAATGATTTCCTAGAAGAGCACCATATAATAAATCTTTGTAGGATCTGTTCCGATTTGAACATTGCTTTTATCAAGACCAGCACCGGTTACGGTTTCGTTAAGCAAGATAATGGCATGTATAGCTATGAAGGATCCACCGTACCGCACCTAATGTTAATGCGCGAACATAGCGATCCGAGTGTACAAATTAAGGCCGCTGGTGGAGTAAAAAACCTTGATGACCTTTTGCGGGTTCGCGAGCTTGGCTGCACCAGGGTCGGGGCAACAGCTACCATTGAAATACTAGAAGAAGCCAAAGTGAGATTTGGCTCGGAATACTGAATTTTTAAAGGAATGAATAATATGAAGGCTTATGTATTGCGTAGACATGGTAAACCAGCAGTTTTGCAACCAACGGATGTTCTTGTACCTGAATTGAAACATGAACAAGTCAGAGTTAATATTGAATGCATTGGTTTGAACTATGCGGAAATTATGGCTCGGAAAGGTTTCTATGGCTGGGCACCGCAAATGCCCTATACCTTGGGTATGGAAGCTTATGGTAGCATTGAGGCCATCGGTGACGGTGTGTCAGCTAGAGCGGTAGGTGACAAGGTTATCATTGGTACACAGTACGGCTGCTATGCAGAAAAATTTGTCGGCCACTGGCAAACTACGGCCCCGGCGATCGAACAATTTACGCCTGAAGAAAATGCAGCATTTTTTGTCAATTTTTCCACAGCCTGGGTCGGTTTATTCGAAATGGCAAAACTTTTAGAAGGTGAATCTGTATTGATTCAGGCTGCTGCTGGCGGTGTTGGAACTGCTGCGATGCAGATGGCCAAAGCCTTGGGCTGTACCGTTTATGGAACTGTAAGTAATCGGGAAAAGGCTAGATTGGTCCAGGATTTGGGAATTGACCATGCAATCAACTATTTGGATGAGGACTTTGAAGAGTCAGTAATGAAATTAACAGATGGTCAAGGTGTAGACGTTATCCAGGAAATGGTTGGCGGCGATGTATTTAAAAAGAGTGTCCGAATACTTAAGCCTTTGGGCCGGATCATTGTAATGGGTTATGCCAGTATGGATCTAAAGAAGTGGAATCCAATTTCGTGGTATAAAACCTGGAAGGGTGTACCAAAAGCAAACCTTATGGATATGTCCAAACGTGTATATAGCATGATGGCTTTCCATTTGGGTTACCTCATGAAGGATGAGGTAATCATGGATCGCGTTATTCAGGGACTATCTGAATTTGTTATTAAGCATAATTTGCGTCCTGTGGTAGGACAAACTTTTTCCTTTGACGAGATCCCAAAGGCCCATGAATTAATGGAATCACGAAAGAGCATGGGGAAGATCGTTATTACAGTCTAGTTTATTTTTATGAAGGATTACGATTATATTGTAATTGGTTCAGGATTTGGGGGATCTGTAGCTGCTCTTCGTCTTGCTGAAAAAGGTTACAAAGTAGCTGTGATTGAACAAGGAAAACGTTATCGGTCAAAAGAATTTCCAAAAACCAACTGGAATTTTCGAAAATATTTCTGGATACCTAAAATCGGTTTTTATGGAATTCAGGCACTTACATTATTAAAAGATGTTTTTATTCTGCATGGTACGGGTGTAGGAGGCGGTAGTTTAGTTTATGCCAATAATCTCCTAATACCGCCCGATGAGGCATTCGATAATCCAGCATGGGGTGGACTGGATTGGAAAGAGAAACTTTCACCATTTTATGAAAAAGCTAAAATGATGCTTGGAGTCACCAAGAGTGAGGTAATTACTCATGCCGATAAATTGCTGAAGGAATGTGCTGAGGATGCTGGTGTTGGAGATACATTCCACGTCAATGATGTCGGTGTTTATTTTGGTGAACCGGGAGTAACGGTTTCCGACCCTTATTTTGATGGCCAGGGTCCGGACCGAACTGGTTGTATTTTGTGTGGTGGTTGTATGGTCGGTTGCAGGCACGGTGCAAAAAATACACTGGATATGAACTACCTGTTCCTAGCAGAAAATCTTGGTGTGGATATAATACCGGAAACAAAGGTGGTGGATGTACAACCCAATGGCTCAGAGAATTATATACTGGTTACTAGGAAAGTTACGGGTATGGTAAAAAGAAAAAAGATATACCATGCTGGTGGGGTAGTCTTTTCCGGCGGTGTTATGGGAACAGTGAAATTACTGCACCGTTGCAAATCGAAAGGCTCTTTACCAAATATTTCACACCAATTAGGAAATTTTATCCGCACAAATAGCGAAGCTATACAGGGAGTTATAGCAAAAGGAAAAGATGTTGATTATTCTAAGGGTATTGCCATTACTTCGGGTATTCATCCTGATGAGAATACCCATATTGAAACTTGCCGCTACGGTAAGGGACAAGGCGCTATGTCTCTTTTGGCAACATTATTAGTAGATAAGCATGATTATGTTCCCCGACCGATCTTATGGCTGTGGAATATTATCCGCCACCCACTCGTTTTTTTGCGCAGCATGAATCCCATTGGGGTGTCTGAAAAATCTACCTACGTGTTGGTTATGCAGACGATAAGTAATTATATGCGTTTCGATTACAAACGCCGCTGGTGGCGCCTTGGTAAAAGGTCGATGAACTCTAATTGCGATACAGACCAGAAAGTACCAGCATATATTCCCGTAGCGAATGAATATACCAGACGCCTTGCTGAGAAGGTAGATGGTGATCCAGCTGCCAGCATTACAGAAATATTTTTAAATACGTCAACAACAGCCCATATTATGGGAGGGTGCGTAATGGCCGATAGTCCAGAAAATGGTGTGATCGATTATAAAGGCCAGATCTTTCACTATAAGAATCTTTATGTGGCAGATGGTTCAGTCATTCCAGCAAATCTGGGTGTAAACCCAAGTCTAACAATAACAGCCATGGCAGAATATATTTTGGACCAGGTTCCAGAAAAAATTTAATCCTTTAATTACTTTGATAATTAATACACTATAATGACATCGTTGGCTGATTATTGTGGTCCTGGTACCGTAATATCGGATGAGTTCATGCCTGTTGCTGCGGATGTATCATTGCTAGTCTTCTTCCTAAAATTCGGTTACTACTTTTAGCGGTTTGAAAGAGTAATACCGTTTGCGATCCTATATATACCCATTGATTAAAATATTAATCTTATTAATACTGCCTAATATTTACGCGCAGGACGATGATACTAGTACAGAAATTGAAGTTAAATTAATAGTTGAATCAAAATATGAGTTTCATAATCGCTTCGGAGAATATCTTGAAATACTGCAATACCAAATAAAAACCAACTTTGATAAACTTGGTAAAGTGACCTCAATCATACATTATGGTGGAGAAGGTAAATTGCAGCGTAAAGATATTTACTATTATAACAATGATGGTTTTCTGGTTGAATTATCTAGTTATGGTCCAGATGGACTACTAGCATGGAAAAACATATTTACATATAATGAGCATAACAAAATAACCCAAGAAGCTTCATATGATCCGGATGGTTCACTTGCTTGGGAAGACAAATATAAATATGATAAAAATGATCATCTTTTAGATAAGGTTTCATATCTAGTAGAGGACAAAAAAGAATATGTCAGTCGGACTTTTCGTTATAACTCACAGGATCAATTAGCAAAGGAGACTTCTTATTATCCTGACGGCAAACGCAGCAGTGATTTTATTTATACGTATGATTTTGATGGTAAACTGTTAGAAGAAAAGTTTTATGACTATTACAAAAAGCTTACCCTTAAAGATCAATATAAATATGATCGAAAAGATAATCTTAAAGAATGGATACTAATCAATAAAGATGGGAAGTTGGTCAATAATTACGAGGGCATCGCCGAAAAATCATACCAATATAATAGGAAAAATAATATAATTGGTATAGAAATGAAGAATGACCAAGGTAATATAGTGAAGAAGGAAATATTCCAATATGGGAAGGATGAACGGTTACTTAAGTCCGTTAAATTTTACGTGAAATTTATATTTGGCAAGATCCATGAAATACCTATAGAAAAGACCACATTTCAATATGAGCGGTGGTAATTTTTACTATGCGCAGCATGTCCTTTTATTGTTTAATTCTGTTGCTAATCTTGATCAGTTGCTCTGATAATTCACCGGGGATAAAAAAGGTCATTGTAAAGGATAATTCCGCTAGACTTGTTGATAATCCTAAAACAAAATCTCCCATAACTTTTATACCGTTTGGCACTGAATTGGAGGTATTAAAAATAAAGGATGTAAAGAAAGGCCTGTTCAATACGACCTGGTTTCAGGTACCTTACGAAGATACTGTGGGTTGGATTAATATGTTTTTTGTGACAGTTGATTCTAATGCTACTGTAGATGAAATGATAAAACTTGCTAATCGCAGTCAACCTGATGTTGTCAAGGATGTTGATCATGAGGATTATGCCGAAGATTATGAAACTTTTGATTACGAAGAATATTATGAAGATGACGAAATTACCCAGAATACGGGTGTATTGACTGCAGATCAGCGTAATGTTGATCAAGGTGTTGGATCTGGTAACGCAAAAGCCCCCACTGTATCATCATCAGGTAGGTTGTACACTGTACAAATTACATCTGGTAAAAATCTTGCAGCCGCGAATGAATTGGTCCAAAATGCAAAAAATGCCGGTATAGATGCCTATATCCAACAAGGTTATGTAGATGATAGCGGTACATTGTGGTATCGTGTGCGGGCAGGAAAATATACATCCATAGATATAGCCAAGACTGCCGCTGGTGAAATAAATGAAAAGATGAATACAAATTCCTGGGTGGATAATTTCCGGGATGATGAATTGGTAAAGCAGGAATTGATCCCAGCGATAAATGAACCGTTGGAATCCTTGCCCATGTATAGCGTTATTGATCCATGGTTGAAAGAAAATATTTCAAATTCTGGTTCCATAAAGTATATTAAATGGTATGACCCATATATCAGGGGCAATTTCCATCTACAGCGAGTTCGCTATAGTATATTAATAAATCAAGACGAATTGTTTATCGATGAACGCGAGTTCAAATTTTGGGATGAAAAGCTCTACTCTGTTTTTGATAATCAAGGTACCCAACTGCAGTAAAGCTGTCCAATTTATTTGTTTAGTTAGTTGATGGCTTACATCACTTATCGTTATAACAACCTTTTCTATAATTAATATTGTTTGATTCTACAAAGTGAAATTTTCTATAATTTTATTTTCAATGGTGACATTTGCGGTAGCTGAGGTTCGTGTAAATATTGACAGTCTAGTGATCCGAGAAGATCTTGATACTAAAGGTCGGAAGTATTTACCAAAAACAAAAATACCATTTCAGGGAATGGTATATAGTGAATATTCTAACGGACAGGTAGAATTTGAAGGACCAATCGAATCTGGTTTACAGCATGGAACATGGGTATGGTGGTATCCAACCGGTGAAAAAAAATCAGAAATTATTTTTTCAAACCATTTAAAGCATGGACATGGTCGATCTTATTTTGAATCTGGAAATTTGAATGAATCAGGTAGTTATTTAGAAGATAAAAAGGAAGGCCTCTGGACACAATATTATGAATCAGGTAAGAAATTGTCTGAGACAAATTATAAAAACGATAAATTACATGGTCGGTTGACAATTTGGCACGAGAATGGCAGGAAAAAAAAGGAAGTATTTTATACCAGAGGCAAAAAGCACCAATGGGAGCTCGGTTGGTATGCAGATGGAAGTCATCGTCTAAAATTATTCTGGTACCTCGGATTGCAAAGAGGCCAACAAATAGCCTGGTACAATAACGGTCAAAAGGAATATCATTACACATTCGATAATGGCATCTGGGTTGGTGATATTAATGAATGGTATGAGAATGGTGGTCAGCGGATCAAAGGATCTTTTGTCGATGGGAAACAAACCGGAACTTGGATTTGGTATTTTCCTAATGGTAATTATGCTCTGGAAGGTGAATATACTAATGGTTTTCCAACAGGTTATTGGCGTTCCTATTCAGAAGATGGCTCAATGATATATAATGAAGAGGAATATGGCGTATGGGTGGAGGATGAACTGAAATGGTGGAAAGAAGATTATGCTGGCACTGCGAACCCCGGAGATATGCCTGTTATCCAATATTAATTAATACAAGGAATTAGGCCGATGAGTAATATTGTTATTAAACAACTTTCCGATGTTGAAATAGATAATATGGGTATTTTAAACTGGCCCATCTGGACCTGTGAGGTCTCAGAATTCCCATGGAAATATGACGTGGAAGAATCTTGTCTAATTTTAGAAGGGGAAGTGTCTGTGACTGCTGGTTCGGATTCAGTGGAAATTAAATCAGGGGATTTTGTTATTTTTCCGAAAGGATTGTCATGTGTCTGGAAGGTTACTAAACCAATCAGGAAACATTACAAATTCGGTGAATGACTAAAATAATAATGGCTACATATTAATTTATGCGTGAATCTGTCTCATTATATCTAAAAACGTACGATCCCTTTGTATTATTTGGATTAAGTCATATTGGGGCGATTATAGTAGCGTTAGTCCTAGTTATTTTTCTACCCATTTACGCCCGAAAAAAATTATCTGAGCGACAACAGCACTTAGTGGGAAGTGCGATTGGTTATTTTGTGATGAGTAGTTACTTGATATGGGTAATCTTGGAATTAATCGCTGGTACATTTGATGTAAAATTACATCTACCAATTCACCTCTGCCGATTGGCCAATTTACTGATCCCATTGGTAATGGTTAGACGAAGCTATTTTTTCTATGAAATACTGTATTTCTGGGGTCTCTCTGGCATGTTTCAGGCTATCATTACCCCTGATATTGCTGCCGGATTTCCCCATTTTCAATACTGGCGGTTTTGGTTTGCTCATCATGGAATGATTTTAGCTTTGGTTTATGCCACCGTTGTATATGATATGCGACCAACAATCGCAAGTGTCTGGAAAGCAATGCTGGCTATGAATATATTCTTAATCTTTGCAATAATAGCCAACCTTTTGCTTGATGCGAATTATTTCTGGATCTGCGGAAAACCTGTTAACGAATTAGGAGAACATGTGCCGAGTTTATTGGATTATTTGGGACCATGGCCATGGTATATTCTTGCAGCTGAATTTGTTGCCTTAGCACATTTCTTGGTAGCTTTTGTACCATTTATTTTTTTAAATAGAGGCAAAAGAACAATAGGAACGGGAATTTCAAATGATATGCTCTAATAGTGGTAGTTAAATATCACAAAAATAAACTGAGAAATATGATATGAAGCCACTCACTTTTATTTTATTAATATCTATTACGTGCTTACCGGCACAGGAAATGGATCGTCTTTTTTGGAATGGTAGTGATTGGCGCCGGCTAGAGAAATTTGCAGATTATGATCCAGAACTGACTTACATGATGAAGATAGCCTATATTAATGGCGTATTAGATAGTAGGTTATTTTATTACCTGAAAGCATGGACAATGGAACAGGCGTTTGCCGATAGCTTGTATGCCGAAACAGTTGATTATCTTACCCCCAGAGAATTAGTAAAAGTTCTTGATAATTTTTATGCTGACCCAATCAATGGTTATATCCCTCTACCTTCAGCAATAATTATCTCTAATATGTTCGGTGAACGAATTCCAATGAATAAGATTGATGATTACATACGTCATTCCAAAGATTGGATTAACCGAATGATCCTCGAAAAAAAACAGTAATGTAAGCCATGGTTTCCCGCCTGTTAATTGTAGTGGGATTTGCTTTTGTAATGCTATGTGGTCAGAGGCAAAACCGCGTCTTTTGGGATGGCAGCGATTGGAACCGCATTGCGATCCAGATGAACCAAGAATCTGAATCGATTTACCGTGTAAAAGCGGCCCATATTAATGGACTATTAGATGGAAGATTCTATTTTTATTTAAAAGCCTGGGAAGTAGAGCCAATTTTGGCAGAAGGTGCTTACGATGATCCATTGGACCTTTTGCTGCACAAAGAATTGATTAAAGCACTGGATAAATTTTATTCTGACCCAAAACACAATACTATTCCAGTTATTTCAGCGATTATAATAGCTAATATGCGTGTTGGTGGCATTTCTGAACCAGTTGTATACAGATATATTGAAGAAACACGATTTTGGGCTAATAGTATGAAAGCGGATATTGATTCAATGTCAGTTGAAATTCTTGCGGCAAAACTCGATAAACATTTATCAAAGCCGTTTGATATAAGCGAAAAATATGGTCGTGGGTCAGATTATGAACGCAAGCGTGTGGTGTTAAAGCCTAAGTATGTTGAATCGGGAGATAAAGGTGATAAAGGAACAGCTTGGTATATGGCATTTCTCCAAGGTTGGAAATTTGGTCTAACAGGCGGGACTAATCGGTGGAGTGCAAGTGACAGCGCTGTGTCATCTGGTTCAGGTTATAATCTTGTAATAAAAACACCGTTGCATTTTGCGACAGAAAACTTCGAAACTCGCGTTCGCTTGGAAATAGGTGGAATAAAATTCTCAACCGATTTGAATGGCAGGCAGACTGCCGCATATGTCCAATTAGGATTAGGGGATTCAACAATTCCACTAATAAACCGAATGATGTTAGAAATTGGAATGGGATCCACATTAGGCAACACTTCTTTCAGCAGCGGGTTATTGATTACACTAAGGAAGAAGAGGCTAGATCTGATTACTCGTTATGTATCTGCAAGTTCTACTGTAGGGACGAATTTACCACCCAATTGGATATCTATTTCAATGGGGTTTAATTTTTAATCGACCCGGTAGAAACCAATGGATGGATGGTATGTATAGACACGGTAGTCATTCGGAAATCGTACTTTAGCGATATAAAATTCAAAGCGGTCAGGTTGCCGTCGATTTAGTGGAAAAACTTTATCTTTAGACACTGAATTTTTCGGTTGCAAGACACCATCCACAGGTTCTAAAAAAGTGATCCGCTTTTCAGATAATATATCACCTTTACTATTGATGCGTAATAGAAAACCATCAAGTTCGCTGATATTTCGTTGGGAATTATTATTTATTTGAATGACGATGCGGATCTGTTTATCATTCATGATACGTTGACGAATATCGACAGCCAAAAGATCTTTTGGCTCATCGCTATAAAGAGCAGAAAGGAATAAGCAGAATAACAGTATATTCATATGTAAACTTCGCCAGCGTACGAGAAAAACAAAAGGAAAACTAATCATTGGGAACCAAATATTTTACGTAACCGTATTATTAAAACAATTATTTCTTACCGCACATGACAGAAACTGAATTCCGTAAATTATTGAACAAACTTGATGGTTATTTTATCCCGCGCCAGATCGGATCAAGCGGTAAAGAATGGATCACGGCTGGATCTTTATTAGGTGAAACAAGTATTGCTGATATAAAACGAATCCTTATTAAAGAGCCAATTAGCTGTCATTTTAGTGAATTGGGGGATGATATTCGGATTCATGTATCCAACTATGATAACGTGATTTTACGAATACCAAAAATTTCCAAGACCCATCAGATTTTATTCATTTTAACAGTAATAACGACATTAATGGCTGGCGCTGTAATGCAAGGTGGACAACCATTAACAAATCCAGAAGAAATTCTAATAGGTATTCCTTTTTCACTGACTTTATTGCTGATTTTAGGCTGCCATGAATTTGGTCATTATTATTATGCTCACAAGCATAAAGTAGATGCTACACTGCCTTACTTTTTACCGGCACCGCCATTTCTATTTATTATTGGTACTTTCGGTGCATTTATTAAAATAAAATCTCCCATCTATAAAAAAGATGCATTATTGCAAATTGGCGCTGCTGGTCCTATTGCCGGTTTTGTCATTGCTGTACCGGCTTTGATAATTGGCCTCATGTTATCAGAGATCATCACAATTGATGGGGGAGAAGCAGGCATCATTCTAGGGGATTCTCTGCTTATGAAATTTCTCACTATAATGGTTTTTCCAAATCTGGCTGATGGACAGGATGTTCTACTCCATCCCATAGCATTCGCTGGTTGGATTGGACTATTAGTGACCATGCTCAATTTGTTGCCGATTGGTCAGTTGGATGGTGGACATATTGCTTATGCAATGTTAGGTGAGCGTCAAGGATTGATAGGTAACATTTCGCTTTTGGCTTTACTGCCCCTTAGTTTATTATCGCTAAATTGGTTGGTATGGGGTATCTTAATTATTGTATTAATGCGCACAGCCAAACATCCACCTATACAGGATAAACATACACCTTTATCCAGAGAAAATCAGCTGGTGGGGTATGCTTGTCTGGTAATATTTATATTATGTTTTATTCCTACCCCTTTTCAAATTTGATATGAATCGATTAACAATCCTTTTCATTCAATTGGGGTTGTTATTTGGACAAGCCAGAATAGGTGAGTGGCAAGCGTATACTGCACCCCTCCATATAAATGATATTACTGGTTTTGAACAGCAAGTTATATGTGGGACTAATGGTGGTTTACTTATATATGGTCAGGATAAAAATACCTTTAATACATTAACAGTTATTGATCAACTTGTAGGCACGGGGATAAATGTGGTTGAAATTGGCCAGGACGGTTATTTATGGATTGGTGGTGTGAGTCCAGATGGTTTTGTTCAGGTTTACGATCTTAAGTCGGAAAATAGTATAGCAGAATTTGATTTTGGTTTAACTGAGGTTATTGATATATCTATAGCAGACTCTATTTGTTTTGTTGCGTTTCTAGAAAATCAGGACTGGGGACTAATGGAATTTATTTATCGTGATGAGAACTGGATTTATCGTGATGTGTATCGTAATTGGCCGACGGATTTTGGATCAATTAATGCAATAGAGATCTGGATGGATGATGTTATGGTGGCCACAGAGCAAGGATTATTTGTTGGTGATTGGCGGGGATCAAATCTGAAGGACCCAACAAGTTGGGGACAGCCATATACTTCACTAACCGGTAATATTAGCAGCCTACATAACAATGGCAGTAACATATTATTGGTCCATGAAAAGAATGTATACCATTTAACGCCAAATACGTCAACGCCATTGATTTTACTTTGGGATTATTTTTCCGATACAGATCAATTCATTGATATAACGCAGGACTCAGATGGATTCCTATGGGGTATACTTGACTGGAAATTCATGAAATTGGATGATACCGCAATTGAATGGCAACTTGACGTGCAATCCAATTATTCATTTACGTGTTTAACCAAAATGCTTGATGGCCAAATAATTGCCGGGTCGGAGATAGGTATTGCGCTGATTGATAAAGACGCTCAAACACTAACCCGAGAAATACCGAACGCACCTTTGACAAACCAGATATCTGCATTAACTGTATTGAATGATGGTCGGCTTGTGGCTGGTTCAAAGTATGGTCTTTCTATTAAAGAGTCTTGGGGTTGGCGAAATATTTCTGAATCTGATGAGATAATTCTTACACCAACTTATAATGAATTACGATTCGCTGTAGATTATATACCCGTTGATTTTGGTGGTTTTGTAGCTGATATGGAACAGGGACCAGATGGTCTACTGTATTGCGCTATTCGTGGGACGTACCCTGAACCACGTCGCCATGGAGGCGGTATAATTATAATAGATATAGATAATCCTCAGAATTTTACTTTGATAGATACTTCAGTGTTGGATTATTACGCCGATGAATATATGATTGTAAAAGATCTTGAATTTGATGCCTCTGGTATCCTTTGGGGAGCAAACGCTTATGCTACAACACGAGGAAATCCGATTACACTACGAGATGCAAATAATTCCTGGGGATCTTTTAGTGTAACTAACTCTGGAAATATCCTAAGCTATACACCAAATACTATTGGGTTTGATTCATTCGGTCGTATTTGGATTGGTTCATTTGAGGACGATTTGAATACACCACCGGCGCGGAATGGCGGATTGGTATATCTAGATTATGAGGGCAGTGTAATCAATCCTACGAGCACAGAATGGGGTTCAATTAATATTAACCCTGGATATACTAATAATACTGTATGGTCATTGGCGATTAATGATGAAGATATTCTATATGCACTTACTCCGATTGGTTTGTTGCAATTGACTTTACAATTCTCAAATGCCGACCCTGTTAAAAAATATGGTTATGTATATTTTCCAAATATTTCTTATGGTAAAGGATCAAAGATTCAGATTGATTCTAGAAATAATGTTTGGACTGCCTCGCCAACACAAGGTGTTCATGTTCTAACATCAGGATCAACGTATTGGCCGGATATAAATGGTTTTAAACAAGATAATAGCCAATTACTCTCAAATGAAGTTGCTGATATTGCGTTTAATAATGATGAAGGTTTAGCCTATATCGCGACCAGTCAGGGAATTAGTGTATTGCGTATACCTTTTGCAGTCCAGAAGGAAAACTACAAGAAAACGCGAGTGTTCCCCAGTCCATATCATCTACCCAGTAGTTCGCCACTAGTAATTGATGGCTTAATGGATGAGAGTACCTGTAAGATAATGACGGTTACCGGTAGAGTGATCCGCACTCTTTCGGTTAATAGTCCAGGGGTAAATGGTTATCAGGCCAATTGGGATGGAAAAGACAGTAAAGGTATATGGGTTGATACAGGCGTTTACCTAATAGGTATTTATAGGGATGGCGGAGAGTTTGGGTTCGAAAAAATTGCTGTAATACAGCATTAAGTATGAATAAATATTATTTATTATTGCTCAATAAACTCTGGCATTAAACCGAAGTCTTGCTCTAATTCACCGGCAATTTTTCGAATCAATTGTTTACGCTCAGCATAAGGTATAAATGCACTTTTCATTGCCATAATTATCATTTCCCTAAAATCATGCAGTTTGAACCCGAATAATTTATGCGCGAGCAAAAACTCCTTCGTCAGGGTGGTTCCGGACATTAAACGATTATCTGTATTTATTGTAACTCGAATTCCCTGATCATAATAATATTTCAAAGGATGATATTTTAGAGATCGAATGGATCTTGTCTGCCAGTTAGACGTCAAACAAATTTCAAGAGTGATACGATGGTCATTTACATAGTTCATTAGGTCTTTATTTTCCTTAAGTCGTGTACCATGACCAATCCGGTGTGCGCCACAATGGTGAATCGCTTGATGTATTGAACTAGGTCCATACGCCTCTCCGGCATGAATTGTAGCATTGATATTATTATTCAAAATCATATAAAAAGCTTCCTGGTGGTCCTTTGCTGGAAAATTTTCTTCTGCACCTGCGAGATCAAACCCGACAACACCTTTATTTTTATACCGCACGGTTAGGTCGGCAAGCTTCAATGATGCTGCAGCTGATATGTTACGTATTCCGCAAACGATAATACCAGATTTTACACCAAAATCTTTTTGACCACGCTTTAATCCATTTCGAACTGCTTCAACAGACTCACCCATGGTCATTCCTTTTCCTGTGTGTAATATAGGTGAATAACGGATTTCTATGTAGCGTACATTTTCCTTGGCCACGTCTTCAATTAATTCATATGCAGTTCGGCTGAGCGCCTGAGGTGTTTGCATGACGCTAAGTGTTATATCAAATCGTTTTATGTAGTCTTCCAAGGATCCTCGGGTTTTACCAATAACCAATAGCTTAGATAATTTATTAGAACTGGAAGTTGGCAGAGAAACCTTATCCTTTTTGGCCAGGTCTAGAATTGTTGGTACACGCAAAGAACCATCAAGATGGCAGTGGAGTTCAACCTTAGGTAGTCGTTTCAGTAGAGCGTGAGTTATTTTCATTTATCTTTTCTGCTAATAATAAATAGCCAGTAACACACCCCACCTATTAATAAAACACCTGGCCAAGGGCCAAAAGGTGCTTTGTTAAAGACTGAATAATCAGTAGATAGGTTTAATTCATATAATTCGTTCAGCAATAAAGGAAATGCTAGCATTATTCCTATTAATGCTTCTCCAGTAATTAGACCAGAAGCAAACAATAATCCATTTTGATTTATGTCATCTTCGCCATGCATTGCTGTTTTTCCGCTAGTTAAATAAGAAATAAGTCCACCAATAAATATCGGTGTAACTAAATGAAATGGTAAGTATAACCCAACAGCTACAGCTAGAACTGGTGTTCGGAAAGTTGAACCACGTTTTTCAAGAGTTTTATCTAATATGATTATTGCTGTTGCTAGTAATCCTCCCATTATAATCAAGTTCCAAGGGAGATTTTGTTCAAAAACGCCTTTGGCGATATTTGCCATGAGACTGGCTTGAGGTGCTTCTAATGTATTTCCTTGCATCTCAATAGGTAGGTGATTATCCGATGCAATTCCATAGCGTTGATGGAGCATCCAAAGAACAGGCATCATAACAAATGAACTGGATAAAACTCCTATACCTTGCATGATTTGCTGTTTCCAAGGAGTAGCACCAACAATATAACCGGTTTTTAGGTCTTGAAGGTTATCTCCACCAATAGCCGCAGCACAGCATACAACTGCTCCGATAAAAATTGCTGCAGCTGGACCTACATCTACACCAGCATTATAAAGGGCAAAAAGTAAAATCGAAGACGATAGTACCGTAGCGATAGTCACACCTGATATGGGATTATTCGAAGATCCAACTAATCCGGCCATGTATGCAGCTACTGCTGAAAACACAAAACCAGCTAAGAGCATTATAACTGCCATGAATGCTGTAACTAATACACTCTTTACAACTGTGAGATAAATCGCAAAAATAGGGATAAGAGAAACCAATAATGCAATGCCAACCCAAACCAATGGTATATCCATTTCTTTTCGATCAATGGCTTTACTATCTCCCGTTTTCGTTTTTTGGTAAACCTCTAGACCCGATCGTATTCCACTAGCTAAAGATTTTCTCATATTAATTAAAGCCCAAAGCCCTCCAACGATCATGGAACCAACTCCAATATATTTAATAACATGGCTATGAATCCAATTGACTGAAGCACCAGCATCGTTAGCTAATGCGGTTGGTATTTGATCAATATACCCACTTGATAGAAAAGGAAGAAAGATCCAGCGGCCAATTACTCCACCACTAAAGACTAGTAAGGAAATGTTTAAACCAATGATATACCCTACAGATATTAATGCAGGGGAAAGATTTATTTGAAAGCTTGCAAAAGAATTCCCAATGCGAGCGGCTCCGCTTAGAATTCCTGACCACAGTTTCATTGCTTCAGAACCTAACTTAAAGAAAGCTCCGGCAATCCCAGCATAAACTAAATACTTAAGTCCAGAAGATCCTTTTTCGCCGGATTTCAATACTTCTGATGTAGCAATACCTTCAGGAAATAGAAGATCTTCTTCAATAATTAAAGCTCTTCGTAAAGGTATGGTAAAAAGGACACCAACCATTCCACCTGTAGCAGCAATGGATGTAATTGTCCAGTATTGATCGAAGGAGAATTCTCCCCAATAATTCATAAGTATTAAAGCTGGAATTGTGAAAATCACGCCAGCGGCCAAGGACTCTCCTGCTGAAGCGGCAGTTTGCACAATATTGTTTTCTAAAATATTTGATTTTCTAAATAAGGACAAAACACCCATTGATATAACAGCCGCCGGAATGGAAGCCGAAACTGTCATACCCGCAAACAAACCAAGATAGGCATTGGCACCAGCCATTAGCATGGATAGTAATATTCCAAGGATTATTGCTTTTAAGGTGATTTCATTTTTCATATTAGTCCTTTTTTCTACAGACTAAGAAAGTAGGTACATATATTTAGCTGAGCAAGGGCTCTAATATTGATTGGTCTTTTGCTAGCTAGATCTAATAATGTAAATTACAGTCAAACAAGGGGTGCTGTTCTGAACCAGACCGAACCGCTGAGAATAAACCCTTTGAACCTGATCTGGATAATGCCAGCGTAGGAAAGATGAATTATATAACTAAGCTCTGTATTTCCCTTTATTGTATATCTATAGTTAGTGCCCAGGTTTCTGGAATTGTAGTAGATGCTTATTCAGAACAACCAATTGAAGGGGTGAACATTATTTCGGAAGACGCAGGGACATCGACTAATGCGGATGGTGTGTTCCAGTTGGATGTGAATGAGAGATCAATACTTCAATTCTCTCATATCGGTTATCATACGATAAATTTAACTGCAATAAACGAAATGGTTGTAAAACTTGAGGAAAAAGTAATTGATACTGAAGGGATTATCGTTCATGCGGGTCTAGCGGAAGAAACGCTGCAACGGATCGCTTCCAGTGTAACTGTATTTACGAAACGGGATATAAAAGAAAATGGTTCAGAACACTTTCAATTTTTAACAGATTATATCCCCAATTTGAATTGGGCAGGCGGAACCAGTCGGCCGCGATATTTCCAAATACGTGGTGTAGGTGAACGTAGCCATTATTTTGGTGAAGGCCCGCCTAACTTTTCTGTGGCATTTGTAATGGACGACATTGATCTTAGTGGGCTTGGTATGGCTGGAATAATGCATGATATTAAACAGGTTGAAATATTTAAAGGACCCCAATCTTCAGTGTATGGTCCTAATGCCATGGCTGGTTTGATTACGCTGTGGTCTGCGACGCCTCAAGACAGTTTTGAGTCTAACCTGACAGCAACCTATGGGTCAGATAATCACTACAGACTTGGCCTGGTTAGCAACGTAAAAATTATTAGAGGATTGAGCCTTCGGGTGAGTGGTTTGAAAAATTATTCAGATGGTTTTCGGGAAAACATATCCAAGAATACCACTAATTCGAACAAACGGGATGAATTGTTGTTACGGACAAAATTGAAATATCAACCTAATGAAAAATTAGTACTTGTTGGAACCGCTATGATTGCGAATCTAGATAATGGTTATGATGCCTGGGCGCCTGATAACAATCAGGATTTTAAGACCTATTCAAATCAGCAAGGGCAAGACAGCCAGAAATCAACAGCTTTTTCTCTGCGAGCAAATCTAGGTTTATCTGAGCGAATGGATCTCACAAGTATCACATCCTATTCTGAAACTGATCTTGTTCACAGTTATGATGGTGATTGGGCAGACGACACATACTGGTATAATAATCATAATTTTGACCCAGAAGTGGAAGGCTGGTCTTATGAATTCTTTGATAGTAATGAAAAAAATCGGTCATCACTTACGCAAGAGTTAAGGGCTTCCATTGGTTCTTTTATCATTGGCGGGTACTACAAGCATCTCAAAGAGCAGGATAATGCTTCTGGCTACCTTTTTAGCGGGTTAGTAACAGAAGGTAAAGGTATTTATGATTTTAATGTACTGGCAGGATACGCGCAGTATGCTTATCATTTTTCTTCTGTATTAAGATTGATTGGAAATTTTCGTTATGAAACCAACAAAATAATTTATACCGGGACTTATCTGGGGTATGATGCTGCTTTACCGCCTGTTAAATTTGATTTAGAGCATGGCATGTTGGGATTTAAGGGGGCGTTTCAGTATCAGGATGATAACTTCACAAGTTATTACCTGTCATTTGCCCAAGGGTATAAATCTGGCGGGGTAAATCAGCAGCCATTCCTAGCAGAAAAAAATAGACCTTTTAGACCAGAATATATTCAAAATGTGGAAATGGGTTTCAAAAAAATGATGGATAATTACAGTGATCGGCTGACAGTATTCATCGGTAATAGAAGAAATCAACAAGTGTCTGTTTCCAGTCAGCAAGTATTGGGAGATCCCAACAGTTTTTATTATTTTACATCAAACACAGGCTCAGGACAGCTTGGGGGTTTGGAGTGGGATCATGATCATGTAATAACATCAAATATTCGTTTAACTGCTTCCCTAGGTTACCTAGATACCAAAGTAGAAGAATTTTCATACCAAATGGATTCTACAACAATTGGGATTGGTGGAAACAAAGCAGCAGCTATGGCCCCTAAATTAACCGGATCATTTGGATTCGATTGGCGGGACGAATCAGGTTTGTTTGCGCGGACAGACTTGACTTATAAAGACAATTATTATTTTTCAGACAGTCACAACCAAATTTCCAATTCCTATTTTCTAA
>UINC01001620.1_pt1 | contig 19267 bp, 23 predicted proteins | sample 5385821 | NCBI WGS metagenome assembly UINC01 (sample SAMEA4666929, study PRJEB26691) | marine metagenome | isolation source: Pacific Ocean | place: Pacific Ocean | collected 2011-10-13 | reverse complement strand
TGATAGAAATGTTTTTAAAGATTTTGCACATTCTCCAAGCAAGGTTATAGCTACGACAAATGCTCTTAAAAAACAATTTAAAATGAGAAAGCTTATTGCCCTTTTAGAACTTCATACTTTTAGCAGTCTTAATGAAAATTTTATTAATCAGTATAAGGATTCATTAAAAAGTGCAGATTTAGCAATTTTATTTTATGACCCAAATGCAGTATTGAAAAAAGGTCTAAATGAGATAGGTAAAGAAAAAATAAAAAGCGCTTTTAATGATGATAATCTTAAGGTTTTTTCTGACTCCAATAAACTGCAACATTTTTTGTTAGAGCAATCCTATTCTAATTGTAATTTACTTTTTATGAGTTCTGGAAATTATGCGTCAATTGATTTAGATTTCTTAATTAACCAAATAAAAGAAAGTGAATGATTCTTATTTATTCTCATATAATAACACCAAGAATTAAATATATTTTCAAACATATTTTTAAATTAAGATTAGGTGTTGATGTAAATTTTACATCGGATATTAATGATTTTAAAAAGCATGATTCATATAAAATGAGTTATAATAATAATCAAATTGATAATGAGTTTTATATTAATACTTCTGACATTTTATTTTCTTCTAAAATTGAAGATTTAGAAATTAATGTTGAAAATTGGGATGGACATCCTGTTTTTTTTTCCAATAAGGATAATCCGTTTTTTCAGTTTGATATTTTTGCTGCAAGCTTTTATCTAATTAGTCGTTATGAAGAATACTTACTACACTTAAAAGATGATTTTGGTCGTTTTGATCCCTCTTCTAGTATTGCTTTTAAAAATAGATTTTTAAACAAACCAATTATTGATTTTTGGATTGAAAGATTTAAATCTAAATTATTAGAATTTTATCCTGATTTTAATTTTAAAAAACACTCCTATAAATTAATGACTTGTTTAGAAGTGCCTTGTGCTTTTGATTTTAAAGGAAAAGGGGTAGTAAGAACAATAGGAGGGTTTCTAAGGGATTTCTTAAGATTAGATATTTATAGAATATATAGAAGAATACCAGTTCTTTTAAATGTTAAAAAAGACCCATTAGATAATTATTCTAGCTGGATTGATTTAAATAAAAACAATGGTTTAGAAACAATGGTATTTTTTTTGATTGCAAATTTTTCGAGATATGACAGAAACTTAAGTTTTTATTCTAAGTCATTTATTGAGAAAATTAAAGATGTTTCTGATTTTTGTGAAGTCTCTTTACTTTCTTCTTATTCATCTTTGAAAAATGAAGCATTATTAAAACTTGAAACCAACAAACTACAGTCAATTATTCATAGATCTATTAAAAAAATAAGACAGAATTTACTGAAGATTGATTTTCCAGTAACTTACAGGAACTTTGCTAGGTTTGGTTTTAAGCATGATTATAGTCTTCAATATTATGATATGCCTGGATTTAGAGCAAGCACTACTAATCCCTTTTATTTTTTTGATTTAGAAAATGAAGTGGAAACTAAACTTTTAATTCATCCAGTATGTGCAACAGATAGAGTTTTGAAAATTTATAAAAAACCTATTTTAGCTAGACAAGCATTAGAAGAAATTACTAGATATGTAAAGGAAATTAATGGGGAAATGATTTTAGCATTAAATAACTCAATTAATAGTGATTATTCTACTAATTATAAATGGAAGAAAATGTTTAACAAATTTTTTAAATCTTATGGAAAAAATTGAAGGAATAACTGATATTTTTTTTGATTTAGATCATACATTATGGGATTTTAAAAAAAATTCAACATTAACTTTTGATTATCTATTAAAGAAATATAAAATAGATATTGACTTAAATACTTTTTTAAAAATTTATATACCAATTAATTTTTCATATTGGAAATTGTATCGAGATGAAAAAATTACTAAGGAATTTTTAAGGCATAATAGATTAAAATCTACATTTCAAAAACTAAATTTAGATGTTAAGGATAAAATAATTGATCAAATTTCGGATGATTATATCTTCTCACTCCCTAACAATAACTTTCTCATTAGGAATGGAATTTTCATCTTGGACTATTTAATAGATAAGTATAAATTACATATTATAACAAATGGTTTTACTGAAGTTCAGAACAAAAAAATTATTAACTCTAATCTTAAAAAATACTTTACTTGTATTGTAGATTCTGAAACGGTTGGTGTTAAAAAGCCGAATATTAGAATTTTTAAATATGCTTTAGAGGTTTCTAATGCAGATCCTGAAAATAGTTTGATGATTGGAGATAATTTAGAAGCGGATATTCTAGGGGCTATGAATGCTGGCTTTAATGCAGTTCATTTTAATAATAACAATGAACCAATTCATGATCATTGTATGATAATCAATGATTTGAAAAATTTAAAAGAAGTTTTATAATTAATATCCTTTTTGACGAACTATTTCATATAGAATAGTTCCGCAGGCTACAGAAACATTTAAGGATTCTATTTTTCCAAGCAAAGGAATCTTAATTAGCTCATCACACAGATCGATAACAGATTTAGATAAACCTTTACCTTCAGAACCCATAACTATGGCTTGAGAGCTCTTAAAATCAGTCTGATATATGTTTTTTTTAGCTTTTTCAGTAGCTCCATAGATCTTTATATTTAATTGTTTCAAAAGAAAAATACCATCTTTTATATGACCTACCTTACAAATGGGCACATTAAAGACTGCACCTGAGGAAGTTTTTATGGTATCACCATTTACTGGAGCATTTCCACTAGATTGGATTATAATGCAATCTACTCCTGAACATTCAGCTGTTCTAACTATTGCTCCAAAATTTCTTACATCCGAAATTTGATCCAGAATTAATATTTGACAGGAATCTTTCTTTTTTTCAACAATTTTACTCAGCTCATCAATTGACAAAAACTTGATAGGCGCTATGGTAGCAACTACTCCTTGGTGATTTTTTAGAGTGAAACGATTAAGTTTTTCTATTGGAACATAGGATATTTCAATCTGCTTTTTATTTAAGGTTTTTATTAAATCAAATGCAGAGGCTCCTTTTAATCCCCTTTGTAAATAAACCCTATTTAAAGACTTTTCTGATTCAATAGCTTCTTTTACAGATCTTATTCCATAAATTAAAGTTTGTTCTTTACTCATTTTAAGAATCTAGTGAATTGAAGTAGGTAATAAGCCCCTTTAAGCTTTCTTTATTTTTAAGATTTAATTTATTTGCCTTTCTGTATTTTTTGTATAATTTTTCATCAAAAAGTCTAAGGTCCAGCATTTTTTTGTGAGAAGTAGGTAATTTATATGTTTTATTATTGTAAAAAATCAAATAAGCACTATCATCTTTCCATTCTGGTCTTATAGGTTTAGTATAACCTGATGTTGGAGCAGGAATTGCAGATTTACTAGGCATTTCAAGTTTTTTTTGTGGAAAATAGTACAAAGCGTATTTATCTAGTATTAAACATTCTTCTAAAATTGCAATAGTATTTGTATTTGATCCTAAATTAAAGGAATGTAGTTTATAGGAAGCTTTTGCTATATTTACTTTTACTGTTTCATCAATTTGAATAGCAGCAGGATTAGAGTTGATATTCTTTTTTATTTCAAACTCTTGCTCTGAGACATTTAGCCTAATAAGCGCATCATACTCTTTTCCATTATTAAAAACCAATTTTCCTTTAACAAAATCTTTACTTATATAAGGATTCCCTTTTGCATCTCCTTCATATTTCTTTAATCTTTGAATTAGGACATTTCCAGAGTTAATAAGTTGATCAGGACTTATATCATAGTTTTGAGAAAATCCAACACTACAAAAACAACAGATAAGCAAAAGAATTATTTTTTTCATATTATTTTTTATTAAGAATATACAAATATCATACCGATTTCATTTAACCAAATATATAAATAAAAAAAGCACCCTTTTGGGTGCTTTTTTTATTATTATGAAGATGTAAATACTAATTACTTAGTATCCCACCATAATCTAGCATCTTGAAGAAAATCACCTGGGCTTTTCCCCATTGCTGCACACGCAGCATCGTGATTTTCTTTGTTTGCACTAGCAGTACGTGCACCGTATCCATGTCTTACAGGAATTGCAGTACCGTTTAGGATATCCGTAGCTACTACTAACGATGGAGCATCAAGTCTTCTCCATTCAGCCCAAGCTTCATATCCTTGTAAGTATAATGCAACCCACTTTTCATAGGCAATATTCGCCATTGTAGCAGCGGGAGCAGCAGCAATATAAGTTGCAGAATCTGCAGCACTTATACCCCATTGTGACATAGAAGCAGCTATACCAGCGTCATACCAAGACTCTGCAGTACCTGAAACTCCCCATCCTTTTGAAGCAGCTTCTGCCATTGAGAAACATACTTGAGCATAGGAAAATATCATACCACTTTGCGTAGCATCACTCTTATAGATTACTTGGTGAGGTAAATAAGAAACCCATGCTTGTAATATTCCTGGAGTTAATACACCATAAGGCATTCCTCCGTAGATTTTTCCATCTACAGTTGTGTATTTAACAGGAACCTTAGCAGATCCACCTGCACCTCCACCTGCTGTAATAACAGGAGCAGCGTACGCGTGTAATCTTGGGTCACTTGTAGCAATTAAAGCCTCAACCATGGTATCACTAGCTGCATAGTCATCTCTAGTTTGGAATCTATCTTGCCATGGATTGTCATTGGCATCAGCAACAGTGTATGGATAATGTATATTCTCAGCATTACTACCAAGAACTCCTCCAGCAACTGCTTCTAAAAATTTAGCCTGAGAAGTAGATGCATCAACATCAGACAATCTCAATGCCATTACCATTTTCATAGTATTACCAAACTTTTTCCATTTAGCAGCATCACCATTAAACATGTAGTCTCCTTGTAATCCACCTCCATCTAACATTCCTAAAGCAGAGTCTATTTGAGCAAACATACCCGTATAAATAGCTTGTTGGCTGTCAAATTTTGGTTTCAAGTTTTCAACTCCCTTTAATGCTTCAGAGTAAGGAACTGCTCCCCACCTGTCTGTCAGATGATGGTAGAACCAAACCTGTAAAAGGTTAGCAACACCCTTTTGCATACCGGCTGAACCTGAAGAACTATAAGTATCAGGATCATCATTATTCAAATTAATTACAGTTTGAAGATTCATTAATGGTCCTGTATAGTGACCATCAAAATTCCATTGAATTGTTTCATAACAAGAATCATCATTGTATGTAATTTCTGAAATGTGTTGAACATATAATATACCTGCGCTAGAATTAGCTAAAATTCCAGGCATACTTCTCATAGATGCTGTTATAAGCGCACCAGTGTTAGCTGAAGAAACTGCATTAGGGTTTAGATTTTCATCTCCGAAATCTACAGTTTCGCAGGACATAAACAATAAGCTACTTACTGCTAATAATCCGATTATTTTTTGAATTTGTTTTTTCATATTATATAAAATTAAAATTTAAAGCTTACGTTAAGTCCAAATGTTCTTGCAGATGGTAATTGACCACCTTCAGAAGCATAATAACTACCAGACCAGTTGCTACCCATCTCAGAAGGATCTAGTCCAGGAGTTCTCTTTCCTCTATAGTCTCCCCAATCTGTCATTTCAGAAAGGATAGCTAGGTTTGTTCCAATTAAAGCAACGTTAATTGCATCAAATGGAGTATCATTTAATTGGTCATTGTCAAATGTGTAACCGATTCTTACTTGTCTTAATTTGACAAATGAAGCATCAACTAACCATAAATCATCTCTTGTCCAGTTACCCCAAGCCCATGAATCTGGTGCTCTATATAGATCATGAGGAGTACCATCAAGTAAAACACCTACCTGGTGAATACCTCCACCGGCAGAAACAGCATCTCTTTTAGGGTTTCCTTTATCATTTAAACCAGCTGTGTATTCATGAAGTCCAGCAGCCATAGAGAACATGTCTGTAACAGAGTGGTATAAACCACCTTCTTGGAAATCAATACCAACAGCAAAGTCCCAATTTTTATATACAAGAGTTGAAGTTATACCTCCAGTGAAGTCAGGCATGATGTTACCAAGTATTGTGTTATTTGTATATCTGTGGTTTCCACTATTATATAGAACCCAATTTCCAGCATCATCTTTCATTCTTTTTCTTCCATATAATATACCCCATTCTTCACCTACGATTTCTTGAAGGTCCATACTAGACCAAGATAACCATGAGTCTAGGATATTTCTTTCAATACCTTCATAGATAAAGTCAACTGTTTTTTTGAATCTTCCGAAGTTAAACGAAACATCCCATCTTAAATCATCCGTTAGAACTGGAGTACCAGAGATCATCGCTTCAACACCTGCAGTAGATGTAATTTTTGAGTTTACACTTAATCCAGTATATCCTGTACCTCCTGCAGCAGTAATTGATACTGGTAGGTTAGAATCTTCTCTATCAAAGTAAGTTAAATCAAGTCCTAATCTATTCTTCATAAACTTCATCTCAACACCATACTCTAATTCAGTTCTCATACCTCCAGTTAAATTTGGATTAGCAAGAGTGTTAGGAACATTAAGTGCAGCTAACGATCCGTAAGCTGTACTTGAACCATATGTTGGACTTGTTGCATAAGTTCCAGGGAAAATAGGCGCTTCCGCATAATTTACTCTCACTTTACCAAAGCTTAACCAATCTTGATCAGCTAAAGTGTGGAAAAGGAAACTACCAGAAAGTCCATAAGTTTCAATTCTGTTGTTATCGGCAGCTGCAGTTGAACCCCAGTCTAATCGATAAGAACCGTCAATATATATCATGCTGTTCCATCCAAGTGATAAAAGACCATAAGCAGAAATCCTACTGTTGTTGTATTTACTTGAACCGTAATTTGGCTTATCCTTAGAATTTGCAACAGTATAGAAATCAGGAATCGCTAAACCACCAGAAGTGGAAGCACTTGTCGAAATAGTTTTATTTTGACCAGCACCATAACCTAAAATTGCGCTTACATCAAAATCATCAGTAACTCGCTTATCATAAGAAAGTTTAGCAATAACTTCATTATTTTCAGTTACATAAGATCCTTCACTATAACCAGCTTGAGTTTGTAATGTATTTACTCCTACAAAAGTTCTTCCATGATTTGTTCTGTTGTATTGTCTTCTTTTAACTTCAACATTAGCAGAAAGTCCTTCTATAATGTCGTAGTTTAATCCGAAGTTACCAGAGTAGGTTGAGTTTTTGTTTTTGTTAGTATTCTGGTATTGCTCATAGTGAGGAGCATCCCAGTATTGTGGTTTGTGAAGTCTAGCTGACTTTCTATTCCAAGTGTAAAAAGCACCATTATAATGGTAACTATTTTTTAACCTGTCCATGTCTAGCTGTCTTTGCCACCACTGGCTAAAGTTAGATGATAAACTTCCATAACCACTACTAACATAGTTATCTGTATCCATAACTCTTGCATTTAAAGCTGCATATATAGTTAATTTATCTGTTGCGTTTAAAGAAGCGTTAATGTTTACGTCATAAGTGTCTCTACTAGCATTAGGAACAGGAATTGTCGCTTGACTTACTCTAGCTGTAGCTCTAACGCTAAAATCTTCTCCACCTTTAGCAAAAGATAAACTTGTAGTATTTGCTACACCAGTTTCAAAGAAATTTTTAACGTTGTTAGGGTTTGGAGACCATGGTCTAGTTACTCCAAATTCAGGGTGACCAGGAATCCATGAATCCCAATGTCTAGCTAAAGTTCCATCTAACTTAGGTCCCCAAGATTCATCAGCTGCATAATAAGGAATATATTGTCCATTAAATGCTGCCCATGAAGCTGGATCTGTAGCTGCGTTGAAAGCAAATTGATCCCAAGCTTGTGAATATCCACCACCATACTCATTTTGGTATGGGTGAAGTCTACTAATGTTACTTATAGTAGTATTGTGGTCTACAGAAATATAAGATTCTCCTGCTTTAGCTTTTTTAGATGTAATTATAATTACACCACTTTTAGCCTCTGATCCATAAAGAGCAGTTGCAGCAGCACCTTTAAGAACTGTAATGTTATCAATGTTATCAGTATTAATATCTGTACTGCTAACTTTGATACCATCTACTACATAAAGGATATCCATTTCACCTCTTAGACGAATTGCACTTGATTCAAATGTTGAACTAGTACCAGAAATAACCTGGACACCAGCAACTTTCCCTGCAAGCGCAGTTTTAAAGTCTCTTTCTTTAGTTCTTGTCAATGCATCACCAGTAACTGTTTGCTGAGCATAACCTAGAGACTTAGCCTCACGAGTAATACCTAGTGCAGTTACTACAACTTCTTCTAATTCACTATCAGAAGTAAGAGTGACATTTAAAGTAGCAGATGCTCCAACTGTTACATTTTGAGCTGTATATCCTACATAACTTACAGAAAGAACGTCTCCTTCTGAAGCCATAATAGTATAAACACCGTCAAAATCTGTTGTTACCCCAGTATTAGTACCAACGACTAATACAGTAGCACCTGGAATAGGCACACCAGCATCATCGGAAACAGTTCCGCTAACGCTTTTCTGTGCAAAACTCCATTGAAACACCATCAATAATGATAATGTTAAAAACTTGAATAGTTTTGTTTTCATATGTGTATATTATTTATTTAATCTGCAAAAATGTTAATAATAAGTTAAAAAACCAACAAATTATTCACTTATTATGGATTATTGTGAAATTCTTATCTGTAATCATCTTATTTTAATTTTATAATAATTTAATTGCTATTGTATTGTTGATTTTACAAATCTTTCCTCAAGACTAAATCTGTAAATACTTAATTGTATAAATATGTTATTTTATTACCTTCTCTATAGAATGTATTTCATTAACATTTTAGTTGTGATTTTTAATAATTATAAATTTTAGTTTTAAGTATTTTATTTGACCCTCTAAAAAATTAAAAATCAAGAATTTAACTGTCCTTAATATATATAGGCATTTTCTTTTAGATAATAATATCTCACTTTTTCCCATAATTTTTCACTATTCCATTTGATTAATTATAAAAATAAATTACATTTGCACGCCCAAATAGGGGAAAAAAATAATAGAATATGCCTACAATATCACAGTTGGTTCGAAAAGGAAGAAAAAAGATTACTAAAAAAAGTAAGTCTGCTGCTTTAGTTTCTTGTCCTCAAAAGAGGGGTGTTTGTACCAGAGTTTATACTACTACACCTAAAAAACCTAATTCTGCTATGCGAAAAGTAGCAAGAGTTAGATTGACAAATGGGACGGAAATCAATGCATATATTCCTGGTGAAGGTCATAACCTGCAAGAACACTCAATTGTACTTGTAAGAGGAGGAAGAGTAAAAGATCTTCCAGGAGTAAGATATCATATTGTTCGTGGAGCATTAGACACAGCAGGTGTTGAAGGAAGATTACAAAGAAGATCAAAATATGGCGGTAAGCGTCCAAAAAAATAAATGATACTAATGCATGTTCAAATTTATTTGAACCTCTCTAAAACTAAATAAATGAGAAAAAGTAAGGCAAAGAAAAGACCATTACTTCCTGATTCCAGGTTTAATGATCAATTAGTAACCAGATTTGTCAACAACCTCATGTGGAATGGAAAAAAATCCACAGCTTTTAAACTTTTTTATGATGCAATTGATATCATAGAAGAGAAAAAGCAAGATTCTGAAAAAACAGCCCTTCAAATATGGAAAGATGGATTATCAAACGTAATGCCTCATGTTGAAGTTAGAAGTAGAAGAGTAGGAGGAGCAACTTTCCAAATCCCAATGCCAATCAGATCAGATAGAAAAATTTCAATGGCTATGAAGTGGTTAATTTCATATGCCAGAAAGCGCAATGAAAAGTCTATGGCATTAAAATTAGCTTCTGAAATATTAGCTGCTGAAAAGGAAGAGGGAGCTGCTGTAAAGAAAAAAACAGATGTTCATAAAATGGCTGAGGCCAATAAAGCATTTTCACACTTTAGATTTTAATTTAATTTTAAGATGGCAAGAGATTTAAAATTCACTCGAAATATTGGTATTGCTGCTCACATTGATGCAGGAAAAACTACTACAACGGAACGTATTTTATTTTATACAGGTGTTAGTCATAAAATAGGTGAAGTTCATGATGGAGCTGCTACAATGGATTGGATGGAGCAGGAGCAAGAAAGAGGTATTACTATTACTTCAGCAGCAACTACGTGTACTTGGAATTTTCCAACAAATCAAGGAGAAACAAAGGAAGATACTAGACCTTACCACTTTAATATTATTGACACACCTGGTCACGTTGATTTTACAGTTGAAGTTAATAGATCATTAAGAGTTTTAGATGGTCTTGTGTTTTTATTTAGTGCAGTTGATGGTGTAGAACCTCAATCTGAAACTAACTGGAGACTTGCAGATAACTATAAAGTTCCAAGAATGGGATTTGTAAATAAAATGGATAGACAAGGTTCTAACTTTTTAAATGTTTGTACTCAGATTAAAGATATGTTAAAGTCAAATGCTGTTCCTATTGTTCTTCCTATGGGAGAAGAAGAGAATTTTAAAGGAATTGTAGATTTAGTTAAAAATCAAGCAATTGTTTGGCATGAAGATAAAATGGGATCTACCTACGATGTTGTAGATATTCCTGAGGAAATGAAACAAGAAGTTGAAGAGTATAGAGCTAATTTAATTGAGGCAGTTGCAGAATATGATGATGCCTTATTAGAAAAGTTTTTTGATAACCCTGATTCTATTTCAGAGGATGAGGTACACGATGCACTTAGAAAAGCTACTCAAGATATGAGTATAATTCCTATGATTTGTGGTTCTGCCTTTAAAAATAAGGGTGTGCAATTTTTACTAGATGCTGTTTGTAGATATTTACCATCTCCTTTAGATAAGGAAGCTATAGCTGGTACTGACCCTAAAACAGATTTAGATATTGAGAGAAAACCTAGCGTTTCTGAACCTTTTTCAGCTTTAGCTTTTAAAATTGCTACAGATCCTTATGTTGGAAGGTTAGCTTTCTTTAGAGTTTATTCTGGTAAACTAGAAGCAGGTTCTTATGTATTAAATAATAGATCTGGAAATAAAGAAAGAATTTCAAGAATTTTTCAAATGCATGCTGACAAACAAAATTCTATTCCACTTATTGAAGCGGGAGACATTGGTGCTGCAGTAGGATTTAAGGATATTAAAACTGGAGATACTTTATCAACAGAAAAAAATCCAATTGTATTGGAAAGCATGGTTTTTCCTGATCCTGTAATTGGTATTGCTGTTGAGCCTAAAACAAAAGTTGATATAGATAAATTAGGTATGGCACTTGGTAAACTAGCTGAGGAAGATCCTACTTTTCAAGTGAAAACTGATGAAGCTTCAGGTCAAACGATTATATCTGGTATGGGTGAACTTCACTTAGATATTCTTGTTGAGAGGTTAAAAAGAGAATTTAAAGTAGAAGTTAATCAAGGTAAGCCTCAAGTTGAATATAAGGAAGCAATTACTGCATCTGCTGATCATCGTGAGATTTATAAGAAACAGTCTGGTGGACGTGGTAAATTTGCAGATATTGTATTTACTATGGAGCCTGCAGAAGAAGGAACACCAGGTTTAGAATTTATAAACTTGATTAAAGGAGGAAATATTCCAAGAGAATTTATCCCATCTGTTGAAAAAGGGTTTAAACAAGCAATGAAGAATGGGCCTTTAGCAGGTTTTGAGATGGATGCTATGAAAGTAACATTAAAAGATGGTTCTTTTCATGCAGTTGATTCTGATTCACTTTCTTTTGAACTTGCTGCTAAGCTTGGATTTAGAAATGCTGCAAAATTGGCTAAATCAGTTATAATGGAACCTATTATGAAGTTAGAAGTATTAACTCCAGAAGAAAATATGGGTGATATTGTTGGAGATTTAAATAGAAGACGTGGACAGGTTAATAATATGGATGATAGAGCAGGCTCTAAAGTTGTTAAAGCTGAAGTTCCATTATCTGAAATGTTTGGATATGTAACGGCATTGAGAACTTTAAGTTCTGGAAGAGCTACTTCAACCATGGAATTCGATCATTATGCTGCTACACCTCAAAATGTTTCAGCTGAAGTGATAGCATCAATAAACGGAGTAAAAGAATTAAACCAATAAATATGAGTCAAAAAATTAGAATAAAATTAAAATCATACGACTTCAATTTGGTTGATAAGTCTGCAGAAAAAATTGTTAAGACTGTCAAAACAACTGGGGCGATTGTAACAGGACCAATTCCTTTACCAACACATAAAAAAATATTTACAGTATTAAGGTCGCCTCACGTTAATAAAAAATCGAGAGAACAGTTTCAATTATCTTCTTATAAAAGATTATTGGATATTTATAGTTCTTCATCTAAAACAATTGACGCTTTAATGAAACTTGAACTTCCTAGTGGAGTTGAAGTAGAAATTAAGGTATAATTAATACTAAAAAAAGAAATAATGTCTGGGTTGATTGGAAAAAAAATAGGAATGACAAGCATATATGATGAAAATGGTAAGAATTTACCTTGTACAGTCATTGAAGCTGGTCCTTGTGTAGTTACTCAGGTAAAAACTAATGAAGTAGATGGTTATAATGCTGTCCAATTGGGATTTACCGATAAAAATGAAAAACACACTAATAATGCTGAAGCAGGACACTTTAAGAAATCTAAATCTTCTCCAAAACAAAAATTAATTGAATTTCAAAATTTTGAAGAGGAATTAAAACTTGGAGATAAATTAACTGTTGAACATTTTATTGAAGGTGAATATGTTGATGTTTCAGGCACATCGAAAGGAAAAGGGTTTCAAGGAGTTGTTAAAAGACACGGTTTTGCCGGAGTTGGCCAAGCAACGCATGGCCAACATAATAGATTAAGAGCACCTGGTTCGATTGGAGCTGCTTCATACCCTGCAAGGGTTTTTAAGGGAATGAAGATGGGAGGAAGAATGGGAAATGAAAAAATTACCATTCAAAACCTTAGGGTATTAAAAGTTGTTGCTGAAAAGAATTTACTTGTATTGAAGGGATGTGTGCCAGGACATAAGAACTCATTTGTAATAATTAGAAAATAATGAAAGTATCTGTTTTAAATATTAAAGGTAAAGATACGGGGAGATCTGTAGAGCTTTCTAAATCTATTTTTGAAATTAAACCTAATGATCATGCTGTTTATTTAGATGTTAAAAGATATTTAGCTAGTCAACGACAAGGAACTAATAAAACGAAAGAACGTGCTGAAATTACTGGTAGTACCAGAAAGATTAAAAAACAAAAAGGAACAGGAACGGCAAGAGCTGGAAGTATAAAAAATCCTATATTTAGAGGTGGTGGAAATACTTTTGGTCCTAGGGTTAGATCTTATTCTCAAAAACTTAACAAGAATGTTAAGAAATTAGCTAGGAGATCTGCCCTGTCATTAAAATTAAAATCTAAGGCAGTTTCTGTCGTTGAAGATTTTGATTTTAAAACACCTAAAACTAAATCATTTTCTAATGTTATCAATGCTCTAGGAATGAAGGACAAAAAGTCTTTGTTTATCTTGGGAGGGGTTAATAAAAATGTATATTTGTCGGCGCGTAATTTAGAGCATACTAATGTTGTAACTAACTCAGAAATAAGTACTTACAGTATTATGAATGCTCAACATATCGTGTTTTTAGAAAGCTCATTGGAGCAAATAGAATCAAATTTAAGTTAGTATGAATATTTTACTTAAACCAGTTATTACTGAAAAGGCCACTGCTGATAGTGAATTAAAAAACAGATTTACTTTCTTAGTGGATACTGATGCTAATAAAGTTCAAATTAAAAAAGCAGTAGAAACTACTTATGATGTTTCAGTTGATAAGGTTAGAACAATGAGATATGGGTCAGAGAGAAGAATTAGATATACTAAGACTGGTATTCAAAGAGGTAAATCTGCTAGAACAAAGAAAGCAATAGTTCAATTAGCTGAAGGAGATACAATTGATTTTTATAATAAACTTTAAAATATAATATAATGGCAGTAAAAATATTAAAACCTATCACACCTGGACAACGAGGAAGAGTTGTAAATGGTTTTGATGCCATTACAACAAATAAGCCTGAAAAGAGCTTGTTGTCAACTAAGAAACGTACAGGTGGAAGAAATAGTCAGGGTAAAATGACTATGAAATTTATTGGAGGAGGTCATAAGAAAAGATATAGAATAATTGATTTTAAAAGGGATAGACATGATGATATTGCTGAAGTTATCTCTATTGAATATGATCCAAATAGATCAGCATTTATTGCTTTAACAAAATTTAAGGATAATGAAAAAAGATATATTATTTCTTTGAAAGGTTTGAAAGTTGGTGATAAAGTAGTTTCTGGATCAAAAAAATCTCCAAATATTGGAAATTGTATGCCTTTATCAGATATTCCTTTGGGTACAATTATTTCTTGCATCGAAATGAATCCTAGGAAAGGTGCTGCAATTGCAAGAAGTGCTGGATCATTTGCTCAGTTGATGGCAAAAGAAGGGAAGTTTGTTACGGTTAAATTACCATCGGGTGAAACTAGAATGATTTTATCTGTTTGTTGTGCAACAATTGGTTCAGTATCAAACTCAGATCATCAATTAACTGTTCATGGTAAGGCTGGTTCAAAACGTTGGTTAGGAAGAAGACCTAGAACACGTCCAGTAGCTATGAACCCTGTAGATCACCCAATGGGCGGTGGAGAAGGCCGTGCATCTGGAGGACATCCTAGATCTAAAAAAGGTATTCCTGCTAAAGGATTTAGAACTAGAGATAAGAAAAAAGCGAGTAATAAATATATAATTGAAAGAAAAAAGAATTAATTAAATGGCACGTTCACTAAAAAAAGGACCTTACGTTCATTACAGTTTAATAAAAAAAGTTCAAAAGAATTTGGGCTCTAATAAAAAACCTGTTATTAAAACTTGGTCAAGAGCATCAATGATTATACCTGATTTTGTTGGTCAGACTATAGCCGTTCATAATGGCCGTCAGTTTGTTCCTGTATACATTACAGAAAATATGGTTGGTCACAAACTAGGGGAGTTCTCTCCAACTCGTTCTTTTCGTGGTCATGCTGGTGCTAAAAATAAAGGCAATAAATAATATAATTTGCAATGGGATTAAGAAAAAGACAAACTGCTGAAAAAATTAAAGAAGCAAAAAAAGAAATTGCTTTTGCTAAACTTAATAATTGCCCTACATCTCCTAGAAAGATGAGAATTGTTGCCGATTCAATTAGGGGAAAGAAGGTAGATAAAGCTTTGACTATGTTAAAGTTTAGTCATAAAGAAGCTTCTAATAACTTAGAAAAACTTCTTCTTTCAGCGATCTCTAATTGGCAAGCTAAAAATGAAGATAGTGACGTTGAAGAAGCAAATTTATTTGTAAAAGAAATTAAAGTAGATAGTGCAGGTATGTTAAAAAGATTAAGACCTGCTCCTCAAGGAAGAGCACATAGAATTAGAAAACGTTCAAATCACGTTACGCTAGTTTTGGGTTCACAAAATTTAATTGAGAGTTAATATGGGACAAAAAACAAATCCAATAGGAAATAGATTAGGCATCATTAGAGGGTGGGAATCTAACTGGTACGGTGGAAATGATTATGGTGATATGCTAGCTGAGGATCATAAATTAAGAAAATATATTTTTGCTCGTTTAGCAAAGGCAAGTGTATCAAGAGTAATTATAGAAAGAACGCTTAAGTTAGTAACTCTTACAATTACTACAGCTAGACCTGGTATTATTATTGGAAAAGCTGGTCAAGAAGTTGATAAATTAAAAGAAGAATTAAAGAAGATTTCAGGTAAAGATGTTCAATTGAATATTATTGAAATTAAAAGGCCTGAATTGGAAGCTCAGTTAGTAGCAGCAAGCATTGCTAGACAGATTGAAAGTAGAATTTCTTACAGAAGGGCTATTAAAATGGCAATTGCTGCATCTATGAGAATGAATGCAGAAGGAATTAAAGTACAAATTTCTGGAAGATTAAATGGAGCTGAAATGGCAAGATCAGAATCTTATAAAGAGGGAAGAATTCCATTGTCAACATTTAGAGCTGATATAGATTATGCCTTAGTTGAAGCACAAACTACTTATGGTAAATTAGGCGTAAAAGTGTGGATTATGAAAGGTGAGGTTTATGGTAAAAGAGAATTATCCCCTTTAGTTGGACTAAGTTTAGGTTCTGCAAAATCAAAAGGAGGTCCTTCAAAAGTAAGAAAACAAAGAAGAAGATAAATAATAATATATTTTAGACATGTTATCACCAAAAAGAACAAAATTTAGGAAAATGCAGAAAGGCCGAATGAAAGGTCTTTCACAAAGAGGACATCTCCTATCTAATGGTATGTTTGGCTTAAAGTCCCTAGATTCTAGTTTTTTGACATCTAGACAAATAGAAGCTGCTCGTATTGCAGCAACAAGATTTATGAAAAGACAGGGACAATTATGGATTAAGATATTTCCAGACAAACCTATTACTAAGAAGCCTTTGGAGGTTAGAATGGGTAAAGGAAAAGGTGCACCTGAATATTTTGTTGCTGTTGTTAGGCCTGGAAGAATTATGTTTGAAGTTGCTGGAGTCCCGATTGATGTTGCTAAAGAAGCTCTGAGACTTGCAGCTCAAAAACTTCCTGTTAAAACGAAGTTTATTATTGCTAGAGATTATGAAGTTTAAACTAATAAAATGAGACAAAAAGAAGTAAAAGAATTATCAATTGATGAATTAAATGAAAAATTAATTTCATTTAATAGTGAACTTTCAGAAATGAAAATGACGCATGCTATTTCTCCAATTGAAAACCCAATGCAAATTAAAAACTTAAGAAGAACAATTGCTAGAATTAATACTGAATTAACTAATAGATCTATTCAAGAATAATAAAATGGAAACAAGAAATTTAAGAAAAGAAAGAATTGGAATAGTAACTAGTAACAAAATGGAGAAATCTATTGTTGTTTCTGAAGTTAATAAAGTTAAACATCCGATGTATGGAAAATTCGTTTTGAGGACAAAAAAGTATGTTGCTCATGATAAAGATAATGAGTGTAATATTGGAGATACTGTAAAAATAATGGAAACAAGACCACTAAGTAAATCAAAGTGTTGGAGGCTTGTTCAAATTTTAGAAAGAGCTAAATAATGGTACAACAAGAATCAAGATTATCGGTTGCTGATAACACTGGAGCAAAAGAAGTTCTAACAATTAGAGTATTAGGAGGAACTAAAAGAAGATATGCATCTGTTGGAGATAAAATAGTTATTACTGTGAAGCATGCCACTCCTAATGGAACAATGAAAAAAGGACAGGTATCAACTGCGGTTGTAGTCAGAACGAAAAAAGAAGTTAGAAGAAAGGATGGTTCCTATATAAGATTTGATGACAATGCATGTGTATTATTAGATGCTGCGGATGAAATGAGAGGAACTAGAGTATTTGGCCCGGTTGCCAGAGAATTAAGAGATAAAAAATTTATGAAGATAATTTCATTAGCACCTGAAGTTTTATAATTTATTACTATGATTAAAATTAAGATTAAGACGGGAGATCAAGTAAAAGTTTTAGCTGGGGACCATAAAGGTTCTGAAGGTAAAATTGTTAAGATTTTTAGATCTAAAAGTCTAGCTATCGTTGAAGGTGTTAATATGGTAAAAAAACACAATAAACCTAGTTCACAAAACCCTAAAGGAGGTATAGCTGAACAAGAAGCTCCAATTCATATTTCAAACCTTTCATTGTTAACGTCTAAAGGTGAAACAACTAGAGTTGGATATAAAATTGTTGATGGTAAAAAAAATAGAGTTGCACTAAAATATGATGAAATAATTTAATTATGAGTTATCAACCTAGATTAAAAAAAGAATTTAATGAGAGGATAGTACCTTCCTTAAAAGAAGAATATTCTTACAAGAATGTAATGATGGTACCTAGACTTAAAAAAATTGTTATTAGCAAAGGAGTTGGAGGAGCTGTTGCTGACAAAAAATTAATTGACCATGCTATTGATGAATTAACTATGATTTCAGGACAAAAGGCTATTGCAACAATTTCAAAAAAAGATGTTGCTTCTTTCAAATTAAGAAAAGGAATGCCAATTGGTACAAAAGTTACTTTAAGATCTGAAAGAATGTATGAGTTTTTAGATAGATTGATAACTTCAGCTCTTCCAAGAGTTCGTGATTTTCAAGGTGTAAAACCTTCTGGTTTTGATGGAACAGGTAATTATACTTTAGGTGTTACAGAACAAATTATTTTTCCTGAAATTGATATTGATAAAGTAAATAAAATTTCTGGGATGGATATTTCATTTGTAACAAGTGCTAATACTGATAAAGAAGCACAGTCTTTATTAACTGAATTAGGATTACCATTTAAAAAAAGTGATTTTAAATCAAAATTGTCAGAAATAAAAAATACAAAAACAGAAAACTCTGTTATAGAGGATGAAATTCCTGTTGAAGAAGCTCCTGAAATTGAGGAAGTTAAAGATGAAGTTCCTGCTGAAGAATCTCCTGTAGTTGAAGAATCATCAGAAAAAGAAAATAAAACGAAATAAATAGTAAAACAAAGAAAATAAGACAATGGCTAAAGAATCAATGAAAGCACGTGAGGTTAAAAGAGCAAAATTATGCGCTAAATATGCTGCAAAAAGAAAAGCTTTAAAAAAAGCTGGTGATTATGAAGCATTGCAAAAGTTGCCTAAAAACGCATCACCTGTAAGAGCACATAATAGATGCAAATTGACTGGTAGACCTAAAGGTTATATGAGGCAATTTGGTATTTCTAGAGTTTTATTTAGAGAAATGGCTAATAAAGGTTTAATTCCAGGTGTTAGAAAAGCTAGCTGGTAAAAAAATAATTTTTAAAATGAATACAGATCCAATTGCAGATTATTTAACAAGAATTAGAAACGCTAATAGCGCTGGTCACAAAGTAGTCTCCATTCCTTCTTCTAATTTGAAAAAGGAAATGACAAAAATTTTATTTGATCAAGGTTATATCTTAAGTTATAAGTTTGATAATAGCTCTGTACAAGGCTCAATTAAAATTGCTCTTAAATATGATTCTTATTCAAAGGATCCAGTTATTAGAAAACTTGAAAGGATTAGTAAGCCTGGTTTAAGAAAATATTCTGATTCAAAAGAATTACCAAGAGTTTTAAATGGACTAGGAGTTGCAATAGTTTCTACATCAAAAGGTTTAATGACTGGAAAAAAAGCAAAACAATCAAATTTAGGAGGTGAAATTATTTGTTAT
>UINC01001615.1_pt1 | contig 19320 bp, 7 predicted proteins | sample 5385821 | NCBI WGS metagenome assembly UINC01 (sample SAMEA4666929, study PRJEB26691) | marine metagenome | isolation source: Pacific Ocean | place: Pacific Ocean | collected 2011-10-13 | reverse complement strand
CCGCGATCTGTTCAATACCGTATGTGGGAAATTGTGCCTGATCCAAGGTATGTGGCTGATCCAAACATAGGCTCTTCCCATAACCGTGGGGGAGCAGTCGATCTAACCATAATTGATTTTTCTACTAAGGATGAATTAGATATGCCAACCACTTTTGATTTCTTTGGCGCTGAAGCGCACCATGATTACATGGATCATCCCCTTGAGGTTATTGCCAACAGGGAATTATTGAAAAATCTAATGACTAACGTAGGAAGTTTTTCAATATATCCGGAAGAATGGTGGCACTACAAATACCCACCATCTGATAATTTTCCTCTGCTTGATTTTCAACCAAAATGAATATCAACAGATGTTATAATTATATTTGTAAGTCAATTGTAAAGCCATAACCTAATTCAATCTGTTTCATATTATTAATTCTTTAAGTAAAAAGAAGTTAGGATGATATATAAAATATTACCTAGAAATGGTAACCAATAGATAATCGCTGTATCATACCCAGTGGGCCAAAGTCTGCAACAGAATATTCCAGTTTTAAGGTAGTCGATGTGCGGGGGATGCGATAATGGATCCCCGTTCCAAAGGTAGGGCCTTCTATCGAGTCATCCTTTCCTAAAGATGGATAGCCAGCTCGGATATAGATTAATTCATTATATGCTGCTTCTAAACCAAGGTTTAGATATTCATAATTATCATTGGGATGTATAGCATCAATTGCGAAAACAGCCTTAAGTAATGATGTATTTATGAGGTAGCCGCCAATTCCCACCCGAAAAAACAACGGCAAGGGAAATGCATCTGTTTGATATTTGGCGTTTACAAATTCAACGTTCCCCTGGTTTCCAGGGTCTGGATCAACGCTAATATTCATATCACGGCCGGAAAGAGATAAGTCATTCCCAAAATTGGAAATACTAGCACCCAACATTATATCCCGGATAGGGGTCTTATATTGAACGCCAATATCTGTGGCCATTGCTTGACCCGAAGAATGCCAGATGCGCTGCCTGATATTTTTAATAGTTGCACCCAGTGATAAACGATCGGTTAAATTCCTTGCAACGGTCAACCCAATAGACAGATCCTGGGCATTGAATTTTTCACCAGTGCCTTTTGGATTTTCTACAGTTCTTACCAAGTCATCAGGAGTGGAAAGCATGTTCAGGGACAACGAAAATACCCCTACACTAGGCCATGAGAAACCAACAGCGCCAAAATGATGATCTGTTCCTGCCAGCCAATCATTGTTCTCAAAATAGACCTGAATCCCCTTCATGTGGGCTAGGCCGGCCGGGTTCCAGTAACTGCTGGTTAGATCAGTACAAATCGCTACAATGGCACTTCCCATAGCTGTTCCGCGTCCTCCAGTACTGATTTTCAAAAACTGTGCTGCAGTGGTGCCTCTTTTGGAAATATCCTGTTTATTCTCCAGCTGTGCGTTCAATATGTTTCCTACCAGAGCTAGGGTTAGAACCTTTGTTAACCAACGTGAAGTCTTTAGTTGAATTCTCATTTTATTAAAGCAAATCTACCTACGGATTCGTTACCGTTTTCGCTTTCCACATGGAAAATATAAATCCCAAAAGACACAGGAAAATTATCGGAAGTAGTTAGGTCCCATGTTTCAATACCGTTCTCGATACTGCCTTCATGTTTTAGTGTTCGTACCAGATCCCCAGCCATAGTATATATCTTAATGGTACACATGGCGGGGAGATTAGCAAAGTAGACCCGTCTAGGACCTCTGTCTCTAGGGTTTTGCAGATCTAGAGATTCTATGTTACTGGATACTACGTAAGGGTTGGGTACAACATAAATGTTATCCATATTTTCCTTTTCCACCTGGTTACTTTCTGTAGAAGCTGTAGTTGAAAAGGTAAAAATATCATCCGCAAAAGGTCGGTTTGTATAAATTGAAAAGATATCCCCTTCGACCGGTGGTACATTTCCTGTACCTGCAGATGGTTCATAAAAAGTAAGTTCCCAGGAAGCTTCAGAGATAGCTGAATCCTGCAGTATAATGATTCGTTCCCCGGGATTCCACAAGCTGTCTGTGGTAATGGTTTCTAAAATAACAAAGGGCAGTTGTTTTTCTGGGAATCCTCTGGTTGTTTCCCAGATCTCAAAGCTCGCTTTCACATGTTCATGGCCAGGACGAAAATTGGAACTGACCAAAGAACTGAACCAACGGATTTCATAATCAGCAGGATACATATTATGAGGCAAATTATTGAAGGGCTTTACCCACCAGGTCCAGTTGTTAGGGCTGTATTCGTTCCAACTGATTAGAGTATTATCAAGCTCTAGGTCATCATTTTGCACTGTGATTGTCATGCCATCAAAAATTGGGTTTCCTTCTTCCGCAGCCAATTTTTCACTATTACGAATAGGATAATAGCGGTACGAAACAACAATTGTTTGGCCTTCTGTCATGGATCCACCTTCGCGAACATATATTTGCCCATCAGTATCCAATAGGTCAAAATCGATGCCTTCCGTATAGAGATTTCCATCTAAGGAAGAAACAGAAAAGATAGTTGAGTCCACATTCTTATGGGAAAGCTTAGAATATTGTCCCATTCGTACCGTTATTGTATCAGACAACTCTTTCTGGTCCAATAGGCTGTAGTTGAGTTGATTTCCTTCATCGCTGAAAATTACCTGAAAACTATTTTCATCCTCTAGTTCTGTATTATCGATAATATCAACTACAACATCACCGGTACCTTTCCCTTGAATATGTTCTAACCCAGGCTCATTTATACTTGAGGCAACATAGCCAGCTGTAGGAGCCTTGGGTACAATAGCAACTGTATTGACATCCAGCATAACCTCATTGGTCTCAGGGTTAACGGTAATAGTTTTGGAACATTCAGCCGGTGCAACTACTAATTCGGCATCACCATGATCATATGAGACGACGGCATAATAATAAGTCTGTCCATTCACTACATTGTTTGAATCTACGAATACATGCCTTAGACCACTATTATCACCCAAATTATACTTTACACCCCTGCCACTAAATTCAATTGGGCTGAGACCATAATAATCATTAACCAGATCAAACTTGGCAGAAGCGCCATCCACTGTTTTTAGAGGCTCAAAAAGGAATCTGGAACCGTTGGCATCAGTAATAGTTTGCTGATCCAGAAAAGAAGGATCGGTAGATCTGTATATGACATATCCTTCAAAATCATACGTTTCCGTAATCGGATCAAAAGAATCTTCAGCTATATCATCCCAATAAAGAGTAATTTTTTCATCCCCTGGCACCGCAGTTACATTGGGTTTTTCCGGCGGTTTGGCAAACTGGTAATTTTTCTTATAAATATCCTGAGCGGTAATGGCATTAAGAGTCAGGTCATCATAATCCTGCCCTACAAGTAGGGCAATACTGAATCTCCTGGCTTCTCCAGCTGGTAAATTAATGGGCCCAGAACTGTAAATAAAAATATAGTCTCCGGCCTGGACTGAGTTTGCGGTATCAAAGATACCCGGTGTAAGGTAATTTTCAAAAATGAACTGATCGTTAGATATGCGGTTTTGGCTAGTAAAAGGAGGTGATGCAAAACCTGTCAAGCCAACCATGTCAGATTCATCCAGGTCCGTCCAGTCAATATTCGGTTCACCCGGCAGACGCAGGTCAAATGGATCTCCCGGCGTAGGGACACCATCATCTTCGCCTTCATCTCCAGTATTGGGTACACCATCAATGCCTACGTCATGTTTTTCAACATTCCAGTCACCATCATCATCAATACCATTATCCTGTGACTCGTCTACCATGCCATCATTATCATTATCCAGATTATCATAAGGCTGACCGGGGCTTTCTAGAAATTTATAGCCAAAATATCCGGGAACATTGCCGACTACATCCGAAACATTATCCGCGTCCCAGCAATAGACCATATTCAGATCCCGGTCAAAATATGATAGATCATCCTGCCAGTTCGATGGGCCGCCAACATGGGGGTCCCCCCACATACCAAAAGTAACCTCTTCTAAATCCTTGGAACTTTTATTGGTAACCTTATATATTAGGAAAATGATATCCTCTGCAAGAGGATTTGCCCACTGATAGTATCGGCATTCAATTTCAATTCCCAGACCGCGTCTTGTGGAATCAGCTGAAAAGGGAAAGTAATTAAATTCTTTATTGTTGCGATCGTCTACGACGAAAAATGATTCCAGATCAGAATTAGAAGATCCCTGTCGCAGTGCTCCTGGCCAAACATAATCTTTTAGATTTTCATTATACCACCCAAAAGGCCAACTGTCCGGTTTGCCGTCACCATTGCGATCCAAATCATTACTGGTCGGAATATTTTCACTCAGTGGATCTGCGTATGGGACCGAAAGGTCATCGTTGAAGGCTAACGGTTCCCAGCCATAGAACTCAGTACCATCCGGGGAAACTTCCCCACCCAATGAAGTCAAGCCATCACTAATGACCCTAGCATACCAGGTTGTGTCACCTTGAGCACTTACTTTTGGATAAGCATCCTGGTGGCTTGCAGATGAAACTTCTACTTCGGCACAAATAAACGGTCCAAATTCATAGCCGTAACCAAGACCTTCCCAGACAATATCAGTTACCCTGTTACCAGGACTGGATATAGATCCATAGTTCCAAATTTCCGTAGTGATTTTGTTGCCATTAAGAATGGCCTTTTGACGTCGCAAAATCTGATCGTCTTGGTTTCCAGAAATCCGTTTTAGATCTATACGATCTCGCCATTTAAAATACCGTTCATGATCGCGCTGAGACCATTCCTTCTCAGGGCCGTTCCGATACCATTCTAAATCTTTTCTAAACGGCCATTGTGCAAATACTATTGAACAGGCAAAGAAAAGAATTAGAATAAATTTTTTCCGTTTGACCATCAAAAATCCAATGAAAACCCTATTTTGAATGATCGTGGGGAAGAATAGTATTGTGGGCGTGTTATGTACTCTTCCCAAGTGTGAATTCCAGGTTCACCATAATGGGCTTTAAATTGTTCCGTTTCCTGAATGCTGCGGTATTCATAGGTGTATTTTGGGGAACCAGTATCATCAAATACATAGCGCGCATTGCGGATGTCAAATAAATTGTAAACCCGGGCAAATAGAGAGACCTTGCGAGAACCGATACTCACTCTGCGCTCAATTTTAAGATCCATATTACGCTGTATAGGTTTACGTCCGCTGTTTGGTTCAGGCACATAATTTGCGTTGGGAATAGATGGGGTATAAGGCCATCCAGTAGATATTTTTCCAATTAGTCCCAAGGTAGTACCTCCAGGATTACCAATAATAACAGTGGCATTTAACAGGTGCGACTGATCCCAGGATAAAGGTACAATCAGTTTCTCTTCTTCGATTCCACTTAAGGTACTGAAATAGAATGCAGCGGATTTCACGGAATTTCCTTCAGATTTCTGATAGGTATAATCCAGCCAAATTCTGGTCTTAGAAACTGGATCATACCGTTTAGATACAGATAAGGTTAACCCTCTGGAACTGCCATAGTCTTTATTCAAGTAAATTGCATAATTGGAAGGGCCGTATTGGGGGCTATCATAGCGGATACTCTGCAGTGCCAAAAGCTCGCGAATATCTTTATAAAACAGATTGATATCCATACCAATTAGATTACCGAACTGCTGCTGAAATCCGAATTCATAGAGCACTGTTTTTTCCGGTTTAAGATCTGGGTATCCCACTGTCGGCGCCAGGCCAGCCCCAAAGTAACTTTCCCGGTAAAGGTTTCTAAGGGTAGGCATCTGATAAAAATGACCATAAGAAAAATGGAAAATTCCTTTATCCGTAATTGGTAGGGAAACTCCAACCCGGGGCGAGATCATTGTTTTTTCCCCGGCATCGTTTTTCCCCGCTTCTGGATAAACAAGATCTGTAATAGATGAATCATTGGGCACAAATACATCGTAGCGGATACCTAAATTCATAATCATAGAACTATATTCCATTTTATCCTGGATATAGGCCGAATACTGCAGCGCTTCCTTATTGTAATAAACGTGATACGGGGATTCATTTTCAGGCAATACAGTCGGTTGACGATAATTGTAATTGTATAGAATCGAAAAATTCCGCTCTTCAAGAATATCCTTACGGAAACTAAATCCTGTTTTTAATTCATGGCGGTCATTCATCTGGATCGTAAAGTCAAACTTCCCTCCTACAGAATTAGAAACCCTGTAAGTATGACCCATTTGCGTACCACCAAATAAAAAGGTGGCAGAAGTTGGTTCTGTGTTAATGTAATCAGTAGATACATATCTGCTATCGGTGGTATCCTCATAGAGATAATTTTTATAATCAGTATCACTAATAAATATATTGGCCTCATAAAAACTTTTAGGCGATAGAGAATGATTAATCTTAATCGAATGGTTGTTATTTGCAGAATAACCCGTACCTACTCCATCTGGATTGTATTTGTAAGCATGCGAATAACTCTTGCTCTGGGCTTTGGATAAAATCGACTGTGTAGATATTTTCATGGTGGGTGAAACGCGCCATGTGATCTTAGACAGAGCATTAGTACTCTGACTAGGATTCATGGGCACATAGCTACTGTCTCCAGTATTCTGGATGTACCAGTCTCCACTGGGTGGGAAATAAGCATAATCACTAGGATTATGTTCCCGGATACCATAGAGATAGCCTTCACTTTCACTGCGCCGTAATGATACATTAAAAGTTAATTTATCTCCTAAGAAGGGTAGCACCGGTCCGGATATAAAGCCATCAAACGTGCTATTGGCTGAAAAATCCTGATCGTCTATATTGGGGAAAATATCGTGAGCCGATGAAGAATAATCGCCAGTATAGTAAGAAAGACTACCATCGTAGTTTTTCCCCCCGTCTTTGATTGTTACGTTTACCACGCCACTCATGGCATTTCCGTATTCCGCATTGAAAGCACCACTCACCAGCTTCATTTCTTCTAATGCCTTGTTGCTTACACTAACAGCTAACGAATTGGTATAAAATGGATTAGAAACAGATACACCATCAATATAATACCCTACTTCATTGCTCCTACCACCCCGAACGTGCAAGGCGCCGCCAGCGCTCTGGTTTACTCCCGCATGAGTGGTCAATACGCCTAGAAAAGATTCTACAGGCATATCTTCAATCTCTTTCGCTGTGGTAACCCTCTGGGATGCAGTTAGGTCCTTTTGCACTAAGGGCCGCTCAGCGATTACTGTGATTTCCTGTCCTTCAATAACTGCTTCTTCTAATGTAAAACTTAGCTCTGTGGTCTGGGAAGTTGTTACCCGTACATCTTTCATGGTAATAGTAGCAAACCCAATGGCATCCACGCGAATTGAGTATGTTCCAGGGGGGATATTCAGAATAGTAAAACGGCCGTTTTCATCCGTAGCAGATCCCAAGTAGGTATCTATCAGTATCACATTGACGCCTATAGCCGGGCTTCCGGTTTCTTTCTCGGCCACCTTACCTGTGATCTTCCCATTGGAAGCAAATAAAACGCCCATGATAGTAATCGTGATAAATAAGGTTCTCATAGTATTAGAAACTAAAAAGGGGAGTGCGATATCGCACTCCCCTTTTATACAATTGCTATAGAATAGAGTCTCTAGCTTATTTGACCAGGGTCATTCTCTTGACCTTTTTCATCCCAGCCCATTCCAGGCTATACAGATATATACCCGTGGATACATTTCGGCCGAAATTATTCTTTCCATTCCATACTACATTATGGGTCCCGGCATTAGCCATTTCGTTATCAATCAGAGTTCTTACCAACTGACCGGTTATGTTATACACCTTAATCGAAACCTTACGGTTAATTGGAATAGTGTATCGAATGGTAGTGTTTGGATTAAACGGATTCGGGTAGTTCTGATCCAAACGATAGTCGTCTGGAAGAACGAACCTAATCGGGTCAGTAGAAAGACCAGTTTGATCAGTCCCATTTTCTAGCAGTATAAATGTCCAATCTTTATGATTGACAACCTTTGTAGTCACTGAAGAATAATCTCCTAAACTGTCGACCCAGGTTTTAACAGTGGTACTCAGACTGTCATCAATACTTTGATATGAAACCAGAAGTTCTTTTTTGCCATCGGCATCAAAATCCAGTAATTCTCCACCCCAACCTGTCTCTATTTTGGAAGCAAATCCCCAGGGACTACCAGAATAAACAGTATCAGTGCCTGTAGAATCAATTGTGATGGTGGTATTAACTACATCGTGCTCACCATAATAGATTACTTCTTTCAAATAGCTCAAAGGTGACCTGGGATCAGGGCCAATGTATTTCAGAGCAGTAATATTGGGTACTGTGCGCCCAACAAAAAGAGTCTTTCTATCGTCTCCATCATAACCACTTCCAACATCGCCTATGAACTGCCCAATATTTGAAGCAATCTTTACCACGTGGTCTCCATTAACCTTAAGCACATCATCAGTACTATCGTAGTCAACTACGTAGACGTCACCAGAGCCTACTCCCCAAGATCCATAACTCGCAAAGTATGCCTCATCATTACCATCACCATCAATATCGTTCGCATACCCGCCCCATATTGAATACTGGTCGCTTCCCGCAGTTGCCTTGTAATAAGAATCGGTACTGCCAACAACAGGCGCAGCAAATCCTGTATCTGTTGAAGTGATGTTGTAGAAATGCATAGCGCTCCAAGTATGATTAATTACCTCATAGTGGCCATCTCCGTTCAGATCAGCAGGGAGTGCATGAAGAGGAGAGCCTCCGCCATAGTCACTTCTATTGACCCAAAATTCTTCAACCCAGGTTTCTAAACCACCGCCTGAACCAGACACAAGATCATCGCCATCAGTAAGGGAATATACGAGAGTTCCTCGCGGATTTCCCCGGCGAATATGTTGTACAAATTCATCTCTGCCATCACCATCAACATCAAAGATTGTTAGACGGTCATGGTCACCCCTAAAGGATGCTCCGTAAGAAGCTGTGCCAGCTCCATCTCCAGCACAACACTTATCAATTTCAACCTGGCAGACAGATGCATAAGTAGTCCCGTAATTATCACTGCCAACCACACCATCCCATTCATAAATATGGTAACCTTCCGAATCATCATTAGCGGAAGGAAAAACAATTTCCTGCTTACCATCACCATCCAGATCGCCAACTGCCATTGTTCGTGGGTTGTAAGCATAATGGGTTGTTATAACTGGGGAAGTCCATACTGCATCAAAGGCATTATTAGCAGCATCGTATTCAAAAACCACTACTCTGCGCCCAGCATAATCATTAGAAATAACTTCCTTTTTTCCATCACCGTCCATATCCATTCCGCCGATAACGGTTCTAGAATCGTGACCAAAAACTGAATCAACATCAGCTCCATAGCTCATTGCGGCAACTGACCAGTTCGGCGCCAGATGTTCAGGGTTGTCCCCTCCTTTATCAAAGGAAAATTTATCATAATCCAGCACAAAAATCTGGGGCTGTGTCGCGTTGGAAGCATACAGGTTGGTTAGTACTACTTCCAGATTTCCATCTCCATCAAGATCATTGTCAGAAATATCAAGCGGATAGTAGCGGTCAGCCGGTTCACCCTTACTTTCAAAAATAGTACTAACATCATATCTGCTAGCACTGGTAGGGTCACCACCCATAAATTCCATTCGTACAACCGTTTCACCGGTTCCAGTCGTGGCTATAATATCCATTTTTCCATCTCCATCTATATCACCCATGTCACTGCCGCGATTTCTTGAACCAAATCTAAGTACTTCACTAAAATCGTCTGCAGCAAGAAAATTAACCCCTAATGAGTCAGCGGCTTTCAACATCAGATCATCTGCATAAAAAGACCCGGAAGTTGATGAGGAATCCGGCGCAGTAAACATTACACCCACTTGAACGACAGTAGCGCCAGCGGGCACCGTGCAGAGCTGATCCAAATGGTGCCAGGCGTCAGCAGTAGCTGAGCCTTGAAAATCGACTGATTCCATGCCCAGGAAAGCCCAGCCAGGAGCAAAATATTTAGCAAACAAAGTACCGTGAGCACCGAGTGTGCTAAAACTATCAACGCTACTATGTAAAAACTCTGCTGATATTGCAAACTGCGTACCAGGAGCTATTGCGTCAAAAGCATAAAACGCGTTATTTTCCGTACTATTGCCGCCAGCACCCGAAACCTTAAGCGCTGCTGTACCTGCATGCGCTGTAAACAATACTGCAGCAGAAGTGTCATACAAGGTTGTGTCCACACCGGCAGACGTGGTATCCATAGTGCTGGTGACAACTGGAGGTAAGAGCGTATCGCCCGTACTCATCAGTGCCATATTCGTCATCGGACTTGGAAAAAAGGTCCAACCTGTAGTACCACTCTCGAGTCCACCATTAGTAACTAGGTTTGTATCAAGAGATAAGTCATCTAAAGTAAAAGAAACAGTATTTTCCAGGTAGTATAATTTGCCATCGGTCATTGGAAACCAGGCATCCAGATCCATATCACCATCAGCATCATAAAACGCAAAGCCATTTCTCCTGAAAGAAGCAGCGTCTCCCGTAGTATAAAGTTGATCCATCTTTGATTCAACACTGTAGGCATCTGTCCCAGTGGCTTCAAAAACAGTCATGCTAAAGTTGTTCCAGGTGTTCACCCACAATTCAAGTTTACCGTCACCATCAAAATCCACAGCATCCAGATTGTAAAGAGAGCCACCATTAAGGTCAAGTGTATCAAGGTATTCACTTGTGAATGTAGAAAGGTTATCAAATCCGGCCAAAGGTGGTTCATCAATGGAAAGTCTCCGCTTTGCGCGGTCCACAGTACAGAGTTCCTTAATACCGTCCCCATCTAAATCATATACTTCATATCCCGCCGGACGAAAATTATCCGCAGATGTCATACCGTATTGATAAAGCAATGTCGCTGTTGTAGGAAAAGTTAAATCGGCATTCTGTTCAAAAATGTATGTTCCCCAGGTAGCATCATTATAACCAACTGCCGGGGGCACACCAAAATAAATCTCATGCAAGCCATCACCATCGATATCAGCATGAAACATGCCGGGCAAACTATTGCCGGGCTGGGGCGTGACAAAGTGCCATACATGATTGTACCCACCACTACCATCAGCTTCATATAGAAAGACACCTAATTTTCCAGGGTCGGGACCACCAGGAGCCAAGGTTTCATCAATAGTAAATAAAATTTCGTATAAACTGTCACCGTCAAAATCCATTCCCGCAAGAACACTTTGAGCGCCCAAGGCTGTAAAATTGGAAAAATTTACATCTCCATGACCATTTAAAGAATAGTCCAGAGAAAAATCTCCGCCGGCGCTGTAGTCATCTGCAACGAGAACCGATTGCAAGGATACGATTAGAATGATTGATATTAGCTTTTTAAACATAGTAACTCCTTCGTTTTGATTGGAATAATTAATACCCACACCAGCAAAATGTATTGTTTATATAAAAATAAACCAAGCAAAATTAATTTATCTATTTGATATCCTTAAGGGTCATGGACAAAGATAAAAATTGGATAAACAGCTTAATAAATAATATTATGAATTTAGTATAGAAATAACCGCTTCCAGTTCATCCAGCAGTTCCGTTTCACCACGAAAACCAAAGCTTCTATGACGGATATTGCCAGCCTTGTCGATAATTAATTTGGTAGGCAAAAGTGTTACCCCATAAGATTCAAAAACTTCATTTTTATTATCCATCAATACGTGGAAAGGATAATTATTTTTTTCCATAAGATCTTTCACGGCCTGAAGCTTATCCTCTGCTGTTTCTTTAGAGTTCACAAACAAGATTTTTACTTCATTCCCCTTCTCGTATTTGTTAAGCGCTTTTTTCATAGCGGGAAAAGAAGCTTTACAAGGGCCGCACCAGGTTGCCCAAAAGTCCAAAATCACTATTTTCCCTTTGTAGTCAGATAAAGATACCTCTTTTCCATCTGTATCTGTGAGAGTAAAAGACGGGGCTAATTGTGTTACCATTTCAGATTGAATTTTTGCCTTAAGATCATCCAGCGCCTGGGTTTTCAAATCAGAATAATAAGAAGTAAACCCTGCGTCTGATCCTTGGCTGTTAACAAATATCTGTTTTAAAAACTCTTCCATTTTTGGAGACTGAATACCGCTGGCAATGCTCTCTTCCAGAATTTTTTTCGCCCCATCTAAGGAACCATTCTTAAATAACACTTCAGCATAGTGCTCGTTCACCTGTTTATTTTTCTTATTGGTTAGTTGATATGCCTCTTCACTATACGTAAGTGCAGCGTCAGCATTACCCAATGCGTTGGCGACTACCGCACTCGCATCCAGCGCTAAAGCAAGCTGTTTTGCTCTAGATTCTTTCCATACACTTGAAATTTTTAGCGGCGGTTTTGAATTGCTTGGCTCATCATATTCCTGACGAGAAACAGCAACAGATTTATTTATTATTTCTAATACCAAGCCTAAATCATCATTTTTTGTTTCTTTCATGCTATTTACAGCGGAAAATACTGGTCTTTCACTCCACGTCTTATCATTAAGAACCTTAAAATATTCCAATGCCTGCTTATAGGAACCTTCTTTTATAAATTCACCAATAATCACACCACGCATATAATTAAAACCGGAATAGTCAGGGTACTTGGCTTCAAATTCGTCTAAAAATATTTTCTTTTCAGCCGACCCAACTTTTTTATAAAATTTAATAGCCTCTTCCCGTTGTACCCAGCGACCGGCGGGGAATTTTTCCCGAGATTTCGTTTTATAATAATCTGACTTTTCCTGGTTCTTGACTGCACCATACCAGGCACTCAGGAAAAACAAGTGTTCTTCGGACCATTGATCTGGATTGTCTAAGGCCTGGAGATTGGCCTCAATTTCAACGAATCCATCCGAGCCCTTACTTTTTTTCAATGCAGAAAAATACGAGAATGCAAAGCCAGCCTTTTTATCTGGATTTCTTAAAAATTCATTATTATAAAAACTAAGTAAAGTATCTGCATAAAGTGTCTTATCTAATACAGCCCCCCAACCCCGGCGCACAAGCGATGCAGCGTACCCAGCCTCAGCCCCTGGTAAAAGACGTTGGTCTGATGTATATAAAGGCACCCAGTATCCCAGTCCTTCATTATAGTCTGTATCCGTTTCGTTGTTTAGGGTAACGACTAAACCAACAACGGAATCTGGAACCAGAATCTTTACCAGCCATCCGGTATCCTTTCTTTTCATTTTATATTCTTCAGTGTCAATCACATTATTAGGCATAGAAAACATGGAAGCTGGCTTATAATTTTTGTTTCCGTATGTTCGAACTATTGCAAATATTTGATTTGCACTTTCAAGTATAGTGCCTTTCGGATTGTAAAGCAGCGTTACTGTTTCACCGGCTTGAGGGTTTGCTGGTGATGTGGAAAAGACACCAGAAAAATCATAACTGCTGCAGGACATAATCAGGCAGATAGAAACAGTAAAAATCAATCCTGTAAATATTTTTGTGAAACGCGTCATCATTATTTATACCTTTTCATTAGTGTAGTACAGAAACCTAAAATTCTAAATCCAAACCAAAAACCATTTGTCTTCCCAGTGCGGGCTGTGTAATTGCCCTTGATATATCTTCATGTTCAGTCAAGTTGCGAATATCTAAATAGGCAGCCAGATTATTAGTAAACCAATAATTACAGCGCAAACGAACCGTTACATAGGGCTTGTAATTTATCAATACATCTTTACTATAATAACTGAAAGGATCAACATCTGGATTATAAAACCCGTCATAATAGAGCAGCCAATCTCTACCTTTCTTTTCGCCGGTATAGTTTAGATCTATAACTAAAGTACCACCTTTACGATTTTTTGATGTAATTCCAGGTAAACTATACGCAAGAGACAGGTTTGCGGTAGACGTGGGGACATCGTTTCTTCTAACCCCTTCATCAAAAAACCCCTCGTAACCCTGATCATTTTGCCGGATAGAATCCTGTCCCCACCTGCTGTCCAAAATAGAATAGGTGGCATTAATGTCCAAAGGTCCAAACCTTGTCTTGACTGCAAATTCCCAGCCCTTGTTAATAATTTCCCCGAAATTAATATACCAGTATTCCTGCTTTAATGTTGCCGGGTCATTTATACTGGGGTCATTCTGAATGCCATCTAGAAAAAGTTGATCAAAATAAGTTACTTCCAGAAAAAAATTATCACCGATATAAAAATCACCCCCAATTTCATAACCTGATTGTCTTTCAGGTCGTAGATTAGGGTTACCAATGTTAATACTATAGCTTGATTCACTGGGCAGCGCCTGCATCGCTTGCGGAGGATTGATTCCACCACCACCCCATGCGGCCCTTGTCTTGCAAATCAGGCCACCTAGTTCCCAAATATACGATAAGCCTATCCGGGGACTGAAGTGCCTGCCGTAATCTTTACCAAAATATTCATTCTCTTCCATTCGCTCACCAACGGTCAAAAAAATCCTTTCTTGGTAACCCAGTACTGCTTCGGCATAATACCCCATATTACTATTGCTTTGATCTACAAGTGATGCATCTTCAAAATCATCATAATAATATTGGTCTTTCTCCTCATCTACTGTTCCAGATAATCGTACATTACTACTCTGGGTTCGCTGCACGCCGGCGGTAACATCCAATTCTAACAGGTTTGGGAATTCCTTTTTATAGTGCCAAAAGTAGTTCATAGTGGTTCGGTTCCAATCATGCTTTAAATAACTCCCGCTGCCACTGCTGCCCCACTTCCTATATAGAGATTGTCGGGTATCATTTCCAATAATAAGAGTCTGATACCAGTTTGGATTAAAATTGTGGGTAAAGTTTAGGCTGAATCCCGGTTTGTAGTATTTTATGAACCCATCAGATACAGAGTCAGCCCAGTGTCCAGGTGCATCTGTCCAGCCTCTTTCTTCTTGATATTTTAATAAATGGAATAGATTACTGATAAACCCTTGTTCCCCCCAACTCTGAAATGTTTTAATATCAATTTTTGCTGAACCCATTCTTGCATTGAGAGCACCATGCAGCTTTAATACTTCAATATTTTTTCCATTGCTGGGCATCACTTCTTCATCTACAGTATTATTTGCTCCCAGGTTATAACTAATATCGGACGTACTTCTACCGCTAAGACTAAACGAAAGTTCCTGTCCAATCACATTATCATTTCCTTTAAAATCCTTTAGAATTGGCGCGGCTGTGTTTTTTCGGGCCATTTTCATTCTCATTACAGTCTTTTTGGTTCCCGACCCTCTTTTGGTAAAAATATGGATTATTCCACTTTGGGCATTAGCCCCATGTAGAGTAGACCCCATAGGTCCACGCACTATTTCAACTTTTTCAATGTCGCTGGGATCAATAAAATCAGCAATGCCAGGATTTGATTGAACATCAAATCCAAGCAGTTCGACCCCATCCACATATATTTTTACATCGCCAAGTGGTCTTCCTGCGCCGCTTGTACCACCCCTCAAAGTGAACGCATAATTGTTTTGCCCCGGTCTATGTGGCAGATTTGCATACCCACCGGGAACCTTCCCCGATAAAACTTCATCAACACTTCGTAATGGAAGCCTACGTAGTTCATCTTGAGAAATGAGCGTGACTGGAGATGCCTGTGCTCTTTTTTTCCGTTCGCTGAAACTGGCCGAAACAACGATCTCGTCCAAGTCAATTAGAGATTGTTTCATGATGAAATCTGCAGTAAGCATTTCTCCTTCTTGCAGCAGAACGTCTCTGGTTACTGTCCTGTGGCCGATATACATTGCTGATAACTGATAAGGTTTACCAACAGGGACTTTATGGATAATATAATTCCCTTGGTCATCGGATGCTGCGCCCAAAACAGTGTTTTTGAGGATCAAATTCGCACCCACAAGTGGTTTCCCCTTCTCATTTTGAACTACGCCAGATATAGTTCCTCCTTGAGGGTAAAGGGTAGAACCCAAAATCAAAAAATACAGAAAAATAATGTTTCTCAATGGTTTACTAACCTTATGTGAGTATGATGCAGGCTGATAATTACTTCAGCAACATCATTTTTCCAGTAAGGATCTGTTGGCTAGACTTTATTGAATAAATATAAATGCCAGAAGGTAGAGATTGAGAAAAACGATCTGTACCATTCCAGGATACAGTATGCTGTCCCGGGTTTACATTGCCAATAAAAAGGTTCTTAACCAGCTGCCCCTGTATATTGTGGATATTGATATTCACGTCGGATGAGATATCCATAGAATAAATGATGTTGGTAATCGGATTGAACGGGTTTGGATAGTTGCCATGCAGACCAAAATTATTGGGTATTACATCATTATCCGTTGCTAGCGTCCCCACGAGATAGGATTGCTTATTCGTGTTAGATATGTTTCCCTCAACATCTTGAGCAGATACCCAATAATAAACAGTGGTACCATTGGACACGCCTGGAATGTCAGTGTGATAAGCATACATCTGCAAAACTAAATTAAATACTGTAGTCATATATTCTGAAGTTGTATCAGCCGTAAGAGAATTAAGCTGGTAGTGAAGAACTACCACATCAATACCCTCTGACCCACCAGAAGGATTATAATCATTTGCAGTCGCCATGACCTTAATCTCTGTCCAAGATGGAATTGGATCCGGTAATCCAGTTGTAGTCGAAAGGCCTACATGATAGATGTCAATTTCCGGCGGAATATCTCCTGTAATATCGACGACATACTGAAATTTCCAAGCATTTGGCATAATATGCCAGCCATGTTCACCGCTTGGTCCACTGCAACCACTTGCGAAATATTGAAGACCCGGGGAAGGATAAAGATAGGAAGCATCAGCTGCATTCAAGAGGATCCTTGTTGATTCGTCGGCTGGATCGCCGGCGCCATCGGCCAGGTAGGTTACCACCACTGCAATATACTCGTCTTTTACAAATTGTGCACCACCACCTGCAAAATTAACGAAAAAAAGGCCTGCAGAACCACCAGAGGGCCTTGGTATCATAACATCATTACCAGCCGGTAAAACTTTGGTACCCAAAACCGGTTGTCCGTCTGCTACTTCCGGTTCGGTGGAACAGACACCCGTACCTGCGCTGAAATTGTTCCAAACCAAATTGGAAGCTGAACTTAGATCGGGAAAAGCGATTGAATCATTTCCTGTTGAATGAGCAAAGCCGATCCATCCGCTTTCAGCCGTATCCCCAAAGCTATACATCGATCCTGCTGATGTAAATGGGTATCCAGCCGTATCCGGCCTATACACCTCAACCTTAAGACTAGGATATGTTCCATCCGTGTTCCATTGATGCACACCCACACCCACACCATTAAGAGTTAAATCACCTGGAACCTGGAAGACTTCCATCATGATGTCACCAGGGGAAAATCCTATATTGACCGTATCTTCCAACCCCACATTTAGCGTATCAACCAAGCTACGTGAGAGAACCGTCTGTGCAGTAGATGTATTTCCCTGGCTTGCTTCCAAGATCGTAAAAAAACAGATACTCAAAATCAGGTATATTTTTATTTTTTTCATTGAATTCCCTAAGGCTTGAGATGTTTCAGAAAACTGTAAGAATGAATATAGTTTATTTTATGATATTGGTAGGTCAATTATTTTACGTCATTGGAAAAAGATAAAGATGGGGCTTGACTTTGGAATTTATCGACTTCGAATTTCTTGATCAAACCATCCGGCCATCGGATATGAATACTTTTCACCTTACGCTGACTTGTCCCCTCACCGATAAAAACAACCGGAGCTGATTGGGATAGATACCCGCCACCCGCTGAAACTTCATGAAGCTGGATTGAATTATCAGAAAAATTCACACTGACTTTCGCCCCAATATGATTTTGACCTTCAGATAAATCCGATATTCTAATAGCCATTGATTTAGACTGTGTTTGGTTTAAAAAAATCTTCAAATTTCTGCTATTTACACCGGCGATAAAATCAGGGCGCTGATCCTGGTTTAAATCACCAATTGTAAGGCTGGTACCATCCCAAGGAACAATAAGTCCACTAATGGCCGGGGCAACACTTTCAAACTGTCCTGTACCATTCCCTAAAAGCAGCAGGCTGACACCCCCATCCATATAACCAGTTTCCCGTTGTGGTCCATAAAAATTTTGCACCACGTATAAATCTAAATTCCCATCTCCATTAATATCGCAGACTGCTGAACCAAAGATCGGGCTGGCCTGAGCCATCCGCGGCAACGGCTGAAATTCCAATCGAACTTTCCCCTTATTATCCGTTTGGTTGATAAGTACGCCCGATGCCAAATTGTTTACCTCAAATTGTTCCGCATCATTGATTCGATCCTCAGTGTAGATATCTTGTAATGATGTAATAGCGAACTTGTGATAGGTTGGCAGCTTTTGCTTGATCATAGGCATTGCTCCACTGGAACACCCCAGACCTCGGTGAGGTAAGCAAATACCATTCTCGTATTTGGCTTCGATTATTCGTTTTATCCCATTCCCTTCAAAGTCTCCATAATACATTATTTCCGGTTTTGTTGTAGAAGCTTGATATTTGGTATTAAGGCCAAAATTACCTACCAAATAATCCGTATCTCCATCGTTATCCATGTCTCCGCCGCTAATACTGTTATACCAACCCTGCTGATTGGCCAGCCCTGCTTGGGAAGTTCGATCAATTAGTTTGCCATTCTCATTATGAAAATACCGTACTGGACCCCATTCGTACGTTACCAGTAAATCAGGCTGATGATCACCATCTACATCTGTAAACAGGGCACTTGTAACCATCCCGGATTGTTTGATTTCGGGGGCAAAAACGTCAGTTACATCTTCGTATTTGGACCCTTTGTAGCGCAGCACATACGACTGTGGTGATTCAGGATATTTTCCGGGGATAATCCTTCCGCCGATAAACAGTTCCAGATGACTATCACCATCGATATCAGCAGCGGCCACCACGCTGCCACTGCTACGAATATCTGGTAACAGATCCAAGGATCCTTTTTGGAAATTTCCAGTCCCATCATTTATATATAAACGATCTCGCAGTAATACATCTCCTGGTTCACATTCAACCCCACCACTAACTACATATAGATCGAGATCACCATCGCGATCGGGATCAATAAACAACGCACCCATATCTTCAGAACGGACGTCATAGGTAAAGCAAAATTGTAAAGCATTTTTAAATTGACCATTACCCAGATTGAGAAAAAGCATACCCATAAAACCTGCAGATCCACCAATAAAAACATCATCGTATCCATCACCATCGACATCTCCCCATGCCATCCCTGGTCCAAGCTGGGATGATTTGTTTGGTAACAGCTTTTGCC
>UINC01001614.1_pt1 | contig 19320 bp, 20 predicted proteins | sample 5385821 | NCBI WGS metagenome assembly UINC01 (sample SAMEA4666929, study PRJEB26691) | marine metagenome | isolation source: Pacific Ocean | place: Pacific Ocean | collected 2011-10-13 | reverse complement strand
GCTGCGAGGCCCAATGGTCCGGATACTGATGATTCGGGGTAGAACGCAGCGGGTTGGTGAGGGTTCTCGCCGTAGCGCAGCCCGGTTCCCAAACCGGATGCGAGGAGGATGCGCGAGGGCACGTCCGAGTCTGTGAACCTGCCCTCCAGTTCGTTGGAGACCGTCGCATCGTAGGCCGTCGTCCTCTGGTAGGCGGCGAGCGCCAACGCCTCTCGGGCCTCGACGTCGACTCCCGATGGGCTGCCGTCAGCGGTGGCGAGAGCGTCCAGCACTCCTGGATACTGGTCGGGATGGGTGAGCACCAGCACGTCGTGGTGGTTCTTAGCGGCTGAACGAATCATGGTGGGCCCGCCGATGTCAATCATCTCGATGAGTTCGTCAATCGGCGCAGGGGGGTCGCGCGCAGCGACTGCTTCAAAGGGATACAGGTTGACGCACACGAGGTCGATTGTTCCGTATCCTAGATCTGAGAGGGTGTCCATGTCGTCCTTACGGTCACGACGTGCGAGGATTCCTCCGTGGACAGCGGGGTGAAGCGTCTTGACGCGCCCATCGAAGGCCTCCGGGTGGCCAGTGTCTTCGCTCACTTCTTTGACTTCTAGTCCCGATTCGCTGAGTGCGCGTGCAGTTCCACCTGTGGACAGCAACTCCCAGCCCATGCCTGCGAGAGCCGCTCCGAGGTCTTCGATTCCTGACTTATCCCAAACGCTCAGCAGGGCGCGCGGCGAAACCATGATTTTGCGTGAGTGCGGCGGCCTTGAATGGTTCGCGTCCACAGCCCTAGTCGCCTCGTGCCGAGATGACCTGATCGATTCTGAGCATGCTCATCGCGGTCCCGGTAGCGGACACGAGAGAGTTCTCTATGACCGAACGGGGGTGCCAGACTCCATTGACCTTCCAAGTCTTGCCTTCCGGAGAAATGCCCACCGGGGCGGTTCCCTCCCTCGCAGCGGCTCGGAGCTCCAGCACGCGGTCTAGGGGATCATCGCCTCCGTTTTCCGCCAGGGTTGCTGGTATCGTCTCAAGTGCTCTGGCAAACGCCTCCATGGCGAGCCTCTCCCGGCCTCCCTGAGCCTCCAATGCCCTTCTAACCGCGTGGGCCATCCTAGCGTGGATGGAACCTGCTCCGGGCAGCAGTTCCTCATCGAATGCCAGCGAGGTTGCTCGTAGGGAGTCGTGTAGCCCGCGAATAATCTCCTCAGTTCCAGTCTCACCGGCCCCTCCCACTTCTATGGTAACAATAGCTGGGCTTGGGCAGTTCTCGATGCGAATCACGTCCTCTACGCTATCTGATTCCTCTCGCCTCTCCCACGAGAGGCGGCCGCAGTAACCCAGATCCGAGGCCTCAAGATCCAAGGGTGAGTCGACCAACCTCGCACCCAAAGCCTCGGATGCGTTGCGTATCTCACTTGAGTCCAACTCGCCGACGGCGAGGACGCCCGAATCTGCAAGACGGTGTAGGATGTCCCTATCGACCTCGCCGGAGCATAGCACGGCGCTCGCTCCACTGCCGATGACGCTCGCGGCAATCGCATCCCTGCGCTCGTGCTCGGCTTCGATGAAAGAGTCCAGTTCGCCCGCATTGGTGATCTTGATCTCGACGTCCCTAGTCAGCTCCCTCATCTTGAGGTCCCCGTCGAGGCAGGCGACTTGGGCGTCACTCAGGTCGTTGGGAAGTCCATCCATTATCACCCGCCTGTTGACGACGATACCGCTGACCAAGCGAGAGTCGCGCAGACCGCCGGTGCCTGTCTTGTGCATTGTGACGTGCTCAGCGGCCGCACCCTCGCGATTTTTCGAGACAATGGAGAGCGCCTCGACGATCATCGGGGCGAAGAGATCCAGTGCGGACTCGGCGACCTTGCCGCGAAGGGCTGTCTCGGCCACGGCTACCAGACCGGGCTTGTCTGACTCTCGTGCATCGGCACTCATGTGCTCACGGGCCGCCTCGAGGGCGAGGGCGTAGCCGTCAACGAGGGTAAGCGGGTGGAGTCCTTTGCGCAGCAGGGTGTTGGCCTCAATCAGCAGTGAGCCGCAGATTAGCATCGTGGTGGTAACGCCATCGCCGCAGTCCTCCTCCTGGGAGTTGGCCATCGAGACCATCATCTTCGCCGCTGGGTGCCTGACGAGGAGCTCGGCGACGATTTTGGCGCCGTCGTTCGTGACCGCGGTTGCGCCGTCGGTCTTGTAGAGCATCTTGTCGAGTCCCCTTGGCCCGAAGGTCGGCTTGAGCAGATCGGAGAATACGCGTGCGGCGATGATTAGCTTCTCCTGAACCTCGGTGCCGCTTGTGACTTTGGTGTGCTCTGGGACGATGACGACCTTGGGTCGGTCTGGGCCCTCGCTCATGGTCTATTCGCGGAGAGGGGGCGACATGAATGCTTTGAGCAGCGAATTCGCTTGGTTGCCGGGCCAGAGGTGCGAATATCTATGGCAGAGCAGAGTGGCGAATCAGACATGGAGAGATGGCTATCGAGAGCTCTCTGGGTCGCAGTTCTGCTTGCGACGAGTCTGGCTGCCCCGGTCGCTTCGGCCCAGGATCAGGTCTTCCCCTCCATCAACTTCGATTGCGTCGAGGCGCAGATTGAGTTCGAATTCTCTGCCACTACGGATAGCGCTCAGGTTCACTGCACGGTGGAGAATCCGACCGCGTATTCCGAAGACGTCACGATTGGGTACGATACTGCTTCGATAGATGCTGACGGGCCGGATTCTATCACTGTGGAATCGGGTGCCACGGTGAGTTTCGAAGTCACCATGATCGTCGACAATAGCGTCGCAGTCGGCACTTACGAGTTGACCGTCTCTGCGCAGGTCACAAGTGCTGTGGGAGGCATACCAGTGGGATTCATCACCAACAACGAAACCTACTCCCTCGACGCTATCGTACCTGAGTTCATCGATTGTGGAGTTACGTACGGCCAAAGCTCGTTGACGGTTGAGGCCGGGGAGGACGTCTCCCTCAGTGCCTCATACTCCTGCGAGAGCAACAGGGACCAGAGCCTCAAGGTGGAGTTGCACATAGTTAACGATGGTTCGAGCCAAGAGGAGATGTGGCCCTCTGGATTCAATGACGTGAGCGAGCAGAATTGCGAGGTTCAAATCTCAAACGGTAACGGCATGAGCAATTGCCAGTTCCTAGTAACGACCCCTGCGAACCTAGCTGATGCGTGGAAAGGGTGCCTCGTAGTCGTAGATGAGAGGACGGTTACTGCACAATCGTGCCAGCAGGAGGATTCAATGACTTTGACCGTGAATGCCAAGGAATCGAGCGTGTCTGATATCGGGTTTGGTCAGAATGGCACCCTTCTCGAGGATCTGGGCATCTCCGAGGACGATGCTCCCCTTGTCATCGGGGGGACAGCGGGTGCCTTACTGCTGCTCATTGCAGTAGTCCTTATGGTTAGGAGAAGGAGCTAGCAGTCATTAGCCCAAAACTCTGATGAGCCATCGAATGGAGATGCTCGAGGTCACAGCGAGCGCCACCGAGGCTTCGGAGTCTAATCCGAACGTTGAGGTGAACAAGACGTACTGGACGAGTGTCAGGATTACGACAACCAAGGCATCCCAAATGGTGCTGCGGTCGAATCCGGAGTGGTTGATGATGTGGTCGCGCTCCCGTACTGCTACGACTGCCAGAGCGAGGGCCGCTAGGAGGATTAGATGACCGATTAGCCAGCCGACCGTGTCGCCGAACGCTAGGACAAGGTCGTCTTGGAATCCCATTAGCACCAACGACGCGAGGTCAATCACGCTGCTTGGGTGTCACCGCCGATTTTTGAACTGTACGCGAGACTAATTACGATGCTCGCCCTCGAGACACTGTGAATTCTGATGTCGATGTCGTGATTCCCACCTTCAGGAGGCCGGAAGCACTGGCCGAATGCCTCGCATCCCTTGAGAGGCAAACTCTGGCTCCCAAGTCAATTGAAGTAGTTGATGATTCTGAATCGGATCTCGGTCTCTCTGCGACTAGGAACATCGGCATCCGTCGAGGTTCGGGAGGAATCATCGCCTTTCTTGACGATGACTGCATCGCTTCTCCGAACTGGATTGAGAGCATTGAGCGAGCGATGGGGGACCCTGACCTCGCCGCTATCGAAGGGGGCGTCACCACGACCGACGCTACTGGAGATATTATCCCATACAAACCCCCAAATCGAATTCGTTGGAATCGATTCGTGGGTGCCAACATGGCTATTCGAAGATCTGTCATAGAAGAAATCGGCGGGTATGATGAACGGTACTATCTTCACAGAGAGGATACTGATATCGCATGGAGGATTCTCGGTTCGGGGGGGATCATTGCATGGCGGCCTGAGTGTCTAATTCACCACCCCACCCCAATCGGTTCCACATCCGGAGGTAAACTGGCTGCATTCCCACGTTCCGAGCAGCTCCTCTACAGATGCAGCCCTACGAAGTACGTCGAATGTGCAGCATCGAACATCTCTGTTCGCAGCGTAACGGGAAGCGCCCTCTTTCAATTCATGAGGGACTTGCGAACCTCTCATGCTCCAGGGGATGTGCCCCCTCTCACTCGCGGCGAATCCATTTCTCTATGGACTAGGGCCTGGCTCTTGGCGGTCAAGTGGAAGATCTTCCAAACTCTGAGAATAGAACATTCAGGGGGTGATTGAGATGCTAAGAAAGTACATCAGATTTCATGCTAATGGCTTTGAACAAATTGTCATATCATTACTTCTAAGGACAAAACGGCGAGGATTTTGTTGGATGTTCAATTTATGGATGAAAATTTCACGCAAAGATGTTCGGTTTGTGTATTCGAAACGTGAACTTAGGTATTATGCCACAGCTAAGGCTTTACCCGGTAGGAAAGTTTTTTTCAAGCATGAAAGACAAGGGTTGGTCAACTATAGACAAGGGTTGAGTGAGCGTGCCAATTCCATTGGAAAGACATATTTTTTGGAAGGCTTGCAGTTCAATGACGGTGATGTCGTTGTTGATTGTGGAGCAAACTTGGGAGATTTGAAACTGTGGTTTGATATTCGTGGAATGAATATAAGTTATATTGGGTTTGAGCCATCTCCAGAGGAGTTTGGCTGTCTTCAGGACAATATTGGAACAGGTGTTGCAAAGAGCGTTGGGCTTTGGAACAAGGAAGGCTCGTTTGAGTTTTTTGTCAGTTCGCAGAAAGCTGACTCATCATTAATAGAACCAAAACACTACGAGAGTGTTATCGAAATTCCTACAATCCGATTGGAGGGCGCCCTAGAGGGACCGGTCAAACTATTGAAGTTAGAAGCGGAAGGCGGGGAGCCTGAAATTCTTGAAGGTTTAGGGGAAAGACTAGCAGATGTGCATTTCATTACTGCAGACTTGGGTTACGAAAGAGGGATGCTTGAAGAAAGTACTTTGGTACCCGTTGTGAATTTCCTTTTGGAACGGGGCTTTTCAATTCGGGCCATTTCGCACGATCGTATAGTGGCTCTTTTTGAGAATAATCTAATGAGTGAGGGGGAAATAACCCCTTAACTCACGGTACCGACTTAGGGAAAACTCTCAGTGGCTTGTTGGGTTGAGGGGATGCAGGAAACCCCGTATTTCCTCAATCATCAATCGATCGTAGAGAATTAAATCGAGGTGGGATGAGTTCATGAACTGCTTCTTTTCTTCCTCGGAGATTCCAATCTTGCGCCTCAAGAGATACTTCCAAGCTGTGTATAGACGCAAACGCCCGACTAAAGATTTGAGCAGCCACAGGTTTCCGAATGTGGCGTGAGAAAAAACTGGTTTGCTCTGCCACCCAAGGGCCTCGAAGAGGTGATTGCTCAAATCATACTGCCTCTCGGTTACAAGCACCAAATCGAAGAGGCGTAAGTTGGAGAAAGCGGTTGACAGTGAATTTTCATCGAGTTGTCCTTCGGGAGCAGAGTAGTTCCTTGAAAACACCCTGACAAGAAAATTGTCCTGTTTGATTCTCAGTTCCTCGGAAAGAAACCCTCCCAGCGTCCTCGATTTGGTGAATCCATGATAGTAATCGTAGTTGAAATTGGAGATTAATCTGCTCCAGGGCTCGCGCAGGCATGTGACTAGGACCACTCTGGGATCGGAATGAAGGGCTTCGTATATCGGCGCTCCCCACTCGGTTGCCACGAAGGTCACGCCCTCGGCCTCACACTGGTCAACGAAGGCTGTCAGCAGGTCTTTGTCGAACTCCCAGAGAGGAGTCAACTCGCCCTCGGGTGTGTAAGGGTTGCCGTTCTTGTGATTCTCAAAAAGAACCTCGCCGTTAGCAATCGCTTGGTTGACTATCAGACTGCCGGCGGCCTTGTGTACGTGCTGGAACCAAATTAGCCTGTACATGTCCGCCCCCGTGCAATGTGGTTAGTCGATTGTATTTCACTCCCGCGTTGAATGGATTCTCCGATTGAGTGATAAGTTCGGATATGAGTAAGACGAGTGTGGGAGATGGTCCTGTGGTCGATGGGTTTCTGCTGGGGATGCCCAAGTGCGGAACGACTTGGCTTGCGAACATTCTCGCCCAGAACTCATCAATCGACTTCTCAGACCCTAAGGAACCGAACATCATAGCTAGTCATCGAGGTACTTTTGGGAGGGACGCCAGTGAGCCGAATCTAGAGGCCTATGGGAGGGTGTTTTCAGGTAGTGGGTTTCGAGTAGATGGCTCTGTACACACCTTTTCTTGTCCGTTGTCGCCGAGCAGAGTGTATGCTGTAAATCCCAAAGCACGATTTGTCGTCTGTCTGAGGGAACCCGTGGGGAGGGCATTCAGCCATTGGAAGATGGTTAGGGACAATCGTGCTGACCGAAGGAACGGAGTTGACTGGTCCGACTTCGAGACTGCTTGGGGGGATCAAAGGCTGAAAGACGACTCGATGTGGTCAGCTTCCATGGGCAGGTGGCTTGAGATATTCGAGATTGAGAGCTTCCTCCTCATTGATAGCGAGCGCATGAGGGTCAAGCCCGAAGAGGTGCTAGGCGAAATCACGTCTCACTTTGGCCTGCCTCACTACGACTACGACTACGAGGCGACTAGGGGAGCGAACACCTCCCGAAGTAGGAGGGGAATGACCCGTCTAGGGTATGTCTTCAAGAGGGTTGTTCGCCTCATTCCACAGAGCATCAGGGGGACTCTCGCACGCCCTTTGCAGAAACGTTCACTGAACATATACAACCTACCACTAATCAGCAAGAAAAGAGAGGGCGCGTCTTTGACAGAGGAGTATTACAGGATGTGCGCAGAAGAGGTGGTTCCTGATATGGAAAAATTTGAGGCAATTACGGGATTCCCCACTCAGCATTGGGTAGATGCGTTTCGCTGACTACCGTATGATGACCTCTGAGGGCAACAAGGACCCTAGGCTCTCGAAGAATGTGGTGTCGTCGCTCAGTCTCTCCCTAATTGCTTTCTCTACTTCGGGAGGTATTTCTGGCGCGCTAGTTGGAACGTGTTTCCAACCTCTCCTCCTTAACGGGTCCAGCAGGGCCTTTCGCAATGTCCTGCTAGGTAACAGCACCCTAGCGGCGCTAAAGACCCAACTAGGAGGCTTCCTGAGGAATTTCCTGAAGGGAGAGTTGGAGAGTTGCCCTCTTGTATTCTTTACGTCTAGGTTTCGCGGCATCTTCGTCGAGTCGATGCCCAACCAATCCGAGAGATCTTGAAGGACTCCTCTGGAGTTCTGTGCAATCGAGGACAGGGGAATTACCCGAACCCTATCTGCTCCAATCTCATCGACCCATGATTGAACGAAATGGGAGTATCTAGGGTAGGTAAGAAAACCCCAAGTCTCAGCGTTGTTATTGTCAGCCACCCAATCTTGCGACTGCAGCATATTGAACAGGCTCTCAAACGTCGTATCATACTCAACTGACCTTCTTATTTGTGAGTAAAGGCTAATCATGAGATCGTAAGGGTCTCTAAGTGTGATTATTACCCGCGCTTCTGGCAACAAATCCCTTACCGATTCCAATGCTCTGCTAAAATAGAGATGCTGTGGGGACTTGTCGATTATCCAGCGCTGCCCTCGGTAGTGATCCATGTCAATCTCATGTGGCAACTGGAGAGTTCCCCTCGGTCTCTGTGGAGAAATCGGTAACTCCAAGGGACCAGAAATCAGGAATCGGCTCTCCCAAGCGCCAGAATGGTAATTTTTCCAGGGATGGTATACCTCTGGATGCTTCCTGAGCCACAACAGTAGAGATGTTGTGCCACATTTCGGTGCCCCGATGAGTAGGAGGTTGGGTCCTGGGACTACTGAGGGCATCTGATTCGTCTCGACGCAGATATCGTTCAATGATAAGTCCTAAGTAACAGAGAAGAAGCAATATGCGGCTTGGTGCTCGTTTCATCATGGCCATCGATATCGACGAACAAGATGTCGCGTGTCTGCTCTCTATGGCAGAGATGCCCGATGTGGACTCAATATCTCCGATGCAAGGTGGATGGGCAAACACGAACGTCCTGCTGACGCTCGTTGACGGATCTAACGTCGTCCTGAAGGCTTGGGACGCGAACACGGTGGAAGAGGTGGGGCGAGTAATCCAGCGTCACGCACATCTGGACGCGCACGGCATCCCTACGCCGGTTCCCTTGGAGCTATCAAGCGGAAACAGGCACGTCGAACGAAAGGGGGTGGCTTGGGCCCTTGTGCCCCACTACGAGGGAGGGCTGCTCGGCTCAGATACGGATTCCCTCAGAAGCCTCGGTGAGGTGCAGGCTAGAATGCACCTCATTCCAATCGACGATTTCTTTCCCGAAGTCTACACAATGGGGTTCGAGTTTTTCAAGAGGGTGTTTGCTTTGGCGGAGGAGCGTGATGCTTGGTCGCCTTTCTTGGATTTGCTTCGCAGGGAGGCAGCGTCCTTGGAACCTCGGATACCCCACGACCTGCCCAGTGGAATTCTCCACGGCGACCTCTTTCCGGACAACGTCATCGGCAGTGGCGGGGAGGTCGCTGCGATTCTCGACCTCGAGGAGGCATGGATTGGACCGCTCGCCTTCGACCTCGTGATGTCCTTCGTGGGCTTCGGCTGGGAGGATAGCGAGCCGTTGGAGGGACGTTGGCGCGCGCTGCTCGAAGGCTACGAGTCTGTTCGCCCGCTGACCGAGGTGGAATGGTCGGCTTTGCCCCACCTAAACCGGTATGCAACTCTGTCGATAGCGGCTTGGAGGTACTGGAAGCACGTCATGTCAAGGCATGACCCAAACCTAGCGGAACGATATCTGGAGATGGTGGACAGGCTTGATGTGTCGCTCCCGTTCTTGGAGGCTCACTCATGATCGGCTGCGTGCACTCAGTCTGCGTTCGCGAGGGAGGGGGGGTTCCCAAGATGCCACTCAGAGTGGCGAGGGTGGGCATCGAGGGCATCGAGGGCGACAAGAGGAGGAGCCCGCGCAGGGCCGTCATCATCTACTCGCTCGAGAGGATAGAGGGTCTGCGCGAGGAGGGGCACCCCGTCGCCGCACCCGGCAGCCTAGGCGAGAACATAACCGTCGAGGGTCTCGACTGGGGCTCGCTCGAAGTGGGCAACAGGCTGCAAGTCGGCGAGACCGTGCTCGAGTTGACGGGGCCCACCGCGCCGTGTCACATGATCGAGGATCAGTTCTCCGATGGAGACTCTGGGAGGATCGAGGAAGGGCGCTTCCCCGGCTGGTCCAGATGGTGCGCCGCAGTGCTCGAAGAGGGTGTGGTAAAGCCAGGAGATATTGTGAAGACCGGTGCGCCGGGTCAATCTTGAAGACTGATGGGCGGTGTGACTGGGGCATGATAATGAGCACGTCTGGAAACAGGCTCGGCTTCTTCGAAAGGATTGGAAGAGGCTGGAAGATGACAAAGCTCGGAATGGCAGTAGTCAGAGCGGACCCGGAGCTATTGGTTTACACCCTACTCTCAGCGGTGTTCTCTATTGTAGCATCGATCGCGGTGATTTCTGGCTCCATCGGAATCGAAATGCTGACCGATTCAGAATCGACCACGGCACAGGAAGAGGACGCTCTGACGGCAGCAAACCTAGCCATAGTATTCGTCGGCTATCTTGTGATTTCGGTAATCACTGTTTTCTGGAACGCGGCGATTATCGCCAGTGCGTATGAACGCCTGACTGCGGGGACCAACCCCAGTTTCTCGTACGGTATCAGCCAGGCGACGAAGTGTCTGCCCCAGATCCTAGTGTGGGGCATCATCTCCGGAACGGTCGGGGTGATACTCAAAATCATGGAATCGGTCGCCAATGACAAGGACTCCCCGCTGCCACTGCGAATCGTCGCGGGGCTAGCGGCGTTCATCCTTGGAGTTGCTTGGTGGATGGCGACCTTCTTCGTAGTACCAATCTTAGTGCTTGAGAAGGCTGGAGTTGTCGATAGCATGAAGCAGAGTCCTAGATTGTTCAAGGAGACATGGGGTGAGGACGTTGGCTCCCACATTGGTACGGGTTTCCTACAAGGGATTTTCATCTTGTTTTTGATTGTCATTATTCTGCCCTTGATGTTCCTTAGCGAAGCCACAGCGGTCCTGGCAGTCGTGTTGCTACTTGTGGGGATTGGCGGCTCGGTCCTTTTCTTCACCACAGTCGAATCGGTGAACAGAGCGTCGCTTTTCTACTACGCCAAGACGGGGCAGCTTCCTCCCATGGCCGAGAAGGTCGGCATCGAATTCTGAGTCATAACATAACCAGCGTTGTTCGCCATCGTGAAATATGAAGGGTGACCCAGATAATCTCCGAGCAGAGGTACCCGAGTGGTCAAAGGGGCTGGGATGAGGTCCCAGTGCGTAGTGCTTCGCAGGTTCGAATCCTGTCCTCTGCACCATCAATCGCGACTCTGCTCATGCAGCATACTCCCTACCATTTCTGCCGCCTCGTGCGCGTCAATCTCATGCTCGACTATCAGGTGGCGAGTCAGCAGATGGCGAGGGAGCCTGCCCTCGCACACCGGGCAATCGGTGATTGGGTTGGTCTTACGTCCAACGAAGCGTTCTCCCTCCTCCTCCACTGAAAACCTACGAACCGTTCGAATGAGAATCAGAATGAAAGCGACTGAAAAGACTAGTACCGAGCAACCAAGACCAGTGAAAATCGGACCTGTTGGGGAGTTCTGGACTAGGATGATATCCTGCTCTATCACATAGCCTTCGGAGGTTTGGTCAGCTGCTGAGAGGTTGATTACGTGGCTGAACGATTCACCACGGATGGTAAGCAGCAACTCGGCACCGTCGTAGCTCTCGTCCACCTCGATGGTGAGTTCGTACCCCCCACTGTGATCGGTCGGCTCCGATTGCCCCTCGAAGGCGTGGCAGTCGTACTCGTACGTCGCGCAGTCGATCTCGACCTCCTCGTACTGGACGGGAGTGTCGTTTTGGTAGGCCACGGAGCCGGAGATGGTGTATGGTTCAGCGAAAACCAAGCCTGACATGCATAGCAGGGTCGTCGCAACCAAGACCGCCCTGATAAGTAACCTCACGATATGTGATATCCCGACTTAGATATGAATGCCAACACCTCATTGATGCTGATTGGGCTAGTGAGGGAGGACAAGCCACACTGCGACCGCGAACAGGGACAGTCCCATCGCGCGGTTGAGTTTGGTGGCTGACTGCTGGGTGCTGAAGGCCCTCCTCAGCAAGGTCCCGAATGAGGCCCAGGTGATTACTGCAGGAAGCCCGAAGACCAGATTTAGCAGTACTAGCATCGCCTTAGCCGCAAACCCGGGCCCGAATAGGCCCCCGAAGGTAGTCATCAGAACTAGGAAGTGAATCCAGGCTTTGCCGTTGACAAACTGAAGGGCAACTCCCGTCATGGTGCCAAGTCGTTTGTCGTCCTGATTCTCGTCGGCCAGCGGGATCGCGGTCGCCACCTTGTATGACAAATAGGCGATGTAAGCAGCTCCGATGTAGGTAAGTAAGTCGAAGAACGACTCATTCTCCTCAATGAAGACGGTCGCCCCCCCGACGAAGAGGCCTAGACTAGACCAGCCTATCGCCATTCCAGCGATCAATGGCAGGGTCCCTCGCAGACCGTGCTGCGATCCATGTGCGGCGCACAGAACGTTGTTGGGTCCCGGAGTGAAACACATCGGGATGATGAAGGCTAGAGTCGCGATGAGGAGGGCTGTGTCCATGCCTAATCCTCAAGGTCCGTTACCCAAAGAGGAGTTGGCAGCGGAGAGGGCCTGATCCATGTCAGCCCACAGGTCCTCAACATCCTCTATCCCAACGCTCATCCTGACGAATCCAGGCACTACGCCAGCCTCCATGCGGACGTCCTCTGGCACGAACATGTGGCTAGTGTTGAACGGGCACTCGACGAGGCTCTCCACCCCACCTAGGCTTGTGGCTTCGAACACCACTTCCAAGGCTCTGACGTATGCCATTGCGGCATCGTCGCCCCCCTTGACCACATAGGATAGCATTCCAGTTCCCCTTGGGACGATCCTCTGGGCAACCTCGTAGTCGGCGAAGCCGGGCAACGATGGGTGGTTAACGCTCTCAATCATCGGATGGTCCTCGAGCCTCCTCGCCAATTCCGCGGCGTTGGCGACGTGAATTGGCATCCTGGCGTGGAGGGTACGCATGCCGCGCTCGAGGAGGTAGCACATGTGTGGATCGGCCGCCCCTCCGAAGCGGGTCTTGAAGTGGAAGGCCTGCTTGATCAGATCCGCCCTTCCCACCACGAATCCAGCTATCAGGTCCGAATGGCCGTTCAGGAACTTGGTCCCTGAGTTGATGACTAGGTCGAAGCCCATGGATATCGGCTTGCATGCCCATGGGGTGGCGAAGGTGTTGTCCACAATGGAAATCAGGTCGTGCTTCTTCGCCAGCGCCGCAATAGCCTCCAAGTCGCACACCTTCAGAACCGGGTTGGTTATCGTCTCGACGTAGAGGACCTTGGTGCTCTCATTGATCGCGGCCTCGTAGGAAGAGGGGTCCCGAATGTCTGCCATCGTCACCTCGATCCCGTAGCGCGGTAGCTCGGAGGTCATCAAGCCGTAAGTTCCGCCATATACGTCAGCGGAGCTGACCATGTGGTCGCCTTGGGACAGGATGGAGAACAGGGTGGAGGAGATCGCGGCCATTCCGCTGGCAAAGGTCTCGCCGTCCTCCGCCCCCTCGAGGGATGCCACCTTGGCCGAAACGGCCTCGGAGTTCACGCTCGAGTAGCGGCTGTAAAGGAGGGTGTGATGGCCGCCCCGGGCCGCCCACTCCCTGTATCTGTCATCAGTGAGCCTGTATGTGGACGCGAGGAAAGCCGGCGTGTTGACTGAGCCCTCGATATTCTGTGTGCCGGACCAGACTGCCCTCGTGTCGAAGCGCCTGTCGCCGTATTTGTCATCCATGGGCCCGGATTGATGGGTTGGCCATAACCATGCTCATTACAGCTCGATTGCAGCCAATACTGACTCCATATTGGCGTCAACCACCAGGGATTGGGCCTTCGCGTTGTCAATGGCAATCTCCGGATCCTTCAGGCCGTGACCGGTTACGGTGGCTACCACGGTCGAGCCCTCGACGATGTCGCCTCCGGCGTGGCTCTTGACGATCCCAGCAATACCCGCAGCAGATGCCGGTTCTACGAAGATGCCCTCTGAGCGAGCGAGCATCCGGTGCGCATCGAGAATCTCGTCGTCGCTCACAGTGTCAATCGCACCGGAGGATTCCTCGGCAGCCCCGACGGCCTGCTTCCAGCTAGCTGGATTCCCGATTCGAATGGCTGTGGCGACGGTCTCTGGCACTTGTACCACCTCGCCCCTGACTATGGGGGCGGCTCCCTCTGCCTGCCAACCCATCATACGTGGTAGATTGGAAGACTCGCCCGCCTCATGATACTCTTTGTAACCCATCCAGTACGAGGCGATGTTGCCGGCGTTGCCGACGGGTAGGAAGTGCATGTCCGGCGCGTTCCCGAGAGAGTCGCAGACCTCGAAAGCGGCCGTCTTCTGGCCTTGGATCCTGAAAGGGTTGATGCTGTTGACAACCTCAATGCCGTCTCGCTTGCCCAATTCCCTTACCATTTCCAGAGCGTCATCGAAGTTGCCCCTTACCTCGATGGTCCTTGCACCGTGAATCAGTGCCTGGGCCATTTTTCCGTAGGCAATCTTCCCCTCTGGGATGAGCACCACACAAGTCATCCCCGCCCTAGCTGCGTAAGCCGCGGCTGATGCGCTGGTGTTCCCGGTGCTGGCGCAGACGATTGCACGAGCACCTCGTTCGGCGGCCTTGGAGACCGCCAGAGTCATGCCCCTATCCTTGAACGACCCAGTGGGATTCAGGCCCTCGTACTTCACGAACAGGCGAAAGCCCCCGCCTAAGACTTGGACGATGTTTTGGGCCTCGATTAGCGGGGTACTGCCTTCGTTCAACGAGATGATGGGCATCGTATCCGTGATGGGGAGGAAGTCTCGGTAGCGTCGAATTACGCCACTACCTTCCATGGCATGCCCCGGCCGTATCCCGCCAAGAACCTGCCCGATTTAATGTGTGCAGTTAAGGCCGGACGCTGGCCCGAAGGCCGTTGTGGATCCTCAGTTATACTACGCCGCAGGCATGGGAGCCTACGTCATGGTCATACTCTTCGTGACCAAGATTCCCTATGACAGGATGGTCGCTAGCGGTATGGAGGACATTCGCGCAGTCTACTACAACAGGAAGATAGTTCACATGCTTGGCGGTGGGGTCGGCTCATTCTGCGTGCCGATCCTGTTCACGGACTACTGGTACCCCCTCGTGTGCGGGATACTGCTGACCATTATCACGTTCGCAGCCCACCATAGCGGTAGGAGGATGTTCTGGTTCCAGACTGACCAGAACCAGAACGACGTCAAGTTCACCTTCATGTGGTGGGCTTCGATTACCCTGATCTGGCTGCTGGTGGGCGACCCCTGGCTCGCTATCATCCCGTCCCTGTTCATGGCCTTCGGCGATGGTATCACCGGAATAGTGCGGAACTTGGTGATTCGCGAGCGCTCGAAGAGCCCGATTGGTAACGTGTTCATGCTCATAGTCAGCGCTCCGATGGGGTGGTTCGTCGCCCAGATGGGTGACCCAGCGATTCCGGTCTGGGGCCTGATAGCCGCCGTTGTGGCAACATTCGTCGAGCGTTATGAGTTCGGGCCGATTGATGACAACATACTCATCACGGTGTTCGCCACGATCGTGCTACTGATCGGCATTGAGGTCGGGCCCATCCTGTGAGCCCAAACTGCCTGCGATTGACAAACAGATAGCGACTACAGGACCGATAGTAATCGCGAAGAGTATTGTGCCAGGACCGAAAGTACCGCCGAGGATAATTCCGACCACTAGTACGGAAATCTCAATCGTGATTCGGACTCTGCCAATGGGGATGCCCGTCACCCTCTGAATGCCAGTCATCCAGCCGTCCCTTGGTCCGGGTCCCAGATTCGCAGTGAGGTACATGGCACTTCCAATGCCAATGAAGATGATTCCCAAGGATACCTGAAGGTATGCCACTGCCGCGCTATCAGGCGGAGGAATCAACGGAACCATAATCTGGATAGTCCCTGCGATAATGATGGCATTCAGGATGGTGCCGATTCCGGGTATCTCCTTGATTGGGATCCATAGAAGGAGCACTGCGACGCTGACTAGGAAGGTGGCCTCTCCGATAGTCCAATTGATCACTTCTGCAATGCCCTCTGCCAAAACCGTCCACGGAGTGTTGCCAATTCCCGCCTTAATCAGGACGGCGTCTCCCAAACCGAAGATGAATTCCCCCAGAATCAGAATGGTGAGCGTTGACATCCGCGGCTTGATGCTCATGGGGTCCTCAGCGCTCCACCGCGTGGTGGGGACCTTCTTCGCGAGGCGCAGGAACGACAGTGCGCCCATCGGGCAACGCTGGGGCACTCAGCCTTCAACCCAACCGGCATAATCGGTGGTCGTTTCGGCTTCCCATGATGCAATCTGTGGGGTTTCGTAGGGATGTTCGTTGAGAATGGCCTCAACAAGCTCGTCCTTCTTCGTCCCTGAAGTCTTAATTTGGACGCGCCACTCCTCGGAGCTCTCCATAGCACCATCCCAAAGGAAGACTGAGGTCACACGATTCCTCTGTACACAAGCAGCCAGCCCCGCTTGGACCAGAGAGGAAGACCACTCTCCGACGTGAGGTTCGAGCCAATCGCCGGGAAGCGTAGTCTGAACAATCCATATGCCCCCGACCATGTGGGATCGAGGAGCACGTCACGAATCAACTCGATGCATAATTTGAATGCGAAGGGTGCTACGGCCCATTCGGTTGCAACATGGAATCATGGGAAGGGCCCATCGACACCGGCGAGGTGCCACCTGACGGGTCGAGCTTCGATGTGATCGTAGTCGGTGGTGGACCGTGCGGCTCTGCCGCAGCGGCGTACAACGCCATGAACGGTTGCAAAGTCCTGCTCATAGAGAAGGAAATCTGGCCCAGAGACAAGCCATGCGGGGATGCAGTGGGAGGAAAGTCGCTATCACACGTCGAGGAACTCGGAGTGAAGGCGATGATAGAGGGCACGCCTCACTTCCGAGTGGACTCAATCATCTTCGGCAGTGCCAACGGCAGCACGGTCAGGGTGATGCTTCCCAAGGAGGAGTTTGAGAACAAGATGGCCGGATACTCGCTACCGAGAGTGCAGTTCGACTACATGATGTTCAAGCGCGCCACCGAATTGGTTCTTGAGGCAGGTGGCGCGGTAATCCAAGGTTTCAGCGTGATGGATGTCACGATTGATTACATGCGCGTCACAGGCATCGCCGGACGATTGGGGGGGAGGCACTCCACCAATCCGTCGCTCTCGTTCAAGGCGCCTCTGACCGTGGGCGCTGGCGGCTACAACTGCCCGGTGGCGAAGACTGTCACCGAGGTCATTCACGGCGAGACCATGCGCGACGATGAGCACTACTGCGGCGCTTATCGAGAGTACTGGGAAAACGTCGAGGGCTTCGAGGGCAGCGAGGGGCCGATCGAGATTCACTTCGTGGACGCGGTGAATCCCGGCTACTTCTGGCTCTTCCCGGTAAAAGAGGGCGTGGTCAACGTCGGCATTGGCATGGTCATCTCCGAACAGCGCAAGCAGACGGGTATGAAGAAATCACTCAAGAAGATGCAGAAGTGGGTCATTGAAGAGCATCCTCAGTTCAAGGAGCGCTTCGCCAACTCGAGCCTCGTCCCCGGTTCCCAAAAGGGCTGGCAACTGCCATTCGGCTCACCGAGGAAGGAGGCGCCATCTTTCCAACCCAGACGCTCGGCGACTGCGGGGGCGATGTGCGTCGGGGACGCTGCCAGCCTCGTCGACCCCTTCACCGGAGAGGGAATAGGCAATGGCCTCGTTTCCTCGAAACTGACCTCCAAGCACTTCGACAAGGACGCTCACTCCGGGGGCTTCCCCGAAGAGGTTGCTGTCGCCTACATGGAGGAGCTATGGGGCACCCTAGGGAAGGAGTTGAGCAACTCCTACAGGCTACAGCGTCTTGCCAAGCGAAAGTGGCTGATGAACTGGTTCTTCGGAAAGGCCTCGCGCAAGGAGGAGTTGGCAGACATGTTAACGGGCATGATTGCCGACAAGGAGGCATCCAAGGTGCTATGGAGCCCATGGTTCCTCGCCAAGACGCTACTCCTTCCATGAGGTGAACTGATGACCGAGGCGCTCGACGAATCGCTCGATGGGATTGATGCTGCCTTCCTCGACCTCGATGGGACCATCTACCTAGGTGGGATCCTCGTCGATGGGGCGCTGGAGTTCCTATCCAGATTGGAAGCGCGGGGTATCCGCAGGTACTTCCTCTCCAACAACTCCAGCAGATCGGTCTCCCAGTACCTCGAGAAGCTGCATGGGCTCGGCGTCACGGCCTCCGAGGATGAGGTCCTACTCTCGACTCACGACCTGCTGTCCTGGCTATCCGCCGAGGGCGTCACCGAAGCCTACCTCGTAGGAACGGAGGGTATGAGGGGGATGCTGGAGGACGCCGGCATCGGGACTCGCTCAGAAACCCCCCAGTACGTCATACTGGGGTATGACACCGAAGTCACCTACGAGAAGCTCGCAACCGCCTCGATACACCTGCACAACGGCGTTCCCCTAGTGGCCAGCCACCCGGACCTGGTGTGCCCCTCGCCCGAGGGGGGCCTCCCTGACTCGGGGGCGTACATGGCGCTGTTCGAGGCCGCAACGGGAGTCGGTCCCGCCCATGTCTGCGGCAAGCCGAACGCAGGCATGATTCTTCACAAGGTCGAGGAGCTCGGGCTCGCCGCCGAGCGGTGCGCGATGGTGGGGGATCGGCTGTACACCGACATGGAGATGGCCGAAAGGGCAGGGGTGCACGGGATCCTAGTGCTCTCGGGGGAGGCTACTCTGGAGGACGCGGAAGACGCGCCTCAGAATCCGTCGCTGATAGTGGGCTCCGTTGCGGACCTGTGCGACGGGTGATGGGTGGGGCGTCACTATGACTCTGGGAACCGTCCTAGTAACGGGTGCGAGCGGCTACATCGGCAGCCACGTGGTCTCCAACCTCCTCGCTCGGGGCAGGGACGTCAGGGCCACGGTCAGGGACGCCTCTGACCCGGGGAGGGTCGATCACCTGCGAGCCCTCCCGGTCTCTGAGGGGGGAAGCCTCGAAATCGTCGAGATGGACCTGATGGACGCCGATTCCGTGAGCCGTGCCGTAGCGGGGTGCTGCGAAGTCATCCACACGGCGGCAGCGGTCAGGATCACGGCCAAGAAGCCGCAGAGCCAAATCGTCGACCCGAGCGTGATCGGCACACAGAACGTGCTCGATGCGATCGATGCGGAGGGGAGCGTGGAGCGACTCGTGCACACCTCCTCGACGGCCGCGATAAGGCCGATGAAGTGGCAAGACGGGCAGACCCTGACCACCGAGACGTGGGCGGACGACGCGACCCTTGAGGGCAACCCGTACGGGCTTGCCAAGTTCTCCGCGGAGCGACTGGTCAGAGACTGGCACTCTGCGAAGGACGTCTCATCCAGGCCACGCATGGTGACGGTCAACCCGTGCATTGTGTTCGGGCCGCCCCTGAGCAAGAGGCACCTGAGGGGCAGCGTGTCGTTCATCATGACCCTGCTGAGGCGGGAGATCCCGTTCGTCATCCCGATGCATGTCAGCATCGTGGACGTTCGAGACGTCGCAGAGGCCCACGTTCGGGCACTGACCATGGGCGAGGACGCCGGTCGCTACCTGGTGGTCTCGGGGCAGATGTGGTTCAAGGAGATCGCAAGGGCGCTGAAGTCCTCGCACCCGGACCTCAGGGTCCCCACCCTCCAAATCCCCTACTCGCTGTCCCTAGTGGTCTCACTGTTCCATCCGAAGATCAACCTCTCGTGGGCCAGAG